>WNFI01098753.1_pt1 | contig 18700 bp, 17 predicted proteins | sample 5400471 | NCBI WGS metagenome assembly WNFI01 (sample SAMN13153348, study PRJNA577476) | soil metagenome | isolation source: 100 cm saprolite on Douglas fir-dominated hillslope | place: USA:California | collected 2013-09-17 | reverse complement strand
AAACCGCCATGCCCGCAGTCCCCGGCATGACCTCACCGCTCAAGGCGCTGACCGTCGCCCCTTTCGGCATGGAGGAGGGAACTTCCGTCCGCATCCCCGGCCGCGAGTTTGGGCTCGTCGTCGGTGAGCCCGCTGAATTCCGCTTCTTCTCGTCGAGCGTGCGCAAGAACGACGCCCCCGGAGCCATGATCGAAGATCTCGGCGGCGACCTCCAGGAACTTTCGCCCATGGAAGTGAATCTCACGTCCACCGACGGAACCGGTACCGTGCCGGTCTCGTTTGAAACCGTGGTGACCGAAACCGGCATCCTGCAACTGTGGTGCGTGGCCCGCGACGGCCGCCGCTGGAAGCTCGAATTCAACGTTCGCGAACGCGTGGCGCAATGAAAATCGGCATCGACCTCGGCACCACCAACTCCGCGCTCGCCTGGGTGGACCCGCGCGAAGCCGAGGACGTCAACTATCCGCCCATCCATATTTTCGAAGTTCCGCAGCTCGTGGCCCCCGGCAAAATTGAGCCGCGTCGCACGCTCCCTTCGTTCATGTTTCTCGAAGACGGCCGCCCGGTCGGCGTCTACGCCCGCGAGCAGGGCGCGCTCGTGCCGACACGCCTGGTGCATTCGGTGAAATCGTGGCTGTCTAATCCCGATGTCGACCGCACCGCGAAAATCCTGCCATGGGATTCGCAGGAGACCGGGCGCGTGCTCTCACCGGTCGAAGTCTCCGCCGAGTTTCTGCGCAAATTCCGCGAGGCCTGGGACGCGCAGTACGCAGCGCCGCTATCCGAACAAGACATCGTCCTCACCGTACCCGCATCATTCGACGAAGAGGCGCGGGAGCTGACGGTCGCCGCCGCCGCGGAAGCCGGCCTGCCGAAGCTCACCTTGCTCGAAGAGCCGGTCGCCGCGTTCTATTCATGGATCGCCAACAACTTCGAGCGCTCGCGCAAGCTGCTCTACGACGGCCAGATCGTGCTGGTCTGCGACGTTGGCGGCGGCACCAGCGACTTCAGTCTCATCCGCGTCGGCCGCGAAGGCGACCGCATCGATTTTACGCGCACCGCCGTCGGCAAACATCTGCTGCTGGGCGGCGACAATCTCGATCTCACGCTGGCCTGGCTGGTGGAAACGAAACTGGGCGTGCCCCTATCGATCCGCCAGCGCAGCGGCCTGCGCCGCCAGTGCACGGCCGCAAAAGAGCGGCTGCTTGCCGATGCGCACTTGAAGAGCGTCGAGATCACTGTGCTGGGCGCGGGCGCGTCGCTCATCGGCGGGTCATTGAAAAGTGAAATCCTGCGCGAGGAAGCGCTGGAACTGGCGCTGGATGGTTTTCTCCCCATCACCGAGCGCGGCGATGCGCCCAAGGAAGAAAAACGCAGTCTCTTCCGCGAGCTGGGCCTGCCCTACGTGACCGACCCCGCCATCACTAAACATTTGAACGCATTTCTCGAAGGCGCGGCGCAACAACCGGATGCAATTCTTTTCAATGGCGGCTTCTTCATTCCCGAAATTTGCCGCGAGCGCGTGGCCGATGCCGTGGGCCACTGGTATGGCAAGCGGCCGGAGATCCTGGAAAATCGCGATCTGGATCTCGCCGTCGCCACTGGTGCCGCCTACTACTCCTACGTGCGTTCTACCGGCAGTGGCGTGCTGGTTCGTGGCGGCCTGCCGCGCACATACTACCTGGGCATCGGCCAGCCCGCCGAAGACAAAATCGCGGCCGTCTGCTTAGTCCCGCGCGGCGCCGAGGAAGGCGCCACGCTCGAAATCGATCGCGACGATCTGCAGCTGGTCGCCAATCGCCCCGTCTCGTTCCGCCTTTACAGCTCGCTCACGCGCACCGAAGATCAGCCCGGCCCGAATCGAAGGTCAGCGACCAGCGCTGGCGCCTGCAATTCGAGCTGCGCAAGCACGCTGGCGAACCGGCGAAATCGAAGCCCGCCACGGTGGTGAGCGAAGCCACGGTCCAGCAGGCAGCGGAGCTGGTGCGCAACGTGTTTTCCACCAGCGCCAAGTCCCAGGTCGCCCCGGAAGAACTGCCCGCGAAACTCGACGAGACCATGGCGCTCGGCCGCGCGTCGTGGCCGCTCACCGCCATCCGCCAGCTCGCCGACGCGTTTCTTGAATGCGCCAACGGCCGCAAAAAAAGTCCCGCCTTCGAAGCCCGCTGGCTTAATCTCTGCGGATTCTGCCTGCGTCCCGGTTTTGGCTTTCCCGGCGACGATTTCCGCGTGGAGCAGGCCCGCCGTGTCTACGCCGGCGGTTTGCAGTACGCCAATCAAGTGCAATGTGAAATCGACTGGTGGATTTTCTGGGGCCGCATAGCCGGCGGTCTCAACCGCAACCAGCAGGCTGACATTTACCAGCGCATTGCGCCGTTCCTGCTGCCGCGTGGCAACAAGAAGCCGCCGCGGATCAATAGCAGCCTGCTGCGCGAAATGTGGCGCACCGCCGCCAGCCTTGAGCTCTTGCCCGCCCAGACGCGCACTGAACTTGGCGACGCGCTCGTTCGCGCCGTCAAGGCCGGCACGGCGCGCGAATCCGAGCTCTGGTGCCTATCCCGCATCGGTGCCCGCGAATTGTTCTACGCGCCCATCAATCAGGTGCTGCCGCCCGCCACGGTCACGCGATGGGTGGAAGCGCTGATGGCCTCGCCCGCGGCCGCCGAAACTCTGGCATCGCTCGGACGCCGCACCGACGATCCCACGCGCGATCTGTCCTCCGCCACGCGCGATGCCGTGCGCCAGAAGCTCGCGGCGCAGCCCCGCTCTGCTCAGTTGCTCGCCATTTTCGATGGAGAAGAGGCGCGCGACGAACGCGCATTGGGCCGCATCTTCGGAGAAGAGCTGCCGTCGGGCCTGGTGCGGTCGCAGGCGGCGGAGCCGGCACTCTGAACTCCGTGGCGCGCCGCTAGGCGGATGCATTCAGGTCTGCTAGCATGCCAGACGTGCAACGAGCAGAAGCTCTGTGGATGAAAATCATCGGCGTCCTGCTGATTTTACTGGGCCTGACGCTGTTTGCTTCTCCACGAATCACCTACCACGTAAAAGAGAAGGTCATTCATACCGGGTCAATCGACATTACTGCCAACCGGCAAAAGACTGTTGCTGTCCCCCTGGTCGTCGCCTCGCTCGTCATTGGCGCCGGTGTGATCGTGCTCGTTCTTGCCAGCCGCAAAGCGCAATCATGAGAGCATTCGTGGTCGAGCCACCACTTTCTTTCACGTCGTGGACGCCTTGGGACATGCGCTCCAGCGCGAAAAATCGCTCCGGCATGGCAGGACGGGCTACTTCCGTCCGCTACCCTCTACGCCGTCACGCCCGTCGACAGCCGCCCGTACAGCTTCACCACGTTCTCCATCATGCGCAGGCCGCAGTCGCCCTCGAGCGTCAAAATGGATTCCGGATGAAACTGCACCGCTTCGATGGGCAGTTCTTTGTGGCGCACGCCCATGATCACGCCATCTTCTGATTCTGCCGTAATCTCGAGACAGCTCGGGAACGTCTCCCGCCGCGCGAACAGCGAATGATACCGGCCGACCTGAAATCGGTCCGGCAGCCCCTCGAACACGCCCTTACCGCGATGCGTCACCCAGGACGGTTTCCCGTGCATCGGATAATCCAGAACCCCCAGTTCGCCGCCGAACGCCTCGACTACTCCTTGCAATCCCAGGCACACGCCAAACACCGGCACACCCAGGCGCACGGCATTCTTCACCAGATCGGGCACGCCGAAATCCGCCGGCCGCCCGGGCCCGGGTGAAATCAGAATCAGGCTCGGCGCAATCTCGCGGATCATCTCCGGCGGAAAGCCAGCGCGATACGTTACCACTTCGGCGCCCGTCTGCCGGGCGTAATTGGCCAGCGTTTGGACGAAGCAATCGTCGTTGTCCACCAGCAGCAGCCGCACGCCCACGCCCTCGCGGTCGCGCACTTCGGCGGGCGCCTTCTCTGGCTCGCCGCCTAGAATGCGTAAAAACCCCGTCGCCTTCAACCGCGTCTCGCGCTCTTCCATTTCCGGCACGGAATCGTAGAGCAGCGTCGCGCCCGCCGGATACGTCGCCATCCCGTTCTTGAGATACGTCGTGCGGATCAAGATGCCGGTATTGATGTCGCCCGAGAGCGACAGCATCCCGATGGCCCCGCCATACCACCCGCGCGGCTCTTTTTCGATCGCCTCAATGGCCTGCGCCGCGGCTTTCTTAGGCGCCCCGATCACCGTCACCGCCCACATGTGGCTCAAAAATGCATCGAGCGAATCGAAGCCCTCTTTCAAGAAACCTTCGACGTGGTCCACCGTGTGAAACAGGCTGACATACGATTCGATCACTCGCCGCCCGATCACTTTCACCGTGCCCGGCTCGCACACGCGTGACTTGTCGTTGCGATCCACGTCGGTGCACATGGTCAGCTCGGACTCTTCTTTCGTTGAGTTCAGCAGCTCGCGGATGCTGACTTCGTCGCGGATCGGGTCGCCCGTGCGGCGCGCGGTGCCCGCGATGGGACACGTTTCGACACGCGGCCCCTCCACGCGTACGAACATCTCGGGCGATGCGCCCACGAGCTGCTCTTCGCCGAACTGCAGCAGGAATTCGTAAGGGCTCGGGTTGGCGCGCTGCATGCGCTCGAACAATTGCGATGCTTTGCCCGCGTAGGGCGTGCGGAACGTCTGGTGCAGCACGACCTCGTAGTAGTCGCCGCGCCGCATGCCCTCGCGCACTTTCTCGACGCTCGCCATGTACTCTTCGGGCGTGTGGTCGGATTCGATCGGCCCCGGCGGAAGCTTGGGAGGCGCTGAAACCGCCTCCGCCGCGCGCGGCAGTGCCAGCGTCGAGATGCCCTCGTAATCAAACTCGTATTGGTAGCGCTCGATCTGCTCCTTCTTGCGATCCATGAAATAAATGTCGTCGCATAGGAACAGGTGCAGATCTTTCTGATGGCTGCGCGCGAGCCGCTTCTCGATGGGATCGAACTGGAACAGCAGATCGTAGCCGAACGCCCCTACCAGGCCGAGGCGCCCGTCCTGCTCGTTGCGGAACTCCTGGATGAGCGCGCGCAGAATCGAAAAGACGCACGGCTGCTTACTGCGCTCCTCTTCCGGAAACAGTCTCGGCAGCGGCTTCAACTTCCCGGCCAGCACGCTGCCGTTCTCCAGGCCGAACGAATCCCAGTGTGGATGATCGCGCAGCACCGCGGTCAACATCTGGTTCAGCATTTCGCCGCGCGTGTTCAGCGGTCGGAACTCCACGCGCCGGTCGAACGCCAGGATCTCGAGCGGCGGCCGAGTGGAGGCGAAGTCCCAGCGTGAATACCGCCCGGGAAATTCGTATCCCGACGACAGGTAAATGCCGCGGGTGGTGTCCAATTCCCGCAACAGATGCCGCAGCCCTTTCCGGTAACCGGCCTTCGACATGGTGCGGGTGACTGTAATGCCGTGTGGCGTCGAATACTGGAGTGTGCGCATGATGCTACCGGCTGGAGCGGATTTTATTAGGATAGCACTGGGCGCCGCCCACGAAATGCGGGCCAACCCAGCGCCATCTCTTCTCGCATGGTCGCGTGGATTCGTGCAAATTTTGCCGGACCGAAAGCCGCCCGCGCCTGTTGCGCTACACTGTTATCATGCGACTCCGTCATGTGATCGCCGCGTTCACGCTTGTGGCCGGACTGGCCTTCGGTCAGGAGGTGCCGCGCCCCGCGGGTGAGTTCGCCATCGGCATGAATAACGGCAGCCAGGTGCTGCTCAGCCAGTATTCCGGGAAGGTGATCCTGCTGGCGTTCCTGTACACCACTTGACCGCACTGCCAGCACACCGCTCAGGTTCTGAGCGGCATTCAAAAAGATCTCGGGCCGCAGGGTTTGCAGATTATCGGAGCAGCGTTCAATGACAACGCGCCGCAACTGGTGCCGGATTTCGTCCGCAATTACGGCGTGAACTTTCCCGTGGGCTTTTCCGCGCGCGAACAGGTGCAGGAGTACATCCAGCATCCTCCGGGCAAACCTAGCTATGTGCCGGAACTGATGTTTATCGACCGCCATCGCGTGATCCGCGCGCAGTACTCCGGCGCCGACGATTTCTTCAAGGATCAGGACAAGAACATCCGCGCGTTCGCCGAGACGCTGCTAAAAGAGCCGGCCACGGCCAAGAAGACTGCCCATAGCGCGCGCAAGAAGACGTAGAGGCGCGCGGCTGCCAGGCACACCACGGTCTGCGCAGTCCAATTCTGGGGCTAAAAACAAACCCTGTTGGCCGGTCTACGATCCACGTGATCGTTGTTGATTCTTCGCGGACTTATATACTTCACAAAATGCCTTGAAACAACGATGTGCTAGAGTTTCTCCAAATGCCCGAGTACTCGCTTGGTCACAGCGCCGCTGAACAGGAGCGCCTGCAACGGCAGGCCGGTTATCTGCGGGGTATTACGGAATCGATCTGGCGGACGGCGGGGATAGCGCCTGGCATGCGGGTGCTCGATGTTGGCTGTGGCGTTGGCGACACCACTTTCCTCACCGCCGACCTAGTCGGTCCTGGCGGATTCCTCGTCGGCATGGATCGTTCCGCTGATGCCATCGCCACGGCGCGACAACGCGCGGAGGCGGACGGTCGTCCCAACGTGCTTTTTGTGCACAGCGAGTTCGGCTCACCGATCGCGGATCGGAAACCGTTCGATGCCGTGGTCGGCCGCTATGTCCTCATCCATCAGCCGGACATCGTGGCCGCCCTTCAGCATGTGCGTGCTATCGTCCGTCCAGGGGGCTTGGTCGTATTTCACGAACTGGAACTCGATTTGCGATTCGTCAGCGACCCTTCCTCCGACCTCGCCCTTCGCGTTTATTTCTGGCTGCGCGAGGCTTTCCGTTTGGGCGGCGCGCAATTACAGGTGGTTTCGCAGATGCCTCGCTACTTCTATGAAGCCGGTTTCGGCTGGCCCGAAACACAGATTCATCCGCTTGTCGGTTGCGGTCCCGACAGCTTCGCTCCAAGTTACCTCGTCGCCACTCTGCGCACCCTCTCGCCTCTGCTCGAGAAAGCGGGGGTGGTCACCGCCGATGAGCTCGGACTGGATACTCTTGAAGCGCGGCTGCGTGAGTCTTGCGCCAATGGGGCCGCCTCGTTAGCGCAAATCAACAGCGGCGTTTGGGTCCGCCGAACCTGATCGGCACTGAGGCACCTAGGCAGATCGCGGCTCGACGCCGACCCTCCTTCGCTCTCACGCCGGATTACCATAGAAGCCTATGCAGCGAAGAGAGCTCTTGCAAACCGGTGCCGCACTCCTCGCCGGCGTCGCGCAGTCAACCCCGCAGCAGCCGCCACCGCCCAAAGCCAAAATCACCAGCTCTGTGATGCTATGGACGCTCAAAGGCTCGTTTGAAGAGAAGCTCGAAACGGCGGCGCGCTCGGGCGTGCAGTCGGTCGAGATGGTAGGCGAGTACGCGAACTGGACCGACGCCGATATCGCGCGCATCAAAAAACTCGCGCGTTCGTTCCGGCTCGGCATGGACGCGCTGATCGCCACGCCCGACTGGAACAAGCGCCCCGTTTCGATGGTCGATCCCGCCCAGCGCGACAACTTTCTCGCCGACGTGCGCAACGCGCTTGTCTACGCGCAGAAGCTTGAGGTCCCGCAGATTTTGCTGATGAGCGGCAACGCCATCCCCGGCCGCACGCACGACGAGCAGTACGCGAGCCTGCTCGAAGCAGCGAAGCGCGCGGGCGATCTCGTCGCCGCCGCGAATCTCACCGCCATCGTCGAGCCGCTCAACTCGCTGGTCAATCATAAAGGATTTTTCCTGACTACTTGCGTCGAAGGCGCGAAGCTCATCCGCCAGGTGGACAATCCGCACGTGCGCCTGCTCTTCGATATCTATCACGAGCAGGTGCAGGAAGGGAACTTGATCCGCAGGCTCTCCGAGGCCGCCGATATCGTCGCTGTTTTTCACGTGGCCGATAATCCCGGCCGCAACGATCCCGGTACCGGCGAGATCAACTATCGCAACGTGCATAGAGCCATTCAGAAAACCGGTTACAGTGGGTACTTGGCGATGGAATACCTGCCGCTGGGCGATCAAGTCGACAGCCTTACCAAGGCGCTAAACGACTTCCGGACCGCCATGGTTTAAGTTGGAATTGGGTGGATCCGAAGCGCTGCCACGCACTCAAGTCGGGTTGCGTCGAAGGACGGGCTGGCTGGGGACTGTTAGGGAGATTACCTGCAGGGGATTTGCCTGGTGCGCACAATCACGCACCGGCCCCGAAACGTAACTTTTTTCACATTAGATAAAATTTGCAGGGAAAAATTTCTGGTCAGGGCGGGATTTGCCCGCCCTGAGCCCGGAGGGATCTACTGCTTCTGTGCCAGAGTGAGGGACTGGTCGGCGCTGAAAAGGCGGATTTCCACACGGCGGTTCTTGGCCCGCGCGGCGCGGTTCCGTCCGGTATCGGCCGGCTTCTCGTTGCCTAATCCAACATCCTGCACCCGGAAAACGGGGATATCGTGCTGCGTGATCAAATAGGCCATTACGTGGCCGGCCCGGCGGCGGCTCAACTCATCGTTGTACGCCTTGTTCCCGGTCTTATCCGTAAAGCCTTCGATCGTAATGAAGTAACGCTTGGCGGTGGCGTGTTCCTTCACGAACTGGTCCAATTGTTCTTTGGCTTCGTCGGACAGCACGTCCTTGTTGAAACCGAACGGCACCACGGTCTCTGCCTGCAGCTTATAGTCGTCCAGGTTGCCCAGGGTGGTGTTGACGGAATCACGCAAAGAGTTGATTTCACGCCCGTTCTTGTCCGCCGCGCCCTGCGCCGTCATGGCGTTCTGGTCGGCCTTCTGGGCCGCCGTCATGGCCTCTTTGGCCTGATTTTCCGCCGAAATGGCGCGTTCTTTAGCGGCGTTTATACCCGTCTCATGCCGCTCGATGTCTTTTCGGGCTTCTTCAATAGAAGTGCCCTGTTTGTTCGATTGATCCGAAACCTGATCGACCTTGCTCTGGATGGGAGCCGCGGTCTGCTGAACGTACTTCTTGGTTGCGCAACCTCCGGCCAGCAGCGCCCCGGTCAAAATCAGGGATATGCCTAAGGTTTTATTCATGGTGTGTGACCTCCCACCCAGCTAGGTAGCAATTTGGTGGCCTTTCTTTCCAACCGGTGTTATGGGGGAGTAGAATGTAGCTTAACATTTCTTCACCTGAACGGTTTTCACCCTAACGCGTTTAAGCCGGCGGCACCGCCGGCATGCATATCTGAGAGAAAGGCACAGCATGTCCGAGAACAATTCATCCGTGAATCGCAGAGACTTCGTGAAACAGGCCGCGGGCATCGGCGCAACGCTCGGGGCAGCCGCCAAGTCATTCGCCGAGCGCCCCGCCAAGGCACCCGCCGGCCGCTTCGTCGGCGCCAACGATCGCATTCAAGTCGGCGTGATCGGAGTCGGTGGCCGCGGCTCGTACCTGGCGCGCACATTCGCCGGAATCGGTGAGCGCACCAACGACTGCAAAGTGGTTGCCGTCTGCGATGTGTACGAGAAGCGCAAGCGCGAAAACGCCGAGCGTCTCAAGTGCGACGGATTTCTGGATTATCGCGAGGTGATCAGCCGCCCCGACATCGACGCGATTGTTGTGGCCACGCCCGATCACTGGCATGCAAAGATCGCGCTCGAGGCCATGGACCAGGGCAAAGATGTCTACTGCGAAAAGCCCATGTGCCACACCATTGAAGAGGCAAAACTTCTTGCCTCGACCGTGCATGAAACCAAACGCGTCTTTCAGGTAGGCTCGCAAACCACCTCCGCCGAGCAGTGGTGGAAGGCCAAGAAGGCCATCGCCGACGGCATGATCGGCCAGATGCTCATGAGCCAGGGTTCCTACCACCGCAACTCGGTAGAAGGCGAATGGAACTGGCCCATCGATGCCGAAGCCGGGCCGGAAGGAAAGGGTGAAAATTACATAGATTGGAAAATGTGGCTCGGTTCGGCGCCCAAGCGCCCCTTTAACGCCGACCGCTTCTTCCGGTTCCGCAAGTATTGGGATTACTCCGGCGGGATCGCCACCGACCTGTTCTTCCACGTAGTAGCCCCGCTCAACATTTGCTGGCCCGAGCCGCAGTTTCCGTCCCGCGTGATGGCATCGGGCGGTATTTACGTTTTCAAAGACGAGCGCGAAGTGCCCGACACCTTCAATCTGATGGCCGATTTCGAGAAGAAACACTCGCTGATCCTGAGTTCCTCGATGGCCAACTCGCAGCACATCCCCGGCCTGATCCGCGGTCACGAAGGCACCATCATCATGGTGGACCACGGCAAGTTCGAAGGCGAAACCGATCACATCACCATTAAGCCCGAACGCCGCACCATTAACGACGCCTACAAAGCCAAGTGGGGCGACAGCGACATCACCATCCCGGTGACGGAGAAGCCGGAATGGGCGCACATGCAGAACTTTCTGGATTGCGTGCGCAGCCGGCAGAAACCAACGCTCGACGTGGACACGGCATTCCGCGCCCAGGTGACTATCTCGATGTCGGTGCAGTCGTATCGCGAAGGCCGCGTGCTCTACTGGGACGACAAAGCTCTCAAAGTGGTTGCCAAAGCGCCCAAGGCGTGAGGGGCAAACCGTACACTAACCAGACCAAAGCGGCCCTGATCGGCGGCATACTGATCTCGAGAGCTAGCGCTCATTCAGCGGCTCCCGCGTCCGTTTAAAGCGCCGGCGCAACAATGCCGATGGTAAATAGGACGGGCCGCATGCGCCATTTCTGCCGCTCCCTATCACTAGTAGTGTGGCTCCTCGCCGTTCCCGCATGGTTGGGCGCGCAGCGGTATAACTTCAAGTACTATTCGCACGGCGACGGGTTGGGCGGCATGGAAGTACACTCTTTACTCCAGGACCGCACGGGCTTCATCTGGATCGGTGCTTCGTCGGGCCTCTACCGCTACGACGGCATGCACTTCCGGGGATACACAACGGCCGACGGCTTGCCACACAACTGGATCGAGTCGCTGCATGAGACCCCCGGCGGCGACTTGCTAGTGGGCACGAAGAACGGCGTAGCTCGCCGGGAAGGCGAAGCGTTCCGGCCGATCCCGATACCCGGCTCACCCGAAATCTTAAGCCAGCATGGTCTCACTTCGGACGCGCAGGGAAGGCTCTATGTGGCAACCGCCCTGGGCCTCTTCATCGGACGGCCCGCGGGGCGCGAGTACACTTTCCGTCTGATTGCCAATCCATGGGAGGCGGGAGGTTCGCCCGTCCATGGGTTGTTTCTGGCTTCCGCGGGCGACCTGTGGTTTGGCTGCGGCTCCGCAATTTGCTCGCTGACCACGAATGGAGTGACGACTTTCGGCAGCGAGGCTGGAGTGCCACCCGGCCGTTGGGATGCGATATTGGCCGATCCGCAAGGCAACCTCTGGATACGCTGTCCGCAGAACGTTCGTGTGCGGCGGCCCGGTTCCGCGAAGTTCGTCGAGAGCCTGGCCACCACCGTCAACTCGGCGACTGCCACTTCCGTTTCCTTGCACCTGGATCCGCAAGGCCGCCTCATCGTGCCCACTGAATCTGGACTGCTTCGCCGACGCGATCTGAGCTGGGAGCGCATCGCGACCCCTCAAGGGCTGCCCACGGACCCGACCTGCTGCGTCCTCGCCGATCGCGAAGGCTCAGTCTGGATCGGTCTGGCGGGAGCGGGTCTGGCCAGGTGGGTGGGGTACAACGAATGGGAATCCTGGACCGCCGGCGACGGCCTCCCCGGCAGCAACGTCCAAGCCATTCATCGCGACCGGTCCGGCGTTCTGTGGGTAGGCACCGAAGAAGGACTCCATCGCCGCGGAGGGGATGGCAAGAGCTGGGCGCACTGGACGGAGAGAGATGGGCTCGCTGGGAAGAAGGTACGCGCCATTGCATCCAGTTCGGACGGAGCAATATGGATCGGTAGTTCTCCGGGTGGGGTCACTCGCCTGGATCCGCGTTCGGGCGCAATGCGACGCTATAAGCTGGGTTTCGCGCCGGGCCAGGATTGGATCAGGCAGTTGCGGGTGGATGCGGCTGACCGGCTTTGGGTTGTAACGCGCGGCGGGGTGTTTGTGGGCAGCGACCTGCAGCATGCGCCGCGCTTCGAGCCTTTCGTGCCGGGCATCGGCCCACCAGACCAGGAGATCCGGCAACTGGCGGAGGACGCAAAAGGCCGGTCGTGGATGGCCACCTCGGCTGGACTTCTCGAAGTGGACCACGGCCGCTGGACCCGCTATACAACGCAGGACGGGCTGCGCAGCGATGACATCCAGTTTCTGGCTACCGGGCCGGATGGCGTCTGGGTGGGATACGAGAGTTCGCTGGGGGCCACACGGCTCGACTTTTCCGGAGCCCGCCCCAGCGCCCAGCAATTCTCCGAAGCCAGCGTGCTCACCTCCGACGAGCTTTCTTCCATAGTCGTAGATGGGGACGGGTGGACCTGGATCAGCGGTACCGACGGGCTGAATGCATTTGACGGCCACACGTGGCGCCATTACCGGCAGGCGCAGGGCATGTTGTGGAACGATTGCGCCAGCCGCGCCCTTTATGCCGACCGCGACGGCAGTATCTGGGTGGGAACCAGCCGGGGACTGTCCCACTTTAAGCCGGCTACTTACAAGGTTAAGATCCCACCGCCAGTCTTGCTGACTTCCATGCAGTTTGGCGCGCGGCCACTGCCATTGGCCAGTGTGATCCAAGTGCCGTATCGCGACCGTTCGTTTCAGGCCGAGTTTGCTGGCCTCACCTATTTGAACGAATTGGGCGTCCGGTTTCGCTACCGGATGATCGGCCTGGAGGCAGGCTGGATTCAAACCGCGGAGCACGCGGTCCGATATCCTGCGCTGCCGCCCGGCGATTACCGTTTTGAAGTCTTGGCGCGAACCGCCGAGGGCGTCTGGAGCGCCGCGCCGGCCGCGGTCTCCTTCCGAATCCTCCCGCCGTGGTGGGCTACCTGGTGGTCACGCACGCTCGATGTTCTACTGCTGTTGCTGCTAGTGGTCGGCGTGTGGCGCTGGCGCATGCACCGGCTCCTCGAGACGAAGCGCCTACTCGAGCACGCGGTCGACCAGAGGACGCGCGAGCTGCACCTTGAAAAAGCTAACGTGCTCGCCGAGAAAGCCCGCGCTGAAGAGGCCAACGGCATGAAGAGCGAGTTCCTGGCGAACATGAGCCATGAGATACGCACACCCATGAACGGCATCCTTGGCATGACGGGACTGGTACTGGCGACCGAGCTCACGGCGGAGCAACGCGAGCTTCTCGAAACGGTGGACAGTTCGGCGGAGTCCTTGCTCCGGATACTGAACGATATTCTGGACTTTTCCAAGATTGAAGCCGGTCGCTTGGAATTGGACCCCACGCCCTTCCCACTACGCCAGACCCTGTCTGAAATTGTAAAGACCCTATCCATTACGATCCCACCCGATAAACTCGCACTCAGCTGCAGTGTGGACGAGAACGTTCCCGACGCGCTCACGGGCGACTCGCTACGCATCCGCCAGATCCTGTTTAACCTCCTCGGTAATGCCATCAAGTTCACCGGCACGGGCTTTATACGGGTGACGGCGCAACTGGAATCCCAGGCATGGGATTCGGTGGTGCTGCATTTTACTGTCACCGATTCGGGCTGCGGCATCGCGCCGGAGAAGCTCAAGCTGATCTTCCTGCCCTTTGCGCAGGCAGACGGCTCCACCACTAGAAAATACGGGGGCACCGGGTTGGGATTGACCATCTGTACCCGCTTGGTCGAGCTCATGGGTGGGAAGATCTGGGTGGAGAGCGAAATCGGGCGCGGAAGCTCGTTCCATTTCACGTCGCGCCTGCACGCACAGGCGTTGCCATCCGCTGTGCAGCCGCGATCCTCCGATGCCGGGGCGCAACTGAATGGAGCCGCGGCCCCAAACCCGGAGCCGCTCTCGATTCTCCTCGCCGAAGACAACCCGGTGAACCGGAAACTTGCCGTTCTGATCCTGGAGCGGCAGGGACATCAGGTTACTCCCGCGGAGAACGGCCGTGAGGCAGTGGCCGCTTTTGAGCGGCGCTCGTTTGATCTGGTTTTGATGGACATCCAGATGCCAGAAATGGATGGGATCGAAGCCACGCTGCTGATCCGGGAGCGTGAAAAGGGGACGGACCGTCGTGTTCCCATCATGGCGATGACGGCACATGCCATGGAGGGCGATCGCGAAAAGTGTCTGGCGGCCGGAATGGACGCTTATGTATCCAAGCCCATTCGACTGGCTGAATTGTCCGCCGCAATTGCCGCCTGTGCCGCCGGACGCCTGAGGACGCCGAATTAAGGTTACGCGGCGAGCCGGCCGCAAGATTCCTGGAAGGCATGTTTAAGGCCGGACGACTGTTTTGCCGGCGCCGCTAAACCGCGTGTTCCGGAGGGGAAAGCGATTCCGCCGCGATCTCGCCTTTTCCCCAAACGGTCTGCCGGCCCACTCCCGTCCAGCGCGCCGCGCGCAAGTAGGGCAGGAATTCGCCTAGGTCTCCTTGATATTCCGCTTCGCCCGTAAATCCGCTCAGAGGGTGCACTTGGCCGGTGCGGCTGGAGCGTCGCACGCCATGCTCGTCACGGAGATCGCAGCGCGTCATCTGGATATGCGCCGCCCGCTCGCCCATGGCCCGAAAGTCGATTTCGAGAGGCCCCAGTCCGTAAAGGGCGCGCAGCGTGCTCAGCCGATCGCGCGTGCGCGCGAACAGCACGGAAAATTCGGGGCGCTCCACGAGTCCGTCACCGCACTTCAGTTCCGTGGCCGTCACGAAGAGCACGCGCGCGGCGTCGCAGGGCTCGGCTTCGAGAGACGCGGCGGAAGGAGCGCCGAGCGGCGCCAGGTCCGCTCCATTCCAAAGGCATGCGGCGAGTTGGTCATCGGTGTCCCGTTGCTCCATGTGGGCGAGCATGGCTCGTCCACGTCCGTGGCCCAGGCCTTCCGTGGCCAGGCGTCTAAGGGCATCCACGAAACAATGCAACGGGAGTTGACGATCAAACAGGTGAATGTCGAAGTGAAAATTTTCGCCGGGGGCCAGGGTCCTGCCATCCAGGTGCCGGGTGCGGAAAACGAACGGACGCGGCCAGTCCGCCAGCCCACTGGGCCCGTTCGACGCGACCGCGCGGGGCTCAAAGATGCGTGCAAACGAGCAATCCGATCGGTGTTTCACGGCGCCGTGCCCCGCTGCATTGCCTGCGCACATACAGGCGACCTCGCGCAGAATCGTTCCGAACGCGCCGCGCAAAGTATTGGCGGAGTTTCCGTCTCCGAAACTCACTGCATCGGCGGCCTTGAAATGGAAGCGGATACGGAAAAACTCGAACTTCACGCTCCTAAAGTATAGCCGCCGCTTGTGATCGTCGAATCGGGGTTGGCCGCCGGGTTGTTTTGGGTATAATGATTAAGCATTTGACTCTTACCGCTTTACAGCCAGCCACAAAGCCGGGGGTGTGCGTGCGTCAAACCCGCGTCTCCTGGTGTTTTTGGCGGCTGGGGAAGGAGTTCCAACTGCAATACAGTTGAAAAGGAAGCACATGAAAGAAAAAGGCACAGTGAAATGGTTTAACGCGGCCAAGGGCTATGGATTCATCCAGAGGGAGAATGGCGAAGACGTCTTCGTGCACTTCTCGGCCATTCAGTCGGATGGCTATCGTAGCCTCGAAGAGGGCTCGAAAGTGGAATTTGAGGTGACTAAGGGGCCCAAGGGGTTGCAGGCGGCAAACGTTACGATGTCGAGCTGAAAGGCCGCATCAACAGATGCGTGGGGAACCGGCGGGCAGGCGCCTTGCCGGTTCCAGGTAACAGAAAGGCTTGGATGAGCAAGGAAGACAACATCGAAGTAACCGGAGTCGTGTTGGAGAAGTTCCCCAGCGGTCTGTTCAGTGTGCAACTGGATCACAACCGCGTGGTTTTGGCGCACTTAGCGGGCCGTCTGCGGCGCAACCGCATCCGCGTGCTGGCGGGCGACCGCGTCGCTCTCGAACTTTCCCCATACGATCTAACCAAGGGACGTATCACCTTCCGCCACAGATAATATCCTTCGTAATACCCCATATTCGACCGGGCAATACCCCCACAAATTCTGAGAGCGTTCAGACGCCGTGCGACTTACCTTCAACGCTCCATGCGCAAGATCTTGTTTGTCCTCGGTACGAGGCCGGAAGCCATCAAGTTGTGCCCGATTCTGCTGCATCTGCGTGGCCGTGCGCCGGAATTCGAAGTAAAGGTCTGCGCCACCGCCCAGCACCGCGCCATGCTGGACCAGGTGCTGCAAGTTTTTGAAGTCAAGCCGGATCACGATTTGAACCTGATGCGGCCGTCGCAGACGCTGTCGCAATCCACGTCGCGCATGATGGCGGCGCTCGAGCCGGTGATGAAGGCGGAGGCCCCTGACATGGTGCTGGTACAGGGAGATACCACAACCACCCTGTGCGGCGCGCTGGCGGCATTCTACAGCAAGGTGCCGGTGGGGCATGTGGAAGCCGGTCTGCGCACCTGGGACCCCTGGCAGCCATTCCCGGAAGAGATGAACCGCGTGCTTACGGCGCGCATGGCCGATCTGCACTTCGCGTCTACGCCTGGGGCCGCGCGCAACCTGGAGAGCGAGGGCGTTGGGCGCCAATACATTCACGTGACCGGCAACTCCGGAATTGACGCCGTACTGCACGTCAAGCGGGGGCTCGAGGAAGGGACATTACAGGGCGCGGATTGGCCCCAAGTGGATCCGTCGAAAAAGCTGATTGTCGTCACCGCGCACCGGCGGGAAAGTTTCGGCGACGGATTCGAGAACATTTGCGACGCCCTGGCGGAATTGGCCCGGCGGGGCGATGTGCAGATCGTCTATCCCGTGCACCGGAACCCCAACGTTCTCGACCCGGTCAACCGGAAACTGGCGAACCGGGCGGCGTGCAGGAAGAGGCGCCATCGCTCGGCAAGCCGATCTTGGTGTTGCGCGAGAAAACAGAGCGTCCCGAGGCCGTGGAAGCCGCCACCGCGCGCCTGGTGGGGACGGAAAGTGCAAAGATCGTCAGCGAGGCGAGCCTGTTGTTGGACGACCCGGAAGAGTACGGGCGGCGTGCGCGCGTTCACAATCCTTACGGGGATGGGCATGCCAGCGCCCGGATTGGCGACGCAATCCATTCATTCTTCGAGGTAAGACAGAGATAATTTGGGTTTCGGAAATGCCTTCATTTGACGACTTGGATAAAGGTTCCAGCCCATCTGCTCGATATAATAGGAGCAGTCTTATGGTCGACCGAACCAAGAACCCCCAACCCGCAACGCGGCCCAAGAAACAGCCGGCAGAGCCGGCAGAGAACCTGACCGCGATTCTGTCGCAGAAGGTGGTGGGACAGCCTGCCGCCACGCGGGTGATTGTGCCGTACATACAGATGTTCCAGGCCGGCCTGGCGCCGGAGGGCAGGCCCGTCGGCGTCTTCCTGCTGCTGGGGCCCACGGGCACCGGCAAGACCAAGACCGTGGAAGCGCTGGCGGACATTCTGCACGGCAGCGAAAAGAATCTCTTGAAGGTGGACTGCGGCGAATTTCAAATGGAACACGAAGTCGCCAAGCTGATCGGCGCGCCACCGGGATACCTGGGCCACCGCGAAACCCAGCCGATGCTGACGCAACAGAAGCTGAACGCCGTGACCAGCGACCGCTGCGGCCTATCTTTGGTGCTGTTCGACGAAATCGAAAAGGCCGCCCCTTCACTCACGCGCCTGCTGTTGGGCGTGCTCGACAAGGGCGTCCTGCGTCTGGGCGACAACTCGACCGTCAATTTCGAGAAGAGCCTGGTATTCCTGACGAGCAACCTGGGCGCGCGGGAGATGATGAAGGAGATCAATCCCGACTTTGGCTTTGGCGCGGGAGCCGGCATGGAGCGGACCGACTTGACCAGCAAGCTGCAGAACATAGCGCTGGTTGCGGTCCGGAAGAAGTTCTCGCCTGAGTTCGTCAACCGGATAGACTGCGTGATTACCTACCAGCCGCTGACGCCGGAATCGCTCTCGGCCATCCTGGATCACCAGATTTCCGACCTGCAGAACCACGTCAACACGCGCCTGGGGCCGCGCTGCTTCACGATCGAAGTGCCGTTTGAAACGCGGCAATGGCTGCTGCGAAAGGGTACGAGTGCCGAGTACGGAGCGCGTGAACTGAACCGCACCATTCACCGGAATCTAACGCAGCCGCTGGCCACAATGGTTGCCACCGGGCAGGTGGATCCCGGATCGCGCGTGCGCGTGGAAACCAACGAAGATGCCGAATCGCTCGTGTTGCGCACCACGGGTCCGGACGAGGCCGAAATCCCGGCGCATCCCACGGTCCTGCTAGTGGACGATAATCGGGACCTGCTGCACTTTCTCGAGCGGCTGATGGAGGAAGCGGGTTGGAAGCTGCTGACCGCGGAATCGGCCAGCGGCGCGCGCAAACTCCTGAACGCGCAGAAACCGAACGCCGCGCTGCTGGATTACATGCTGCCGGACGGCAACGGTGTCGAGCTGGGCGTGCAATTGCGCCAGAGCGCGCCGCGCATGCAAGTGATTGTCATGACCGGCTCGGTATTGCCGCCGGAAGAAGAGGCCATCTGTGAAGAGCACGACTTCCCGGTGCTGCGCAAGCCGTTCCTGGCCTCCGACGTGATGAACCAGATTCGCAGCCCGCTCACACCCGCGGCCGGCGCCGGGGCACGATAACTTCTC
>WNFI01679357.1_pt2 | contig 18702 bp, 18 predicted proteins | sample 5400471 | NCBI WGS metagenome assembly WNFI01 (sample SAMN13153348, study PRJNA577476) | soil metagenome | isolation source: 100 cm saprolite on Douglas fir-dominated hillslope | place: USA:California | collected 2013-09-17 | reverse complement strand
GTTCCGGGTGACCTCGAAGATCGACTCGCGGACGATCCTGGACGGCAACGGCGCGGAACAGCTCCTCGGCAAGGGAGACATGCTCTACCTGCCGCCGGCGTCGTCCCGCTTCGTTCGGCTGCACGGGCCGTACATCTCGGAGCAGGAGAGCGCCCGCCTGGCGAGCTTCCTGCGGAAGCAGGGCAAGCCTGCCTACGACACGACCGTCACCGCGGACGAAAAAGGCAACACGCAGGAACACACCGAGTTCGAGAAGGACGAGCTGTACGACGAAGCGGCTCGCATCGTCGTGTCGAGCGGCCAGGCGTCGATCTCGTACCTCCAGCGCCGGCTGAGAATCGGCTTCAGCCGCGCCGCGCGACTCGTGGACATGATGGAGATGGACGGGCTCGTTTCGGCCGCGGCGGGCGGCAAGCCGCGCGAAGTGCTCGTCAAGAAGGAATACTTCGACGAAGTGGATGCCCAGCTTCGATAGGCAGTTCCCTATGAAACACCGAATCCTTGCGGCACTCGTCACGGCCGCGTGCCTCATGCCCGCCTTCGCCGAGGCTACGGCGGGCAGGCCGGGTAGGCCGGCCGCGCCGGCGGCCCGCGCCATGTACCACCAAGCCATGGCGCAGGAGCGCGCGCTGCGGGACGCCGCCAACAAACCAACGGCGACCGAGATGCGCCACGTCGTTGCCTCGTACGAACGCATCGTGCGGAAGCATCCGACCAGCGGTTACTGCGACGACGCGCTGTGGCAGGGCGCGAACCTGGCGGCGCTGGCGTACGAGCGTTTCGGAAACGAGGCGGACCGGAAGACGGCCGGCCGCCTGTTCAACCTGTTGGCCCGGGAGTACCCGACCAGCAAATTCGTGGCGCGCGCACGAGCGGCGCTCGCCGGGCTGTCGGCATCGGGAGCCGCAGCTCCGGCTCCGGTTGCGATTCCGGTTGCGATTGCGGCGGCGATCGCCACGGCGAAACCTGTGGCGCCCGCCACGCCGAAGCCCGCGGCGGGATCTCAAAGGCGTCCGGGCCGCGCCGAGCCTGCAGGACGTGTCGCTGAAGTTCGACGACGACGTCGTGAAGGAAGTCCGGCTGGGACGGCATCCGCAGAACACGACGCGCCTGGCCGTCGACCTGGACGGCGTGTCGAGCTACGCGGTGTATCCGCTCTATGGACCGTACCGCCTGGTGATTGACTTCCGTCGCGCGCTGGCGACCACGCCTACGGCCGCAAGCAAGGCGGTCGCGCCGCCGATCGCCGCACCGCCGCCAATTGCAACGACGGCGAGAACCATGGCCCCTCTGGCGGCCCTGCCCCAGGTGAAGCAGACGGAGCCGGAGACGAGGCCGGCGATGTTCGAGGCGCCACTCCCGTCGGAGCCGGCGGGACCGAGGTCGCTGCCGCCGGTGGCGCCGGCCGCCAATTCAAACGGCAAGTTCTCCCTGGCGCGTCAGCTCGGACTGAGCGTCTCGCGCATTGTCATCGATGCGGGGCATGGCGGCCATGACCCGGGAGCGCACGGAAACGGCGTCAACGAGGCCGAGCTGACGCTGGACGTCGCCCTGCGCGTCCAGAAGCTGCTGACGAAGCAGCCGGGGGTCGAGGTCGTGATGACGCGCGACACCGATGTCTTCATCCCCCTGCAGGAGCGGACCGCCATCGCGAACCGCGAAGGGGCGGATCTGTTTCTCTCGATTCACGCGAACGCGAGCCGCAACGGCCAGGCCCGCGGCATCGAGACCTACTTCCTCAACTTCGCCATGAACCCGGAGGCGGAGGCGGTTGCGGCGCGCGAAAACGCCACGTCGGGCCAGGCCATGCACAGTCTGCCGGACATCGTCCGGGCCATTGCCTTGAACAACAAGATCAACGAGTCGCGGGATCTGGCCGAGACCGTGCAGCGTGCGATGGCGAAGCGGCTGAGCGCAAAGAACCGCACGCTGAGGGATCTCGGCGTCAAGCAGGCCCCCTTCGTCGTGCTCATCGGCGCTGCGATGCCGAGCGTGCTCGCGGAGATCTCCTTCCTGACGAACAAGCAGGAGGGCGCCCTGCTCAGGACCCAAGCCTACCGGCAGCAGATCGCGCAAGCGCTGTTCGACGCAATTCTGAATTACCAGCAGGGCTTGAAGCGGATGAACGCGATCGCGGGGAAGAAGGCGACCTCCTAGGACGTGGGGGTCACGCGCAGGTTGTCTGCGTCTCCCTGCGCGTCCAGACCGTCGCGGGCGGTCAGCCGCTTGAGACAAATCAAGCCGCCGCCCAGCAACAGGCCCAGCAGCAGCGCTGCCACCAGCAGAACGCCGACGAGACCAATCGATCCGAAGATCACGTCGGAGATCGTGGTTTCGTGGACCGGCTGCTCCACGACCCGAACGATGACCGGCGAACTGGCTTGCTGAAGACTCACGAAACGATTGTACGCCTACTTCCAGGTCTCGTATGAAAACGGCAGCTGCGCGAGCGTACGCACCGCCACGCCAATCGGACCCTTCGGCTGATAGGGCTTCCCTTCGTCGGCCCAGGCAGTGCCGGCGATGTCCATGTGGGCCCACGGCAGGTCGTTCGTGAACTCCTTGAGAAAGATCGCGGCGGTGCACGCGCCGCCGGCCCGGCCGCCCGAGTTGAGCATGTCCGCGATCTCGCTGCGAATCTGATCGAAGTAATCGTCGAAGAGGGGCAGCGGCCAGCAGCGGTCGCCGGCGGCATCGGCGACCGCGCGGACGGTGTCGCGCCACGCATCCGGCCGGCCAAAGAGCCCTGAAACGGCCTTGCCGAGCCCGACCACGCAGGCGCCCGTCAGTGTGGCGACGTCGACCAGGTGCGTGGCCCCGAGCTGCCGCACATACCAGAGGCCGTCGCCGAGAATCAGGCGTCCCTCGGCGTCGGTGTTGATGACCTCGACGGTCTTGCCGCCGGCGCCCGTCAACACGTCTCCCGGCTTCATCGCTTTCCCGCCAGGCATGTTCTCGGTCGTGGGAACGACGCCGACGACGCGGATGGGCGCCTTGAGGAGCGCGATCGCGCGCATGGCGCAGATGACGGCGGCGCCACCCGCCATGTCGTCCTTCATCCGCTCCATGCCTTCGGCGGGCTTGATCGAAATGCCGCCGGTATCGAAGGTAATGCCCTTTCCGACGAGACCGAGCACCGGTGCCTTCGGGGCGCCTGGCGGGTCGTAACGCATGACGATGACGCGCGGCGGCTCCGCGCTGCCGCGCGCAACGCCCAGCAGCAGGCCCATGCCGAGCCTGGCAATCTCTCTCTCGTCCAGAATCTCGACGCCCACCCCTGCGTCCTTCGCGATCGCCGCGGCCCGCTCGGCGACGCCGTGGCCGGCGTCCCGAAACGCTCACCCGTTTTGTACTGATCCACGCTGAAGCCCGCCAGGATCAGCCCTTCGGTGACCGCCTGCGCCGCCTCGCGAGCGGGAATCGTGCCGCGGATCAGGAACGCGACCCGCGCCAGATGCCGGCCGCGCGCCATCAGCGCGGCCGCCGATGCCAGCTTCCTCAGGCGTTCGGTGGTGAAGTCGGCGGACTTACCCGCCCCGGCGATCGCCACACGCGCCGGCTTGAAGCCACCGCCGGACGCCCGTGTGACGAACAACTCGTAAAGCCGCCCCTTGATCTCGCCGGACGCCGTCGCGCGCCGCACCTCTCCCTGCGTGGCCTCGTCGAGCGCAGGGAGGGCGTCGGCCACGCCCTCCCCTTCGAAGATGGGAACGACCAGCAGATCGGTATCGACCTGCGACAGCGGCCCGGTTGCCAGACGGACCACGGGAGAGGACGCGCTCAAGGCCATAAGAGCCGGATTATAATTGTTTTATGAGATTCCTGGCGGTGTCAGTGGTCATGTCACTGGCGGCGCCTAAGGCACCGGCACGAGCTCCAGCGGACTGAAGTTCCCGTCGATCAGCCGGAACGCCCGCACGGTACGGGTGCCGTGCGCGAGCGAGACGATGACGTGGAACATCGACGGGTCGGTCAATCGCGCGCGATCCGTTTCCGACGGGCCTGACGGGCCGTTGGGGTGCGAGTGATAGGCCCCGATGATCTCCAGGCCGGCCGCGCGCGCGCGACGGATCGCCGCAAAATGGTCCGCAGGCTCGACCTGGAAGCGCGTCCGGCTGCGCTTCGTGTTCCGCGCCCGCGCCGCATCCTCGACTATCTCCTCCGTGCCGAGGAGCAGGCCGCAGCACTCGTTCGGAAGATCCTCCACGGCGTGCGCGACAATCTGATCCAGTATCCGTTGTCGTATTTTCACTCGGCGACTCTATGGGACCGGTTACGTCTGCAGCTCGGGGCGGTTCGCGTACTGATCGAGCGCTTCAGGGTTGGCCAGCGCCTCCCTGTTCTTCACGGGACGCCCGTGCACGACGTCCCGGACCGCGACTTCTACTATCTTCCCACTCTTCGTCCTTGGAATCTCGGTGACCTGGACAATGCGTGCGGGGACGTGCCTGGACGTGGTGTTCCGCCGGATCTCGTCGCGAATCCGGTCCGTCACTCCCTGGTCGAGCGACAGACCGTTCCGGAGCTTCACGAAGAGCACAACCCGCTCGTCCCCCTGCCATTGCTGGCCGATGACGACGCTCTCGAGGACATCCGGCAGCTGCTCGACCTGGCGGTAAACCTCCGCGGTGCCGATGCGGACGCCGCCGGGATTCAGCACGGCGTCAGAACGGCCGTAGATGATCACGCCGTCGTGCTCGGTCAGCTCGCAGTAGTCTCCGTGCGTCCAGACCCCGGGGAACCGCTCGAAGTACGCGGCGTGATACGCGCGGCCGTCGGGGTCGTTCCAGAAGCCGACCGGCATCGATGGGAACGGCGCCGTGCATACCAGCTCCCCTTTCTGCTGCCGCACCGCCCTGCCGTGCTCGTCCCACACCTCGACGCTCATACCCAGCGCGCGGCACTGGATCTCGCCGCGCCACACCGGACCGGTGGGATTGCCCCCGACGAAGCAGCTGACGATGTCGGTGCCGCCGGAGATCGACGCGAGGTGAATGTCGCCCTTGACGTGCTCGTACACGAAGTCGAAGCCTGCTGGCGCCAGCGGCGAACCTGTGGATGTCATCGTCCGCACCGTTTCGAGCGAGTGCGTGTCGCGCGGCCGAAGGGCCTCCTTCGACGCGGCGTCGATGAACTTCGCCGAGGTGCCGAACAGCGTCATCTGCGTTTCGTCCGCGAACGTGAACAGCGCGTTCACGTCCGGCTGAAACGGCGAGCCGTCGTACAACAGAATCGTCGCGCCCGAGGCAAGGACCGTCACGAGCCAGTTCCACATCATCCAGCCGAGGGTCGTGAAGTAGAACACCCGGTCCCCCGGCCGGATATCACAATGGAGCTGGTGCTCCTTCAAATGCTGCAGCAGCGTGCCGCCGGCTCCGTGGACGATGCACTTGGGCACACCGGTGGTGCCGGAGGAATACAGGATGTACAGGGGATGGTTGAACGGGAGGCGCAGGTACGACGGCGACGCGCCGCGATGCGGACCGACGAACGCTTCCCATCCCGCCGCGCCGATGACGGCCCTTTCGACGGTCGGAAGCTGCTTCAGCACGTCGGCAATCTTCGACCGCTGATCAAATGTCTTGCCACCGTAGACGTAGCTGTCCGCTGCGACCAGGATGCGCGGCTCGATCTGGCCGAAGCGATCGAGCACGCCGTGCACGCCGAAGTCGGGCGAGCAGGACGACCACACGGCGCCGACGGCGGCCGTCCCGAGCACGGCGATGATGGCCTCGGGCACGTTGGGAAGACAGGCGGCGACGCGATCCCCGCGCTGGATTCCGGCGGCCCGCAGTGCCGACGCGAACGCGGCGGTCTCGGCGCGCAGCTCGCGCCAGGACATCGTTCGCGCAGAGCCGTTTTCCGATTTGCCGATGATCGCCGGTGAATCGGTATCGCGGCGTAGTACGTTCTCGGCGAAGTTCAGCGTGGCGTCCGGGAAGAACCGCGCCCCCGGCATCCGGTCCATGTCGACGCCAACGCGCCCGCCTTTCGTGCCGATGACGCCGCCGAAGTCCCACATCGCGTCCCAGAACTCGAGCGGCTTCGTGATGCTCCACTGGTAGAGCTCCCGGTACGAACGGCCGTTACCGAAGCGGTTCAGGTTGGCGCGCGCGATCCGTTCGGGAGACGGCGTCCAGAGCGGTCCCTGCATCGATCCAATTATTGCCCGGGACGGTACGGCTTCAACGAACGCGCCCGCCAGCGCTGCCACAGCGCTGGCCGCCTGGCGTCCATTCGGGAACACCTTGGCGGCGGCGTTGGACGGCCCAAAGTCGCTCGGGCGGGACGCTAGACGTCGTAGGTCTCCTGTTTCCAGATCGAAAACCCCCTCCCCAGGTAGTTCGACAGCGCGGACGAGTGGTCGAGGGATGACGTGTGCAGCCAGACGCGGGTCGCGCCGCGCGTCCACGCCCGCTCGACAGCCTTCGTCAGCATGAACTTCCCCAGACCCTGGCCCGTGAAGGCGGGCAGCAGCCCGAAATACGCGATTTCGACCGCCCCATCGTCATGGCGGCGCAGCTCGAAGTAGCCGGCTGTCTCTCCCTTGACCCGCAACACCCAGAGCTCGAGCGCCGGGTCGGCCAGGTAGCGGGTGATGTCCTCGTCAGTCCAGGGCAGCCGATCGACCCAGTGGTACTCGCGGCCGACCTCGGCGTAGAGGTGTCGCCATAGCGCGGGCGATGCCGTCGCCTCGCGATCGAGGCGGACGTCAGCGGCGGGCGCCGAGGCGCCCTCCAGGTCGGCGGCATCGCGCATCTCCAGATATGTCCGGACGGCTTGGCTGGGCATCAGGGGCGGACCGACCGCACGCGATCAGGGTAGCAGGATCAAGCTGAATCGCCCGGCCAGCGGCGTGAAATGCCGACGGTCGGTGATCGGCGAGCAGCCTCAGCGCCCACGGGCCTTGTCGAGCGCGTCGCGCCAGCGGCACGCGGAGGTGAACACGTCGTCGATCGCCTGGCCGGACCCGAGCGAGTCACGCAACTCGGTGAGCGTCGCGATGAGCGCGCCGAGCCCCTCGCGCAAATGGTCCTGGTTCGTCGCGGCGATGTCCTTCCAGATGCCCGCCGGACTGCCGGCAAGCCGCGTCGAGTGCACGAGACCGGATCCGGCCAGCTCGAGCCCGGCGTCACCCCCGAGGGTGCCGACGACGTGCATCAGGGCACTGATGGTCAGCTGTGGGAGGTGGCTGACCGCCCCGACCAAGCGGTCGTGCAGCTCGGGACTCATGACGTGCGCGACGCCGCCGAGGCCGCCGATGAACTGCTCGATACGCTCGAGGCCTTCGCCGGTCCCGGGCGACGGCGTCAGAATCCATTGCCGTCCGGCAAACAGATCCGGCCTGGCGTGGCCGACGCCGCCCCGCTCCGCGCCCGCCATCGGATGGCCGCCGGTGAACCTGCCCAGCGACATCGTTTCCGCGGCCGCGACGATCTCTCGCTTCGTACTGCCGACGTCGGTGACGAGCGTCCCCTTGTCGAGATATCGAGGAAGTTCGCCGAGGATGGCGACGTTCGCCCTGACCGGGGCGGCGAGAATGACGAGGTCCGCACCCGCGGCGCCGGCGAGGCCAGCGCCGCGATCGATCGCGACGATCTCAATGGCCGGCCATCGGCGCGCCGCAGCTTGCGCGATCGAGCCGCCGATCAGGCCGAACCCGACGATCGCGACGCGCCTGAAAAAAGGCTCTAGACTCCCCAACCTCTCCTCGCGACCGGCTCGAGACAGATACTGCGGCCGATCGCGGGCGCGATGATTCGCAGCTCCGCCATGACGCGATCGAACTGCGCCGGGAACATCGACTGCGCGCCGTCGCTGAGGGCGTGGTCGGGATCGTTGTGGACCTCGATGATGAGGCCGTCACAGCCGGCGGCCACCGCGGCGCGCGCCATCGGCGCCACCTTGTCGCGCTTGCCGGTTGCGTGGCTCGGATCGACGATGATCGGCAAGTGGCTGAGCTGCTGGATGACCGGGATCGCCGAGATGTCGAGCGTGTTGCGGGTGAAGCTCTCGAAGGTCCGGATGCCGCGCTCGCACAGCATCACGTTCATGTTGCCGCCCGAGAGGATGTATTCCGCGGACAGCAGCCATTCCTCGATGGTCGCGGAGATGCCGCGTTTGAGCATGACGGGCACTTTCGAGTGCCCCAACTCGCGCAGCAGCGTGAAGTTCTGCATGTTCCGCGCGCCGACCTGAAGGATGTGGGAATAGCGCTCGATCAACTCGAGCTGGCTGATGTCCATGACCTCGGAGATGAGCAGCAGGTTGTGGCGATCCGCCGCGGACCGCAGCAGACGGAGCCCCTCCTCGCCGAGCCCCTGGAAGCTGTACGGGCTGCTGCGCGGCTTGAACGCCCCGCCGCGCAGGACTTTCGCGCCGGCCCGCTTCACGGCGGCCGCGCTGGCCTCGACCTGTTCCTCGCTCTCGGCGGAGCACGGACCGGCCATGACGATCACCTCGTCGCCGCCGATGCGGACGTCGCCGATGGTGATCACCGTGTTGTCCTGCTTGAAGGTCCGGCTGGCGAGCTTGTAGGGCTCGGTGATCCGGTGGACCTCCTGCACGCCGTCCAGGACCTCCAGCAGCGCCGTGTCGAATTGCCGCGACCCGCCCACCGCCCCGAGCACGGTGCGCAACGCGCCCGTCGACCGGTGGACGTCGAAGCCCATCTCCGTGAGCTTGGCGATGACGTTCTGCACCTGCGCATCGCTCGCCCGTTCCCGCATCACAACGACCATGGCTAGATCTCTTTCTTTGATTGTACGTCTTCAGCGATTCGTTCCAGATGCCGGGCTTCGTCGATGATGCGCTCGAAGAGGCGCTTCATCGCCGGCTGATCCAGGGGGCCCAGGTTCGCCCTCTCCACATTCCCGAGCACTTCGGCCTCGCGCGCGGGCTGATAGATCGGGATGCCGGTCTCCCGTTTCAACCGCCCGATTTCGAGGGCGCACGCGGCGCGGGCGTTCAACAGCTTGACGAGCGACTCATCGAGCAGGTCGATGCGGCGCCGCAGGTCCTCCAGGTCCGCCTTCACGACGAGTGTCCTTTCAGCCAGCGCACATAGGCGCCGGCGCGGCCGGCCACATCCGGCGCAGCCCCGTGCTCGGCAATCACGTTCACGAGAGCGCTCCCCACCACGGCGGCATCCGCCCACCGCGCCACCTCGGCCACCTGCCCGGGAGTCGAGATCCCAAAACCCAGAGCGAGCGGCAGGTCGGCATGCGCCCGGATGCGGGCGACCAGCGATTCCGCATCCGCCGCCACCTGGTCGCGTGCGCCGGTGACGCCCAGGCGCGAGATGACGTAAAGAAACCCGCTCCCGAGGTCCGACGCTGCCCGAACTCGCGCGTCCGACGTCGTCGGGCTCAGGAGAAATATCGGATCGAGCTTCGCCGCCACCAGCCGCTTCCTGAACGGGCCCGCTTCCTCCACGGGCAGGTCGAGCACGAGGACGCCGTCGACGCCCGCCTCGGCGGCTTGCTTCACGAACTCGGCTTCCCCCATGCGGAGGACGGGGTTGGCGTAGGTGAAGAGCACAATCGGCGCGGCGATCGCCGAGCGCGTGTCGCGGATCATCTTGAGCGCGCCGCGCAGCGTGGCGCCGCTGGCGAGTGCGCGCTCCGACGCCCGCTGGATCACGGGGCCGTCGGCCAGCGGGTCCGAGAACGGGATGCCAACTTCGAGGACGTCGGCGCCGTTCTTCGCCAGCGAGACGAGGATCTCGGCGGTGCGCGCCAGATCGGGGTCCCCGGCCGTCACGTAGGCCACGAGGCCGGGATCCTGGGAGCCGCGCAGGCGGGCAAATGCGTCGGCAATGCGGGCCATCAGCGGCCTCCTTCCAGGACGGCCTGGACGCTCATGACATCCTTGTCGCCCCGGCCCGAGAGATTGACGAGCAGGATCGCGTCTTTCGGCATCGCCGGCGCCAGGCGGCAGGCGTGCGCGATCGCATGGGACGATTCGAGCGCCGGCAGAATCCCCTCCTCGCGGCCGAGACGCTGAAACGCCTCGAGCGCCGCGCGATCGTCGATCCATGTGTATTCCGCGCGGCCGATCTCGCGAAGCCAGGCGTGCTCCGGTCCGACGGACGCGTAGTCGAGGCCGGCGGAGATCGAATGCGTCAGCTCGACGTTCCCGTCGCCGTCCTGCAGGAGGTAGCTGCGGGTGCCCTGCAGCACGCCGGCGCTGCCGCCGGCGAATCGTGCCGCGTGCTCTCCCGGGGTGATCCCGCGGCCGCCCGCTTCGACGCCGATGAGTCGAGTCTTCCGGTCTTCGATGAACGCGTCGAAAATCCCCATGGCGTTACTGCCGCCGCCGACACACGCCACGATCGCCTGTGGCAGCGTGCCGAACTGCGCGATGCACTGCGCCCGCGCCTCGCGGCCGATCACCGACTGGAACTCGCGGACCATGAGCGGATACGGATGGGGGCCGAGCACGGATCCGAGCAGATAGTAGGTGTCGGTGACGTTGGTGACCCAGTCGCGCATCGCCTCGTTGATCGCGTCCTTCAGCGTCCGCGACCCCGCCTGCACCTCGACGACTTCCGCGCCAAGCAGCCGCATGCGGAACAGGTTCAGCGATTGGCGCGCCATGTCCTCGGAGCCCATGTAGACGTGGCACTCCAGCCCGAGCAGCGCGCACACCGTGGCGGTCGCCACGCCATGCTGCCCCGCGCCCGTCTCCGCGACGATCCGGCGCTTGCCCATGCGGACCGCCAGCAGCGCCTGACCGAGGGCGTTGTTGATCTTGTGGGCGCCGGTGTGCGCCAGATCTTCCCGCTTGAGAACGATACGCGCGCCGCCGGCGGAGGCCGTCAGCCGCCGCGCCTCGTAGAGCGGCGTGGGGCGCCCCACGTAGTCGCGCAGCAGGCGGCCAAGCTCCGCCCGAAAGCCTTCCTCGTCGCGCACCTTGAAGTACGCCTCGGTCAGTTCCTCGATCGGCGCGACGAGCGTCTCGGGCACGAATCGCCCGCCGTACGACCCGTAGTAGCCGCGCGCATCAGGATCGCGCGCACCAAACACCGGCCCTTGTGATTCGATTCTCATATGTCCAGAGCCGCGAACAGCGCGCGCAGCTTCGCGGGATCCTTTCTGCCAAAGGCCAGCTCCACCCCGGACGACACGTCGATGGCGTATGGGGCCACGGTCCGTACGGCTTCCGCGACGTTCTCGGCGTTCAAGCCGCCCGAGAGAATGACCGGCCGCTCGCGCGCGATCATCGCCGCGATCGACCAGTCCACGACCCGTCCCGTCCCACCGCGCTTGACCCGATCGTGCGCGTCCAGGAGAACAGTGGCGGCCGCCGGGACCGCCGCCGCCTCCTCGCGGGCAGAGGCGTCGCGGACGGTGACGGCCTTGATCACGCGGATGGGCAGCGTCCGATAGGATCCCGCGGGCTCGTTTCCGTGAAGCTGCACCGCGCTCAGCCCGACCTCGCGCGCGATCGCGATCGCCTGGTCGGCCTGATCGACGAAGACGCCGACGGCGCTGACGAACGCCGGCAGTGCCGCGACAATCGCCTTCGCCTGCTCCGGCTCGACGAACCGCGGGCTTCCCGGCCACAGGACCAGCCCGATCGCCGAGGCACCAAGCTGCGCGGCGAGCTGCGCATCCTCGATCGTCGTCACGCCGCAGATTTTGACGCGAATCATGCCTTTGCTCCCCGCAGCGCCCTGAGCGCCGCACCCGGATCCGGCTGCGAGATTAACCGCTCGCCCACGAGGAAGGCGGCGTATCCGGCGCGCTCGAGACGCTGCAGATCGCCGAGCTCGCGCAGACCGCTCTCGGCGACCGCCACGGTCCCTTTGGGCATGAGCCGCGCGAGTTGTTCATGGAGGTCTGGTTCGACGGCGAGGGTCCGCAGGTTCCGGCTGTTGACGCCGATCACCGAGGCGCCCGAATCGGCGGCGATACGGAGCTCGACGGCCCCGTGTACTTCCACCAGCGCGGTCACACCAGCCTCGGCCGCGTACGCCAGCATGGTCTTCAGCGTCCCCGGCTCGAGGGCACCGACAATCAGCAGGATGGCGTCCGCACCGGACGCGACGGCTTCGAGAATCTGGTATCGGTCGACGATGAAGTCCTTTCGGAGGAGCGGTGTCGCCTTCGCATGGTCAGCCGGGCGGTAGTCCTCACGCAGAATGCCGCGCGACGGCGACCGTCGCTTACACTCGGCAATCACGCGCGGCGGCGCGCCGTCACGCAGCGCCCGCACGAACCGACCGGCGCTCGGCCGCCGTTTGGCCGCGGCCTCTTCGAGCCCCGCCTCGGACACCTGTTCTTTGCGGATCTCGACCATCCGGCGCGCGGCGGCGACAATGGTGGCGAGAAGGTCCGGGGAGGAAATCGCCGTCCTGGTCATGCTCCCCTTCCGCTCGCGGCTTCGGCGGATCCGCCTTCGCCGGACGCTGCCGCAGACAGCCGGACGAGCTGCTCGAGGACCGCGGCGGCCCGGCCGTTGTCGATGGCCTCGGCCGCTATCTTCAGGCCCTCGGGAATCGCGACGATCTTCCCGGCGATGAGCAGCGAGGCGGCCGCGTTGAGCAGGACGATGTCGCGTGGGGCGCCGTGCTCTCCCGCGAGGATGCGCCTGGCGATTGCGGCATTGTCCGCGGCATCTCCGCCGCGCAACGTGCCGGGCGAGGCCTTGGCGAGGCCGACCTCCCCCGGATGCAGGTAGAACGTGTTGACGGCGCCCTCGCGGCACTCGGACACCTTGGTGTAGCCGGTCGTCGAGATTTCGTCGAGGCCGTCCGCCCCGTGCACGACCCAGGCGCGCTCCGCGCCGAGCTGTGCCAGCGACCGGGCGACGAGCTCGGTGAGCTCCGGCCGCGGCACGCCGACCAGTTGCCGCGATGCGCCGGCGGGATTTGTGAGCGGGCCGAGCAGGTTGAACGCCGTCCTGACACCCAGCTCTCGTCGCGTGGCCGCCGCGTGCCTCATCGAGGGATGAAAGACCGGTGCGAACAGGAACGCGATGCCCGCCCCATCGAGGCATCGTTCGACAATCGCCGGCGTCGCGGTGACGTTCACGCCCAGCGCTTCGAACAGGTCGGCGCTGCCGCACCGGCTCGAGGCGCTGCGGTTGCCGTGCTTCGCGACGCGCACGCCGCACGCGGCCAGCACGAGGGCGGCGACCGTCGACACGTTGAACGTATGGGCGCCGTCGCCGCCCGTCCCGCAGGTATCGAACGCCGGCGCGAACGACCGCGACAGCTTCGTCGCGCGTCCCCTCATCGTCCTCGCCAGGCCGACGATCTCGTCGGGGCGCTCTCCCTTCATGGCCAGGCCGACGAGGAAGCCGGCGATCTGGGACGGCTGCGCCCGTCCGTCCATGATCATCTCCATCGCGCCCGCCGCTTCTTCGACGGTGAGATCGAGCCGGTGCTGCAGCTTGGCGATCAGACCGGGGAACACTTCAGCTCCAGAAAATTGCGCAGGATCTTGCGTCCCTCGCCGGTGAGGACGGACTCGGGATGAAACTGGACGCCGTGCACCGGCCACTCGCGGTGCCGCACGCCCATGATGATCCCCTCGTCGGTTCGCGCGCTGACTTCCAGCGCGTCCGGCGGCGGGTCCGCCACGATGAGCGAGTGATAGCGCCCCGCCACGAACGGCTGCGCGACGCCCGCGAAAACGCCGCGGCCGTCGTGCTGGATGCTGGACACCTTGCCGTGCATCAGCACCGGCGCCCGCACGACCTCGCCGCCGAACCTCGACGTCGCCGAGCGTGATCTGGTCGTTGCGGCGCACCACCGGGGCATGCCCCAGCTCGCCCAGATACTGGGCGAGGTTGTAGGTAAACGAGTCGTAGTTGTCGAGCAGGAGGACCGTCATTACAGCTCGGTTTCCGCCATTTCGATCGCCTGCAGCAGCGCGCGCGCCTTGTCGCGCGTTTCCTCGTATTCGGCGGCCGGGTTCGAGTCCGCGACGATGCCGGCACCCGCCTGGACGCGGGCCACTCCGTCGCGCAGGGTAATGGTGCGAATTGCGATGCAGAAATCCAGGTTGCCCGCGAAGTCGATGTAGCCGACCGCTCCGGCGTAGAGATCGCGGCGCGTCGGCTCGAGCTCCGCCAGGATCCGCACGCTGCCGTACTCGCAGACCCGGCCGAGATCGTTTCTCCCGAGATCCACGAGCATGACGTGCTCCGCGCGCTCCTTCTCGTTGCGCTTCAGCTCGTCCGCGAGCCGGAGATCCTCCTCCTCGTTCCGTCCGCGCGGCCGGGTGCCGGCGATCGGATGCGTTTCCACGTGCTGCCCCTCGACGCGGACGAGCATCTCGGGTGAGGACCCAACGATCGCGAAGCCGCCCATGCGGATGAAATACATGTACGGCGACGGGTTGACGTGGCGCAAGGCCCGGTAGATGGTGAGCGGCTGCGCCGCCACGTCCATCTCGAAGCGCTGCGAGAGCACGGCCTGGTAGATGTCCCCGGCCGCGATTCGCTCCTTGATGGTGCGGACGCCGGTCTCGAACACCGCGCGCGTCACGTTGGTGCGAATCTCCGGCGCCGGCCGCCCGGCGGGAGGCACCTGCGAGAGTCCGCGCTCGAGCTCGCGCTCCAGGAACTGGATCTTCGCGCACGCGAACTGATAGAGCGCCGACAGATCTTCGTCGGCGGTCACCCGCGCGTTCGCGATAATCAGGATCCGGTGCTTCACGTGGTCGAAGGCGAGGACGGTGTCGAAGAGCATGAAGCCGGCTTCGTCTTCTGGTCGGTCGGCCGTTGGCCGTCGGCCGTTCGCCGTCGGCCGTTCGCTGTCGGCCGTTGGCCGTCGGCCGTCCGCCGTCTTCGTCCAGGCGGCGTTCTTCCACGACTCCTCGAGCACCGGTTCGAACCGGATCGATGCGTCGTAGCCGATGAACCCGACGGCGCCCCCCGTGAACCGCGGCAGGTCCGGCACATACGGGGCGCGGAACTCCGCCATGAGACGACGCAACGCGGGCACGAACGGCTCGGTGGTCTCGCTGGTCACGCCCGAGCGATCGATGACCGTCCTGCCGTCGCGCGCCCGCAAGACGAGGAACGGGTCCTTCCCGAGGAACGAATAGCGCGCGACCTGCTCTCCCCCTTCCACGCTTTCGAACAGGAACGCGTAGTCGGAGTGCTCGGCAATCTTGAGAAAGGCGGATACCGGCGTCAGCAGGTCCGCCATGATCTCCTTCACGACCGGCACGAACGTACCGCGCCGCGCCAGCTCCACGAACTCGTCGAAGGTCGTCTGTTTCATGCTGTTCTGCTGTTCCTCGCGCACGCGGCCGCGTCCATGAACAGACCCGCGGGTGGCCGCTGGCCCGTCCAGATCTCGAACTGCCGTTCCGCCTGTGCCACGAGCATCTCCAGGCCGCCGATTGCCGGGCACCCGTTCTGTTCCGCACGGCGCATCAACTCTGTCGGGTCGGGGTCGTAGACGAGGTCATAAACGAGCGTCCCGTCGAAGGGGCCCGAGAACGGTACTCCGCCGCGGTCGGCGCCACTGCCGGCGGGCGTCGCGTTGACGAGCAGGTCCCACGATCCGGGCCCCGGTGGCCAGGCCGCCGCGGCGGCGCCGATGGCCTGAGCCACGGCTTGCGCCGCCTCCGGACGGCGGGTAGAGATCGCGACGTGCGCCCCTTCGCGGGCGAGCGCCAGGCCGACGCCGCGCGCGGCGCCGCCGGCGCCGAGCACGACCGCGCGGATGCCGGCAAGTTCCGGCAGCCGCCGGCGCAGCGGCTCCAGGAAGCCGTCCGCGTCGGTGTTCATACCAATCCACCGGCCGTCCCGGATGGTAATCGTGTTCACCGCTCCGGCGGCCGCCGCGGCTGGCGCGACCTCGTCGACGAGCGGGATCACGTCGCGTTTGAACGGAATCGTCACGCTCGCCCCCTGCATCCCGATCAGGCGGGCAAACTCCCGGAAATCGTCGACGTCGCGAGATTCGACCGGCACGTAGACGGCGTTCAGTCCGAGTGCGGCGAACCCGGCGTTGTGCATCGCCGGCGATAGGGAATTGACGACCGGCCGTCCGAGCAGTGCATACACCGCCGCGTCGGAACGGATCCGGCGGAACTTGAACTCCTGCAGCAGCCGGGCGGCCGAGACCTGCCCCGGCGCCACGCCATTCCCGGCGTAGGTCCAGCGCGACCCGAATCGCCCGGCGAGCACGCGTGTCGCGAGCCCGGCGCCTCCCATCCCGATCAGCACCGACCCCTCGTCTGGCCGCGCCTGCTCCAGCAGCACACGCAGATCGGACGCGCGCTCGACGGTAACCACCAGCTTCGCGACTTCACCGCCGGCGGTGCGCAGCCGATGCAGCAGCGCCGACACGTTGTGCGGCACGCCCTGGAAGTCGTGCCGGGACACGATCACGCCGCGGCCGCCGCGCGCCTGGAGGAACGGGGCGAGGCGCGCGTCCCACTCGACATCCACGAACTCGGCGCCCAGTGCCTGCGCGCGCTCGAGAATCCGCAGCCGCTCTTCCTCGGCCCCGTCGAACATGCCCCCTTCGCGCAACGGACGGCACGTGACGATCGCCGGCTTCCGGCGGCCGGCGAGCGCAGCCTCGGGATCAGGCACCGTCATGGAGTCCAGGCGCAACTCGACCAGATCAGCGTCGACCTCGGCGCGCGTACGCGCGTGGCGAATCGCATCTGAGTCTTGCCCGATGACCGTAACGCAGAGCTGAGCCGTTTGCATTCGTCCGTTTCCGCGCCTTCCTCGTAGGCCATCCTCGTAGACCATCCTCGTACAAGGGGCAAAAAAAAGCCCCATCAATCGTGGATTGAGGGGGCTTCAGGAAATCGCTGGGTGACCTCGTCGTGCCTTAGCGCTTCGCCCCCTCGATGGACGCGTACCACCACCAATACGGCGCAAACGCCGCACGGGAGGCCGCGGAAACAAAGTGGCGCAACACGCTTCGGTGAAGCCTAACACAGGTAGAACCAGGTTCGCATCCCTGACGTCTAAATCATGCTATAAAAGATTGCATACCATGAAGATCCGGGTTTTTCTGCTGACCGTCGTCCTGGCGTCGTTCGGCTGGGCGCGTCTACCTGCCACCACCAGCCTGATGCCGATCGATGAAATCAAGCCGGGGATGGTCGGCGTCGGCCGAACGATCTTCGAGGGCTCCGAGATGAAGGACTTCAAGGTCCACATTCTCGGCGTGCTCAAGAACGTCCAGGCGCCGCAGCGCAACCTGATCCTGGCAAAGCTCGAAGGAGGTCCGCTGGCCGAGACCGGCGTCATTGCCGGGATGAGCGGCAGCCCGGTCTACATCGACGGCCGCCTGATCGGCGCCGTCTCGTACTCCATCGGCGCCTTCCCGAAGGAACCGATCGCCGGCATCACGCCCATCGCCGAGATGATCGAGGCAACCGCTGACACGGGGAGGCGCCGCGGCACATCGCCGCAGGCGCGGCTCGAGCTGCCCGTCACGCCGGAGCGGCTCGCGGCCGCCATCCGCTCGAACTACGCGCGCGTCGCGATGTTCGCGGATCGCCCCGCCGACGTGCAGGCCTTCGGCGTTGCGGCCTCGACCGGATCACAGATGGGCGCGCTGCTACGGCCAATCGCGACACCGCTGGTGCTGAGCGGCATGGACACGGGCACATCGGATCTCGTCGCATCCATGTTCCGTGAGGCAGGCTTCACGCCGATGCTCGGCGGAGCCGGCGGCGACGCCGCTGCCGACAGCGGGCCATTGCGTCCCGGCGATCCTGTCGGCGTCTCGCTCCTGGGCGGCGATGGCGAGATGGGTGCCACCGGCACGGTCACGCACGTCGACGGCGACCGCGTCTACGCCTTCGGTCATCCGTTTTTCAACTTCGGCCCCACCGCCTTCCCGATGACCCGCGCCCACGTCTACGCCACGCTGCCCAGCCTGATGTCCTCGTTCAAGATCGCGACGATGGGGGAAGTGGTCGGGACGATGCGGCAGGATCGCGCGACGGCGATCGCCGGCACGCTCGACAAGGGTCCGGCGGTCATTCCCGTCACCATCACGCTCGATCGCGGCCGCGCCCCGGCGCGGACGTTCCGGTATACCGCCGTGAACGATCAGCTCTTCACGCCGCTGCTGACCTACGTCGCGCTGTTCAACACACTCGGCAACTACGAGCGTCAGTTCGGCGCGATGACCTTCACCGTCAAGGGCAAGGCGACGTTCGACAAGCACGCCGACCTGGCCTACGAGGACATCTTCACCGGCGACGGCACCATCGCGGCGGCGTCGGCGTATGTCGCGGGCCCGATCACCTTGTTGCTCGCGAACGACGTCGAACCGGTCACGGTGAAAGGGGTCGAGCTTGCCGTCTCGACCTCCGAGGAATCGCGGTCGGCGACGATCGAGCGGGTGTGGCTCGACGAGGTGCGCCCGCGCGCCGGACGGACGGTGCCGCTCAAGGTCCTGACGCGCAACTATCGCGGCGCCGAGAAGATCTCGACCATCCCGATCGAGATTCCGGCGAACGCATCCGGGCAGCTGACCGTGATGGTCACCGACGGCCGGCAGCTGAACCAGATCGAGCAGCGCGAGCTGCGCCGCAGCGTGCAGCCGACCAGCGTCGCGCAGATGATCAAGGTCCTGAACCAGTCGCATCGCAACAACCGCGTGTATGTCCGGCTGCTCACCGGCACTCCCGGCGCCGTGGTCAACGGCGAGGCGCTCACCTCTCTACCCCCCTCGGTGCTCGCCGTGCTCGAAGGCGATCGAAC
>WNFI01434852.1_pt1 | contig 18703 bp, 16 predicted proteins | sample 5400471 | NCBI WGS metagenome assembly WNFI01 (sample SAMN13153348, study PRJNA577476) | soil metagenome | isolation source: 100 cm saprolite on Douglas fir-dominated hillslope | place: USA:California | collected 2013-09-17 | reverse complement strand
GTGCTTTCCAAACTGCACATGGCCGAAGCAGAGAATTTTGCCGGAGGCAAAGTCACTTATATTGACGGTATCCTCAGCAACACCGGCGACAAGAGGGTGACCGGCGCGCGCGTTGAAGTGATCTTCAAGAATTCAATCGGTGAGGTCACGCAGAAAGAAGTGCTTCCGGTGATGGTATTGCTGCCCAATCTTCCTTACACGGATTACGGCACCATTGATCGCGCGCCGGTCGCTCCAAGACAGGCCCGTGACTTCAGACTCACTCTTGAGCACGTGACCGCCGACTGGGACACCCAGATTCCGGGCGTGCGGGTAGTGGCAGTCAGCTACTAGCCGTCCTCGCGAAAGATGGTCCGCCGCGAGATGCCGTAAAATGTCAATAATGCCTGAGGTAAAGACATACCGTCTCACGGAGCACGTAAAAGCCGCGGGTTGAGCAAGCAAGCTAAGTCCGGCGGTGCTGGACTCAGTGCTTGGGAAATTAGCCCGGCAACATGATCCGAACGTGCTGGTCGGCTTTGATAAAGCTGACGACGCCGGAGTGTATAAAATTTCAGCTGACTTGGCCCTGGTTCAGACGGTGGATTTTTTCACCCCAGTGGTGGATGACCCGTACACTTTCGGCCAGATCGCCGCTACCAACTCGCTAAGTGATATCTATGCCATGGGCGGACGCCCACTGAGCGCGCTGGCTATGGTGTGCTTTCCGGAAAAGGGCGACATTGAAATCCTCGAGCAGATTCTTGCCGGCGGGCTTTCCAAGATGACGGAAGCCGGTTGCGTGGTCATCGGCGGACACAGCGTTCGCGATCCTGAGATCAAATTTGGCTACGCCGTTACTGGAACCGTCCACCCTGATCGTGTGCTCACGAATTCAGGCGCTCAGGTTGGCGATCTCCTTGTTCTGACCAAGCCGCTGGGTACAGGTGTGATTTCAACCGGAATCAAGCGCGGCGAAGCCAAGCCCGCTTGGATCGAAGCCGCAACCAAGGCCATGACCACGCTGAATCGAGCTGCGATTGACGTGGCCAGAGACTTTGAGGTCCACTCCGCAACCGACATCACCGGCTTCGGCCTGATCGGCCACGGGCGCGAGATGGCACTCGGCAGTGGAGTGAGTATCAGGATCGATTCATCCAGCCTTCCCTTTCTGGATGGCGCGCTCGACTGCGTGCGTGCGGGATTCATTCCTGGCGGGCTCAGATCCAACCGTGAGTTTGCCGAGTGCGTGGTGGGTTACGATGATTCGGTTCCGGAAGAGGTTCGCACGATGTTGTTCGATCCTCAGACTGCGGGCGGGTTATTGCTCTCGGTTGCAAAAAGCGATGCCGAAAATCTAATCGCAAAGCTGAAAGCCACGAGCGTGCCCGCTGTCCAGATCGGCGAGGTTCTGCCTCCAGGCAAACCACTGATTTGCGTAACCTGACGCGACTGATCCCTAAAAACTCAGGGCAGCCGAAGCCGCCCTGTAATTATTGAGATTGCTATTTGGTTACGCTGGTGACGGCTTACCTGGCGCCATTCCTGGTGTGCGCCCTGGTTCAGGCTTGAGCACCTGCTGCACGCTTTCCTCTTTGTGAGGAATTACGCGGGCGGGGAGTGGCGAGTCGATCTCCTTGGCGGTCTCTTCGCTGAAGTCGCGGTGTTGGGAGATTTCGCGGCCCAGGAAAATCTGCTCTTCCTTCTTGCCGAAGGTAAGCGGACCCAGGCTGCTCATGCCCCACTCGCAGACCATCTTGCGTGCCATTTCTGTGGCGGTTTCAATATCGTTCCCCGCCCCGGTAGACATCTGGTTCAGGAAAAGCTCTTCCGCGATGCGGCCGCCCATGGAAACTGCGATCCGCGTGCACAAGTACTCTTTCGTGTAGTTATGGCGGTCCGTCTCCGGAAGCTGCATCGTCACGCCCAGGGCCATGCCTCTGGGAATGATGGTCACTTTATGTAGCGGGTCTGCCGTTGGCGTGAGTGCCGCAACCAGGGCATGACCAGCTTCGTGATATGCCGTGACCCTCTTTTCTTCCTCGGTCAACAGCATGCTCTTGCGCTCCGCGCCCATCATGACCTTGTCTTTGGCCAGTTCAAAGTCGTACTGCAGGACGGCTTTGCGGTTGTTGCGCGCGGCGTTCAGCGCAGCTTCGTTGACCATGTTGGAGAGCTCGGCGCCGGAGAAGCCCGGTGATCCGCGAGCCAGGATCGAGAGATCCACGTCGTCCGCCAATGGAATCTTGCGCGTATGTACGCGGAGAATCTCTTCGCGGCCGCGAACGTCAGGAAGCGGCACTACAACGCGGCGATCAAAGCGTCCTGGCCGCAGCAGCGCGGGATCAAGCACGTCTGGGCGGTTCGTGGCAGCAATCAGGATTACGCCTTCGTTCGATTCAAAGCCATCCATCTCCACCAGGAGTTGGTTCAGCGTCTGTTCGCGCTCATCGTGTCCGCCGCCAAGTCCGGCGCCGCGATGGCGTCCGACAGCGTCAATTTCGTCAATGAAGATGATGCAGGGAGCATTTTTCTTGCCCTGTTCAAACAGATCGCGGACACGGCTTGCGCCCACGCCTACGAACATCTCTACGAAGTCGGAACCTGAGATAGAGAAGAAAGGAACATTGGCTTCGCCAGCGACTGCACGGGCTAGCAAGGTTTTGCCTGTGCCTGGATGTCCAACCAGCAGCACACCCTTGGGAATGCGTCCGCCAAGCTTCTGGAATTTTTGCGCTTCGCGCAGGAACTCGATGATCTCGCGCAGTTCTTCCTTGGCTTCGTCCACGCCAGCCACGTCTTTGAACGTGATCTTCTTCTGCTGCATGGAGAGCAGCCTAGCTCGGCTCTTGCCGAAACTCAGGGCCTTATTGCCCCCGCTTTGCATCTGGCGGATCATGATGAAGAAAAGCACACCCACCAGAAGGACCGGCGAGAACTGGAACAGCACCATCAACCAACCCGCTCCCTGATTGTCCTTGAGGATGGTGTTGACGTTGTGCGCCTTCAAGTCCTTCCACATTTCGGGATTGTTGGCCGGAATTACCAGGTGGAATTGGGTCTTCTCGTTGCGTAGCTTGCCGCGGGCTTCTGTGCCCGAAATGGTCACTTCAGAGACGTCATCGTTGCCCACGTACTGCGTGAACTGAGAGTAACTGATCTCCTGGTCTTTGGCGCCGTTCGCCGACTTGGTGATCACGGTCCAAAGGACCACCCCTACCAGGAGCAACGCCACCCACAAGACCACTGTCTTAAATGTCGAATTCACTGAAAAACTCCTAAACTCTTAGCCGATTGTCCTTCGGCTTCAACAACTTCCCAACTGAAAACGGAATCTTGGTCGTAACTACTAAGACTCTGCCGGGACCAAAAAAGTATCAAAAGAATGGCTCTTGGGCCCAGATTGGCTGGAAAGACACACTCCCAGCACCATTAGATGCCAAAACGCCTCATTCGATCTAAACTTCTGCCTGTCAAAATTCTATACCTCTTTGGCACTCTGTGGGGGCCAGCAAAGTACTTAAGCCGGATCAAGCCTTCGGCGCCGCCTCTTTTGGAAGCAGCTCCTTCGGATCCCGCGCTTCCTCTCCGGCTATCGCGATATAGGGCAGGTTCCGGCCCAGGTGCGTGCCACCCAGTCCATAGCCTACGACAAAACTCTCATTCAGGAGAAAACCATAGTAATCGGGCTGCAGGTGCACGCGGCGCGCGGACTGCTTGTCCAGCAGGGCCGCCAATTTCACGCTGCTGGCGCCGCGCCCCATCAGATTACGAATCAGGAACTCACTGGTAACTCCGGACTGTACCAGGGCCTCAACCAGCAATACGTGCTGGCCCGCTACCTGGACTTCCGGGCTATAGAAGATTTCTGTAGTGGTGGCGCTGGCTTCGGAGGGCCATGGCTTCATGAACTGGCAGATTACCGGCACGTCCAGCTCCCGAACCAGATCAGCCACGAAGATAAATGCATTGTCGAGCACGCAGACAACATAGACGGTCTTGCCCTGGAAGTCCCGGTTGATTTCGCGGCCCATCTCCTGCACGCGTTTTCTGATCTGGTCGGCGGACACGAGCGCGTTGGGATACTGCCGGCTTAAGCTGTTGCTGGCCACTCTTTCGCCCCTTACTGCTGCAACTTAGTTTCCAGAATCAATACCGCTTGATCGGACTGCGCGATGAAGGCGGCAGAAGCCGGGAACCCGCGCATCCAGACGATCTCTCCAGCACTCTCAACTACTGGCCACGACTTGCGGTCGGCTGGGGAAATCTGCCGGCCCAAACGCGCTGTCTGGAGCAATTCCTTTACCTTCTTCCGGGATTTAGTGTGCACCGGGAAAAAGGTGTCGCCCGCACGCCAGTTCCGCACAATCAATTCCTGCGCCAGACGCTTCCGATCAAGCATGAAAGAAGAATTATAACTTGACGTCCGGCTGTCAGTGATTAGTTCCGCCCGCACGATGGCCCCAATCTCCGGGACTTCCACCTGCCCCGGGACCGCCAAGGTATAGCGATAGTCGGCCGCCGGCTCGCGTTGGATGCGCGCAAGTTGCAACTCGCGGAATGAACGAGTGCTCACCAACTGATGCGGCAGCTCAATCGTCGTTCCACGTGCATTGTCGGCGCCCAGGTCCAGGAGTTGGTCGACATGCTTGAACTCGAGCGCCACGCCGAAATGCTCGCCCATCGCACGCACCAACCGTCTCCGTGCCGCCAGCGGAATCCCCGTTAGGGCAGCCAGATCCACAGCAAGCGCTTCCGACTGGCCGGCGCTTCTGCCTCCGCCACGCGTGGGTTTGCCCTCGCGCACCAGGCGGGAGAACAGGACCGCAGTCTCCTGCTCCCAATATTCTTCCTCGGCCCGCGCGACTTCCCCGAGATCAGCCAGTGTATGGCGAATGCCTGGGTTGTAATTCTGCTCCAGCAACGGCAGCAGTTCATGTCGCACGCGATTCCGCGTATGGGCCAGGTCGCGATTGGTTGCGTCTTCCCGCCAGGGCTGATTCAGTGAAGCGAGGTAGCTCTCGACTTCACTTCGGCTAACGCCGAGCAGAGGTCGCACCAGGAATTTCTCGCGCTGCCACGGAGCAATGCCGGCTAGACCGCGCGTGCCGGAGCCGCGTACCACACGCATCAGGATGGTTTCCGCCTGATCATCGAGCGTGTGCGCGGTCGCGATTTTGTCCGCCTTGCCGCCAGCGATCAACTCCGCGAACCACCGATGCCGCAGTTCGCGGGCCGCCGTTTCCAGGCTGGACTTGTTTCCCTGCGCATGGGCAGGAGTGCTGCCCGAATCGGCATGGAACTCCAGCCCCAGCGATTCCGCCAGCGCTTTGGTGAAAGACTCGTCAGCATCGGAGTCCGCGCCCCGGATTCCGTGATTAAAATGCGCGACTGAGAGTACGACTCCCAGTTCGCTCCGCAACTCCATCAAAGCCCGCAGAAGTGCTACCGAGTCCGCCCCCCCGGAGACAGCAACGGCAATCCGGTCCCCGGGCTGGAGCAACCGGTGCTCGCGAATGTACCCTTTGACCTTCTCAATCACGAGTCAATACTACTGCTTTAGACACCAAATCGCCCTCAGGCTGGTAGGACCATCTCGTAAAGTTGTTATACTTTTTACCCCTTATGAAAGTCGTAGCTGTCATCCCCGCCGCCGGACTAGGCACTCGAATGGCGCCTCCGGGAAAAAAGGGTCTGCCCACCAAGCAGTTCTTCGAGATCCATGGGACCCCGATCATCATTCATACCTTGCGCATCTTTGCGCGCAACCGGCAGATCACACATATTGTCGTTGCATTGCGCAAGAACGAGATCGAGCCCTTTCGCAAACAACTGGAAAAGGAGGGTATGGCCGATAAAGTCCAGGTCGTGCAAGGTGGCGACCACCGCCAGCAATCCGTGGCCAACGCGCTGGCCAGCCTGAAGGCCGCGCCCGATGATATTGTCCTGGTGCACGATGCAGTTCGGCCGTTCGTGGACGACGAAATCATTGCCAATGTGATCCGCGAAGTGGAAAAACACGGTGCCGCAATCGCGGGTCTGCCGGCGGTCGACACCATCAAACAGGTCGACCGCGCCGCTGAAGGCGCCATCATCACGTCCACCATCCCGCGCGAGCGTGTGGTGCAGGCACAGACGCCGCAGGGCTTCCGCTATGCGCTGATCAAGCGCGCTTTTGATAGCGCAATAGCCGACGGCTTCACCGGCACCGACGAAGCCTCTCTCGTCGAACGCATCGGCGAAAGCGTATGGGTGGTCATGGGCTCGGCAAGAAATTTGAAAATCACAACACCGGGAGACATGAAACTGGCGGAGTTTTTGATGGAGCAAGGTAAGGAAGATACGAACCTGGCAGGATAAATTTCTACCGCGGATGAACGCGGAAGGACGCGGATAATGCAAGAAATCGATTCGGTACTCTTACATCCCGAGCTGACCGAGAAGATTATTGGCGTCTACTACGATGTTTATAACGAAGTCGGTCACGGGTTTCTTGAATCGGTCTACAGTGATTCCATGAAAATAGCCCTGATCGAAGCTGGGCTGTCGGTGCTTCAAGAAGTTTCGATACCCGTCTACTTTCGCGGACAGGACGTCGGAAAGTTCAAAGCTGATCTATTGTCGAAGGCTGCATTTTGCTAGAACTCAAGGCTGCGCAAGCCCTGGATCGTTCACATGAAGCGCAAATCATGAATTATCTTCGCGCCACACAACTTGAAGTCGGCCTGCTCCTGAATTTCGGCGCGATAAGGCCGCAATTTAAGCGCTTTGTCTTTGCAAATTCAAATAAGAAAATCCGCGTTCATCTGCGTTCATCCACGGTAGGTCACTCATGAGAATTGGTTACGGCTGGGATTCACATGAATTCAAACGCGGCGTTCCCTTGAAGATTGGCGGAGTAGAGCTTCCTCACACGCATGGCCTTTTCGGCCATTCCGACGGCGATGTTCTTCTCCATGCTCTGACCGATGCTTTGCTCGGAGCTGTTGCTGCCGGAGATATTGGCAGCTACTTTCCGCCGAGTGATCCTAAATGGAAGGGTGCTGATTCCGTCATTTTTCTGGAAGAAGCGCTCAAACAGGTACGCAAGGCTGGATTTACCATCGCCAACGTGGACTCCACATTGATTCTGGCTGAGCCGAAGATTGGTCCACACAGCGCCAGGATCCAGGCACGTGTGGCGAAGCTGCTGGGCGTAAAGCCCGGACAGGTTGGGATAAAAGCCAAGACACCGGAAGGCATGGGAACCGACAACGCCGCAATTGCGCATGTGGCAGTGTTGCTGGAACCAGCAACAGGTCCGGGTAGGCCAGCGAAGAAGAAACGGGCTCGCTCAAAGAAAGCAACAAGAAGATAGCCTGTGTTGGCCTCGGTCTTTTGTTCCATTGATCCCCTTCAATATTGTTGCTAATCTTAGCCGCTCGATTGTAAGTCCAATTTCCCTTCCGGCGGTTTTTATGAAAAGACTGGTCTGCGCTCTTCTTCTGGTTGGTGCTTTGTCTGTCAGTGTTGTTGCCTGGGCAAGCAGTCCACTTCTGCTGCAAAAGCCAACTCTTTCGAAAACACACATCGCGTTCTCTTATGCAGGCGATCTCTGGCTGGTGCCGCGCGAGGGTGGCGAAGCGCGTCTGCTCACCAGCGGTAGTGGTTTCAAAACTGATCCTGTCTTTTCGCCCGACGGCAGCAAGATCGCTTTCACCGGTGACTACGATGGCAACGTCGATGTCTACGTCATTCCCGCGACGGGTGGCGTGCCACGTCGTCTGACACACCATCCCGCCGTGGATGAGGTAATCGGCTGGTCGGCGGACGGCAAGCAGGTCCTCTTTCGTTCCGTCCGCAACAGTTATTCGCGTTTCGACCGCCTCTTTACCGTGCCTCTGGAAGGCGGGCTGCCTCGCGAACTCCCGCTGCCTATGGCCGAGTTCGGCGCGTTTTCGCCTGACGGCAAACACATCGCATATGTGCCAGTTGACAATAACCGCCGGCTGTCAGCTATTGGATGGAAGCGTTATCGCGGCGGCCGGGCCTCACGCGTGTGGATTGCCAACCTGTCGGACCTGAGTCTCGTCCAGGTTCCGCGCGAAACCTCGAATGATGGCAATCCCATGTGGATGGGCGAAAAGGTCTATTTTCTCTCCGATCGCAATGGACCGTTCAGCCTGTTTTCTTACGATTCCAAAAGCAAGAAAGTCGAACAGGCCCTGCCCGGCAATGGCGCGGACATCAAGTCCGCCGCAGCCGGCCCTGGAGCAATTGTGTACGAGCAATTTGGGTCGTTGAGCCTCTTCGATCCGGTAACCGGCAAGTCTAAGACGGTCTCTGTAACGGTGCCCGCCGATCTGCCCAATGTGCGTCCGCATTTCAAGAAAGTTGAAAGTGAGATCGAAACTGCCCGGCTTTCTCCCAGCGGAGCCCGCGCCGTGTTCGAAGCCCATGGCGAAGTCCTTACGGCGCCAGCCGAAAAAGGCGATATTCGCAACTTAACCAGCACACCGGCAGTAATGGAGCGTGATCCCGCGTGGTCGCCCGATGGCAAGTGGGTGGCGTATTTCTCTGATGAGTCCGGCGAGTACCAGCTCTTCCTCAAGAATCCTGACGGCATGAGCGAGCCCAAAAAAATCAGCCTGGGTGCGCAGCTGTCATTTTTCTACGGTCCCACCTGGTCACCGGACAGCAAGAAGATCGCATTTACTGACAAGCGGTTGAACCTTTGGTATGTGGACTTGGCCAAGGGCGCGCCGGTAAAGATCGATACCGACAATTACGATGCTCCCAACCGCAGCCTGGACCCGGTGTGGTCGCCCGACAGCCGCTGGGTCGCCTACACCAAGCGGCTCGTCAGCCACATGCACGCGGTCTTCGCGTATTCGTTGGAACAGGGAAAGAGTTTGCCACTGACCGACGGCCTCAGCGACGCGCGCTACCCGGCCTTCGATCAGAAAGGCCAGTATCTCTATTTCACCGCCAGCACCGACGCGGGTCCAACGACGGGATGGCTCGATCTTTCGAGCATCAATCGTCCTGTCACGCGTAGCGCGTACTTGATGGTGCTGCGCAAAGACCAGCCTTCGCCTTTGGCGCCTGAGAGTGACGAAGAAAAGGCCGGTGACGAGGTCAAACCTGATGCCGATAAGTCGGCCAAGGCCGACGACAAGCCCGAGGATCCAGCCAATCCTGAGGATCGCGCCATGGCGCAAGATGCTCGCGCAGCAAAATCGGGTAAAGCAGAAGCAGTCACGGTGCGTATCGACGCCGAGAACATCAGTCAGCGAATCCTCGCGTTGCCGATCCCGGCGCGCAGCTATGGCCAGCTTGTTGCGGGAAAGGCTGGGACGATATTTCTCGTGGAGGAACCCGCGGGTCCCGATCCGGAATTGCAGAATACTTTGTGGCGTTTTGATCTGACATCGCGCAAACCGGAAAAGATGATGGAAAACGTGGCTACTTTCAGCATTTCCTTCGACGGCAAGAAGATGCTTTACAGCAAAGGCCGCCGCCGCGCAACCAGGAAATGGTATATCGCTTCCGCCGTAGCGCCGGCCCGTGGCGACTCGCCCGCTGCCGGCAAGCCGGAAACACCGCTGAACCTTGCGCGCATGGAGGTCTTGATCGACCCACGCGGTGAGTGGAAACAAGAGTACAACGAGGTCTGGCGGATTGAACGCGACTTCTTCTACGATCCCGCGCTTCACGGGTTAAATCTGGAAGCCACCAGGAAGCGCTACGAACCTTACCTCGAGAGCATTGGCAGCCGCGCTGAATTCAGCTATCTGCTGTCGGACATGCTGGGCGAAATTACGGTAGGCCACATGTACATCCGCACGCCTGCCGAGCCGCCGTCCGAACAAGGCAAGGTCGGGTTGCTCGGCGCGGACTACTCCATTGCGGATGGCCGCTATCGTTTCTCGCACGTCTATCAAGGGGAAAACTGGAATCCGCAGTTGCGCGCGCCGCTCACCCAGCCCGGCGTGAACGTGCGCGAGGGTGACTATCTGCTGGCCGTCAACGGCAGAGAACTGAGCGGCGCCGACGAAGTATTCGAGCTGTTCGAAGGGACCGCCGACAAATCAACCGTGCTCAAAGTTGGACCAACCCCGGATGGCAAAGGCGCTCACAACGTCACGGTCGTTCCCATTGAATCTGAAACTGCACTGCGCAACCGCGCATGGATTGCCGACAACCTGCGCAAAGTCGACCAACTCAGCGGCCGGCGTATTGCTTACGTCTATCTGCCTGACACCGGGTTCGGCGGCTACACTTCGTTCAACCGCTACTTTTTCGCCCAGGTTGGGCGCGAAGGCGCGGTGATCGACGAGCGCTTCAACGGCGGTGGTTCGGCGGCGGACTATGTGATCGACTATCTGCGCCGTCCGCTGCAAAACTACTGGATGACCCGCGAAGGCCAGGATTTCACCACTCCAGTGGGCGCGATCTTCGGTCCCAAGGCGATGATCATCAACATGTTTGCCGGTTCGGGCGGCGATGCGCTTCCCTGGTACTTCCGCGACGCCAAACTCGGACCGCTGGTCGGCACTCGTACCTGGGGCGGACTCGTTGGCATCTACGATTACCCGGCGTTGATGGACGGCGGCTCCGTTACCGCTCCGCGCGTGGCCTTCTACAATCGCACTGGAGATTGGGACGTAGAGAACCACGGCGTGGCTCCGGATTACGAGGTGGAACAGACGCCGCAAGACTGGATGTCCGGCCGTGATCCACAGCTGGAGAAAGCGGTCTCTCTGGTGATGGATTCACTCAAGAAGAATCCGCTGCCGGTGGCGAAGCGTCCCGCATTTCCCAACTACAACAATGGTCAGCCTGCCGAGGGCACCCCTGCGGCAGCCGGCGGATCTTCATTACACAAACACTAACGTGGATACAAAAAGAACGGCGCCGCTTTTGCGACGCCATTTTCATTCTGTGATGGAACTTTGTCAGCTCCCGTAGGTCAACCAGATCCTTGCTGTCTCCAGCAGACAGATGAAGATGCCAATCCCGAAATAGAGATTGCCCGCACCGCTGTCGCTGAGCGGCTCGGGCAGTCTGATGCCGCGTCTGCGGAAATAGCCATCGAGCACGCGCTCTTGCTCCATCACCTTGATGGCGAGCGGGCGGTGAAATATTGCGATCAGCAGTCCCAGCAGCAAACGTGCGAGTTCCACGGTCATAGTGAATCGAGTCTAATGGTGCCACCGGACGGGGCAAATCGGTAGAAATACCTAGTAAACGGAGGAAAACCGCGCCTGTATGGGCTTAAGTGCGTGTTAAACTTGAAATAGCCCTTCATGAATGCTGATCTCGCCAAGCTGATCGAACTCGAAAAGGTGGACCACGAAATTGCCCGCCTCACGGAAGAAGTGGCCGCGCTGCCCCGCCGCGTCGCGCTGATTGAAGAGCGCCTGGCCGAACACAAGGCCGAAATCGAAAAAGCCAAGGCGGCGATCAAGAGCAACGAAGCCAGCCGGCGGAAGCACGAATCCGATATCCAGGGCTTCCAGCAGAAAATCGTCAAGTATCGGGAGCAGTCCTCGAGCGTCAAGACCAACGACGAGTATCGCGCCCTGATGCACGAAGTGCAGTTCGCCGAGAAAGAAATCAGCGGCTGCGAAGACAAGATACTGGAGCTCATGATCCTGCTTGAAAGTGAAGAGAAGGCGCTCAAGGCTGCGGAAGCACACTTGAAGACCGAAGCCGCCGAAGTCGAGAAAGAAAAAGCTGAGGCGCATACCCGCACCGCGGACGACGAAAAGTTGCTGGCTGAATTCAGCGAAAAACGAACGCAGTTGCGCTCCGGCGTGAATGACAGCGCCCTCGCACACTATGATCGCGTGCTGCGGCAGCGTAAATCAGTCGTGGTGGAAGCGCGCGGACAAAAATGTATGGCCTGCTTTGTGATGATGCGTCCTCAAACATGGGAAGAAATACGCACCAACGAGCAAATCATTACCTGCAGCTCCTGCGGACGCATGCTCTATTACGATCCGGCGAATGAGCCGGTGGCCGAGCCTCCGAATCCAAAGAAGAGGGCCAAAGCGCGATCGGTCGCAACCGAAGAAGCCGAAGCTCCCGCGGAGACTGAATCCGCTCCCGCTCCTTAACCGTTCCTATATCTTGCTCTCTGATGCCAGACCCAATTTTTCCGGAAGTCACAATCAGCGCTCGCGCGGCAGCACGTTTGCGCGCGGGACACCTTTGGGTCTACACATCCGACGCCAGCAGTGACAGCGGCGCACAGCCCGGCTCATTGGCCTACGTGGTCGATCCGCGCAAGGAGCGGCTGGGCACCGCGCTTTACAGCAGCAGTTCGCAGATCAAACTGCGTTTGCTCACACGCGACCAGCTTAAGTCAGAGGAGCAGTTTCTTCAGTTGGTCCGCGAACGCATTGCAGCCGCTCTCGACTACCGGAAGATGGTGGTGAAGGATTCGGACACGTGCCGGATCGTCTTCAGCGAAGGCGACTTGCTGCCTGGGCTCGTCATTGACCGTTACAACGACATCTACACGCTGCAAGTCCTCACGCAGGCGTGGGACCGGCCCGAGCGCAAAACTACAGTCTTTAAGGCACTACAAGAACTGGCGCATGCAGAGAACATTGCTGAGCGGACCGATGAACGCATCCGCGAGTTGGAGAGTCTTCCGGCGCTGAAAAATGGAATGCTGCTCGGCGCCAAGAACGCCACCGTTGTCACGATGAATGGTGTGCGTTTCCAGTATGACGCCCTGAGCGGACAAAAGACCGGCGCATTCCTCGATCAACGGGAAAATTACGCAGCCGCGGCAGGGTATGCTCGCGGGACCGCACTGGATGTCTGTACATATCAAGGTGGATTTGCCCTGCATCTGGCGCGCGTCTGCGAGCACGTAACGGCACTCGATATCTCGCGCGAAGCGCTGGAAATCGCCGAGCAGAACGAGAAGCTGAACGCGTCCGTCCACAAGAATGAGATTGAATGGATTGAAGCCAATGCCTTCGATCTGCTGAAGGACTATGCGAACGCCGGCCGCCAGTACGACGTCATCGTCCTCGATCCACCGGCCTTTGCCCGCACCAAACGCAATCTGCCCGCTGCTCTGCGGGGGTACAAGGAACTGAATCTGCGCGCACTCAAAATGCTGCGTCCCGGCGGGACACTCGTTACCTGCTCGTGCTCATTCCACATGGACGAGCCGGAGTTCATGCAGATGCTCACGGCGGCAGCACAGGACGCGCGTCGCTACATCACAGTAATGGAGAGCCGCGCACAGGCCAAGGACCACCCGATTCTTCTGGGTGTTCCGGAAACCCATTACCTCAAGTGTGTCATTGCTTCGGTGCGTTGATTTCGTTCGACTGCTTTACTTCGCAGGCGCGCCATCTGAGTTGAAAATGTCCGCCGCCACTTTCCACGATCCATCAGCCTGCTTCTTCCACACGGTGACGTACTTGCCCTTGTCGGTGACCGGCTGGCCTGACGCATCGTTGTAGCTCAGCTGGTAAGTTCCGCGTGTGTAGCCCAGATCGCCCGATTTTGCTGCCTCGGCGACGTCCGGACTCCACGTCAGCTTGAAGCCGGGTAGCGCGAAGAAACTCTCGAAGACCTTACGGATGGCAGCGGGTCCCGTTGCGATCGGCGCATTGGGCGGCAGCATTGAGCCATTGCTGGCGCAGACCGCGACGGACCGATCCAGGTCTTTCGCCGCGACCGCTTTTTCCCATTGCTGATCTGCTGCACGAAGCGCGGCTGCGTCCTTGGATTCAGCCAGCGAACTTCCAAAGGCGAGCAGCACGAACACTGAAATCAAAAACAGCGCACGACCTGTCGACTCTCTCATGCGAATCCCCTCCTTGGATAAACCGCTACAGCCTAACATGCGAACAGAGGACGCAAAAGAACTTTTGCGAGCGAAATTATCGATGTAAACATATGAAAATAAATGAAATAATATTAATTGACAATATATCACTCATATTTTATGCTTCTGTTGAAGCAAGTTAAGCATCAAAGCAACTGAAGGCCATTAAACTAAGAAACTTCATTGGAGGAATAAACCATGACTTTGATTACCCGTTACGATCCCTTCCGCGAGTTGGTGACCCTGCAGGACCGCGTGAACAGCCTGTTTGAGGGCTTTTCTGACGTTAGCGGCAAGGAGCAGCTGGCTGCGGGAACCTTCGTTCCGCCGGTGGATATCTATGAAGACGAGCAGAACCTCGTGCTCAAGCTGGAAATCCCGGGCGTGAATGAGGAAGACCTTCAAGTCAGCCTGGAGAACAACCTGCTCACCGTGAAAGGCGAGCGCAAGTTCGAAAAAGAGGAGAATGAAGAGAACTTCCACCGCATTGAGCGCCGGTTCGGCACGTTTACCCGCACCTTCCGGATGCCCAACACCGTGGACAGCGACTACACCTCCGCCAGCTACGACAAAGGAATTCTGAAGATCACGCTGGCCAAGCGCGCAGAAGCCAAGCCAAAGCAGATCAAGATCGGCGCCGGCCAGCAGACCCTGCAACAGTAAGGCCGGCAAGAATTATCCAGCGGGAGATGGCGTTTTCATCTTCCGCTTTTGTCTTTGAGACAATATCGGCATGCGATAGGCTGGCGTCTTCTTTCTGAAACCCCGAAGCGTAGCGAGGGGTCCATACCTTCATAGACGCTTTATGGGACGCAAAGAAACAGAACTTTCCAGGCCAATCGACTTTTGCCCGGGGATATAGACTCCTCGCTGCGCTTCGGGGTTTCAGAAAAGCATCAAATCCTTCGTCTTGCGGGGCATGAACTAGGGAGAGAAGCACATGGCAATTCGTTGGGACAAACTCACAACCAAGTCACAGGAAGCGATTCAGCAGGCGGGTGAAATCGCCGCGCAGAACGGCAATCCTGAATTGCTGCCTGTCCACCTGTTGGCAGCGCTGTTGCAGGACCGCGAAGGGATCGTGAACGCAGTGCTCTCGAAGCTGGGTGCGAATCCGGCCAGTGTGGAGACGCAGGCCATGGAGCGCATCAATCGCCTGCCCAAAGTCTCGGGCGGAAGCGCGCAGCCACAGCTCTCCAACTCCATGCAGCGCATCCTCGACCAGGCATTCAAAGAAGCCGACAAATTCAAGGACGAATATGTCTCTACCGAGCACCTCTTGCTGGCCATGGCGCAGGACAAAGACAAAGCCAACGAAGCCCGCCAGATCCTCACTGCTGCCGGCGTGCAATACGACGCCATTCTCAAAGCGCTGACTGCTGTCCGCGGGTCGCAGCGCGTGACCGACCAGAATCCTGAAGGCAAATACCAGGCGCTGGAGCGCTATGCCAAAGACCTGACGGAGCTGGCGCGCCGCGGCAAGCTTGATCCCGTGATCGGCCGTGACGAAGAGATCCGCCGCGTAGTGCAAGTGCTTTCGCGCAGGACCAAGAACAATCCTGTATTGATCGGCGAGCCTGGAGTCGGTAAGACAGCGATCGTAGAAGGTCTGGCCCAGCGCATCATCTCCGGCGATGTGCCGGAGCTCCTCAAAAACAAGCGTGTGGTGGCGCTCGACCTTGGTTCTATGCTGGCCGGAGCGAAATACCGTGGTGAGTTTGAAGACCGCCTCAAAGCTGTGCTCAAGGAGATTGAAGATTCCAACGGCCAGATCATCCTGTTCATTGACGAGTTGCATACGCTCGTTGGCGCGGGCGCGGCGGAAGGAGCCATTGACGCCAGCAACATGCTGAAACCGGCGCTGGCCCGCGGTGAGCTTCGTGCCATTGGCGCGACCACGCTGAACGAATATCGCAAATACATCGAAAAGGACGCGGCGCTGGAGCGCCGCTTCCAGATCGTGTTTGTGGGCGAACCCACGGTTGAAGACACCATCTCCATTCTGCGCGGCCTGAAAGAGCGTTATGAAGTCCATCATGGCGTGCGCATTAAGGATTCCGCGATCGTGGCCGCGGCCACGCTTTCGCACCGCTACATCACCGACCGCTTCCTGCCCGATAAGGCCATTGACCTGATCGACGAAGCGGCGGCTTCTTTGCGCATACAGATCGACTCCATGCCTACGGAAATCGATCAACTTGAGCGCCGAGCGACGCAGTTGGAAATCGAGCGCCAGGCGCTCAAGAAAGAAGACGATCCCAACTCGCGCGAGCGGCTTTCCGCGGTTGAACGTGAGCTGGCGCAGATTCGCGAGCAGGCCAACACTCTGAAAGTCCGCTGGAAACAAGAGAAGGAGCTCATCACCAAGATCCGCCAGCTCAAAGAGCGTATCGAGCAGTTGAAGATTGAAGAGCAGCAGGCGGAGCGCACTGGGAACCTCGAGCGCGTGGCCGCGATCCGTTATGGCGAACTGCGCCAGGCAGAGACGGAGCTGGCCAAGCTGAGCGCCGAAGCCGACAAGCACCAGTCCCGCATGCTGAAAGAAGAAGTAGACGAAGAGGACGTAGCCAAGATTGTCTCGAAATGGACCCGAATTCCCGTCTCCAAGATGCTGGAAGGCGAGATCAAGAAGCTGGTCAGCATGGAAGACCGGCTGCGTCAGCGGGTGGTGGGACAAGACCAGGCACTGGAGCGGGTTGCGAATGCCATACGGCGCTCCCGTGCGGGACTTGGCGATCCCAACAAGCCCATTGGGTCGTTCATCTTCCTGGGTCCCACGGGTGTAGGAAAAACTGAATTGGCGCGCGCCCTTGCGGAGTTTCTCTTCGACGATGAACACGCCATGGTGCGGATTGACATGTCCGAGTACATGGAAAAGCACGCAGTGGCGCGGCTGATAGGCGCGCCTCCGGGATACGTCGGCTACGACGAGGGTGGACAGCTCACCGAAGCGGTACGCCGCCGTCCGTACAGCGTGATTCTGTTCGACGAAATCGAAAAAGCGCATCCGGACGTATTTAACATCCTGCTGCAAATTCTCGACGACGGCCGTCTGACCGACTCCAAGGGCCGCACCGTGGACTTCAAGAACACTGTGATCATCATGACCTCGAACATCGGCGCCAGCTACCTTCAGGCGGAAGGCGTGAGTTCGGCCGAAGCGTTTGCCGAGGCCACGGAGCACGTGATGGAAGCCCTGCGCCAGCACTTCCGTCCTGAGTTCCTCAACCGCGTTGACGACATCATCGTCTTCAGCCCGCTGGGAGAAGAGCAGCTCACGCATATTGTTGAGTTGCGGCTGGACGATCTGCGCAAATTGCTGGCCGATCGCAAGATCACGATTGAACTCACACAGCCGGCCAAGGAATTGCTCTTCCTTGAGGGCTATGATCGGGCCTATGGTGCGCGCCCGTTGAAGCGTGCAATCCAGCGACTGATCCAGGACCCCTTGGCGCTCAAGATACTTGAGGGTGAAATCCATCATGGCGATCACGTGATTGTGGATGCTGATGTCCACAATCGCAAGATGATCTTCACCATAAGCGGACGCTCTGAGGAAGTACCGGCTGGGCAGCCGCGAAAGTCCAGAAAGTAAACGCTGACGAAACCAGCTTGAGGACGCCCCAGTCTCCTAGCCATGGCAAGAGGAATGCCCAATAGAGCGCGATTTCCTCGCGCTATTGGTCCTTTGAGCTATCGATTTGCAGACGGATTGGAGCTTTTGGCTAACTTCCGTGGAACACCATCAGTGCTCCTGACCGCGATTTCAGGGGCTCTGGCCCAGGCTGCCGGACCCGCATTTTTACTATGCGGAAGCTTAGTTGCCGTGTATCTGCTATGATTGGAATTGAGTTTTTGAGTGTCCACGCATCGGATAGACACGACGCTGCTTCAACCGCCTGCCTATTTCTGCCTGAGAACAATCCATGCCTAAACTCGCATTTGAGAAGGAAAGAAAATGAAGAAGATCTTTGTCGGCAACTTCGCTTTTAGCATGACGGAAGCGGAGCTTCGGTCACTGTTTGAACCATTCGGTAACGTAGAGAGCGCTTCCATCGTAACCGACCGCGATACCGGGCGCTCCCGTGGGTTTGGATTCGTTGAAATGCCCGACGACGGTGAGGCTGAAAAAGCCATCACGGCGTTGAATGGAAAGGACTCCGGCGGCCGCGCACTGACGGTCAATGAAGCAAGACCGAAGGTAGACCGCGGTCAGCGTGGCGGTGGTGGACGCGATGACTATCGCGGACACGCCCGCCAGCGTCGCGAACCTCGCTGGTAACAGCGGCTCGACTCCCAACATTGGAAACCAGGTAGCCAGAGGCGATCAGCTGAAGCTATCAAGGTAGACCTTTGTTTAACCAGAAGTTAAACAAAGAGCGCGGACTGCAAAGTCGCGCTCTTTTTTTGGCTTGCATTCTTCCGCAATCTTGCAGTTCTGCTCAGGCGCATAGTTAAGACGGGACAAGTGATGGCGGACCCGCAACTCATAGTCGACTGGTTGATCAGGAACAAGAAGACCATCGCCCGTTACATGTTTCTACTTCAACTAATTGCGGCGCTGATTTTTTTGGGAGTCGGCTACAAGATCGGAGAACGGCCTCTCCATCTGCTCTGGAGCGGCGCGCGTGCGCCGGGCAGGACTGTGAGTTACACACAGTCTTACAGCCAAGGCTCTAATTGGAGCACGTTTCTGCCGGCGGTTGAGTTCCGGGTGGGAGACAGGTTCTTTCGCTTTACGGATTGGAAGGGATCGAACTCCAACGGGTCCTTCCGCGAGAATGTCACAGTCCTCTACGACCCTGCGGATCCAACTGTGGCGATGATCGATCGAGACGCGGCAAACTGGCTGCCTTGGTCCATCCCTCTGGGCATTGGTCTTTTTCT
>WNFI01475488.1_pt1 | contig 18704 bp, 15 predicted proteins | sample 5400471 | NCBI WGS metagenome assembly WNFI01 (sample SAMN13153348, study PRJNA577476) | soil metagenome | isolation source: 100 cm saprolite on Douglas fir-dominated hillslope | place: USA:California | collected 2013-09-17 | reverse complement strand
GTTTTCTCGCGGGCATAGAGCGCCGACGACACCGCCTGCGCGGTGAACACCGCGGTGGTCTTGTCGCAGACGATGGTGCGGATCATCTGCGGCCGGTTGGTCACCGGCTGCGACTGGATGTCGGCGAAGCCGGACAACCCCTGAATGATCGGATCGTAGACGCGCTTCTTGACATAGGGTCCGGTCTCGCCGACCCCGCTGATCGACACATAGATCAGGCGCGGATGGCGCTTGCGCAGTTCGTCGGGCCCGAGGCCGAGCCGCTCCATGGTGCCGGGACGAAAATTCTGCACCAGCACGTCGGCTTGCGCCACGAGCTTGGCCAGGACTTCGCGGCCAATTTCGCTTTTGATGTCGATCGACAGCGAGCGCTTGCCGCGGTTCGAGGAGATGAAAAGCGCGGAGAACTCGCCGGCCTTGTCGATGGTGGCGCGGCTACGGCGCGTAATGTCACCGCCGATCGGCTCGATCTTGAGCACGTCGGCACCCTGGTCGGCGAGGAACATGGTCGCGAACGGACCCGACACCACACCGGTCAAATCCAGCACGCGGACGCCTTTCAGTGGCCCTGACATGACGCTTCCTCTCTTGTTTTGCAGGCGGTCGATGCTTTTAGGCAATCCTGGACCGGAGGGCTGCCGTCTGCTCGATGATTGATTCTTCTACATCACGCAGTTGATCCTTGCCGAAGAACATTTCCTGACCGACGAAGAATGTTGGCGAGCCAAAGGCCCCGCGATCGACCGCATCAGTGGTGTCTTCGATCAGCTTTTTCTTGACGTCGTCCTGCTGCGCGCGGGCAAGCAGCCTGTCGATCTCGATGCCGGATGAAATGAAAGCGTTTCGGAAGATTTCGAGATCATCCATCTTCTTCGGCTCAACCCACATGTGATGATAGGCGGCGCGGAAATAGGGATCGAACATGTTCTCGAAGCGGGCCGCCACCGCGCCCCGCATCAGCATCAGTGTGTTGACCGGAAAGAACGGATTTTGCTTGAATTTCGTAATGTTGTGGCGGCGAAGAAAGCGCTGCGTTTCCAGCGCTTGATATTCGGGCTTATTCTTGATCCCGCGGAGCGACTCGGATGGCGACAAATTGTTGGTCGCCTTGTAGACTCCCCCGAGCAGCACCGGAACGTATTCGAACTTCACCCCGGTACGCTTTTCAATGCCCGGAATGGCGAATTCCGCCAGATAGGCATTCGGGCTACCGAAATCGAACTGGAACTCGACTTTCAAGGGGCTTGCCACCGGACTTCTCCTCTGAGGTGGATGTTGTTCTCGATCGACGACGCTGAATTGCCCGGCTACCGACCCGGTGAGGCCGTTGACCGGCAGACCCTAAAGTTCTAAAATTGAACTGTCAATTCGAAATGGCATTTTTGCCGCTTTTTAGGGCTTGCAGGACCAAAAGGGTAGTTGTTTCATGGTCAGTGCCTATTTAGAATGTATCACTGGAAGGTGAGTTCGAATGGAGCCTAACGCCTGCGGGCTGGACAAAGGACCAAACTATGAAATGGGACGAGCTTGAAGAAGAGCCATGTTCGTTGGCCCGCACCGTCGCCGTGATCGGCGACCGCTGGAGCTTGTTGATTCTGCGCGAGTGCTTCCTGCGGAAGCGGCGGTTTGAAGCGTTTCAATTGGCGCTCGGGATCACCCGGCATCTGCTTGCCGAGCGGCTTAGAAAGCTCGTTCGACTAGGCGTGCTGCGCCGGATCCCTTATCAGGAATCGCCGAAGCGATACGAGTACATCCTGACCCAAAAAGGCCTCGACCTTTATCCGGTGATCATGTCCATCGTCCATTGGGGTGACACGCATATGGTGGATTCCCGCGGCCGGCCCATGCTTCATGAACATCAGAACTGCGGCAAACTGTTCGACCCGGTCATGGTGTGCTCCGAATGCGGCGAGCCGCTTGCCGCCAAGCAAGTCCATGTGCATCCCGGGCCCGGCGCGCGCCCGGTTCCTGTTGCTTCCTCGAAAGCCGAAAAAGCCCGGTAAAGGTAAGTCTATCAAGCAGTCATCCGCGACGAATAGTGCCCCGCGAAACGACGGCGCAATTCCATTTTCTGCACCTTGCCCGTCGCGCCGTAGGTTAACGCCTCGACGAACACGATATCGTCCGGGATCCACCATTTGGCGATCTTGCCTTCGAGAAAGGCAATGATCGATTTTTCCGTTGCCGCATTGGCAGCGGTGGGCACAACGACAAGCAGGGGCCGCTCCTCCCATTGCGGGTGCGGAATCCCGATCACCGCGGCCTCGGCGACACCGGGACAGCCTATCGCCAGATTCTCGACATCGATCGAGCTGATCCACTCGCCGCCCGACTTGATGACATCCTTGGCGCGATCGGTGAGCTGGATATAATTGTCACCGTCGATCGTGGCGAGGTCACCGGTATTGAACCATCCATCCTCCAGCAGCGGCTTGTCATCGCGGTAGTAGCCGCTGACGACCCAGGGGCCGCGCACCATGAATCTGCCGCTGGACCTGCCGTCACGCGGGATTTCGCGGCCTTCCTCATCGGCAATCTTGACGTCGACACCGTAGATCGGCTGCCCTTGCGAGATCTTGTGGCGAAGCTGATGTTGCGGCGACAGCTTTGCGGTGTTTCGCGACGGCTGCGGAGAGGTGCCGCAAGGACTGGTCTCGGTCATCCCCCAGACGTGCTTGACAGAGACGCCGAGGCGCTCAAAACCTTCGATCATGCTGGGCGCCGGCGCTGAGCCTGCGATGACGATCCGCTTCAGCGCTCCGGCGCCCTGGCCCTGCGTTTCAAAATGCTGCAACAGCTTTGCGTACAGCGTCGGGACGCCGGCCGTGACGGTCACGCCTTCCGCTTCAATGAGCTCAGCAATGCTTGCGGCATCCATCTTTGGCCCCGGCAACACCAGCTTGGCGCCGACCATCGGAGCGGCATGCGTAAAACCCCACGCGCCGTTGGCGTGGAACATCGGCGTCATCGGCAAAATCGTATCCAGCGCAGTAAAGCCCAGGGAATAGGCGCCAGAGATGGACAGGCAATGCAACACGTCGGAGCGGTGCGAGTAGAGCACGCCTTTTGGATTACCGGTCGTGCCCGAGGTATAGAACAGCGATGAGGCCGACAGCTCATCGAACACCGGCCATTGGAAACTCTGGTCGCCGCTATCCAGAAAATCCTCGTAGCATTGAATATTCGGGATGCTCGTCGCCGGCATCGCCGCCCTGTCGACCATCAAGACAAAGAGACCGACGGTCGCGAGCTCGGGCGCGAGCTTCTCCACCATAGGCAGAAAAGAGCTCTCGAAAAACAGCACTTTGTCTTCGGCATGATTTGCAATGTAGGAGATTTGGGCAGCAACTAATCGCGGATTGATCGCATGCCAGACCGCTCCAAGACCGGTAACGCCATGCTCGATCTCGAAATGCCGGTAGTTATTCCATGCAAGCGTCGCAACCCGGTCGCTCGGCCCGACACCCCAGCACCGCAGCGCATCGGCCAGCTTGCGCGCACGACGCGCGGCATCCTGATAGGTATGTCGATGTATCGGACCTTCGATGGTGCGAGATACAATCTCGGTGCTGCCGTGAAACCGGTCAGCGTGTTGCAGAAGCGACGACAGCAGCAGCGGCTGATTTTGCATTAAGCCCTTCACGGATTCGCTCCTTCAAATTCGCCGGTCACGAATATGCCGGCGGATTCCGCACAACCAACGTTGTTATCGAGCCCCGGAAGCGTTTCGCGCAAACGGCAGCGTCACTCGGACCTAACGTCGAGCACTTCGCCGAACTGCTCCCAATGAGTGCCGCTCCAGCGCTGCAGTTGCAATTGCGTCCAGATCATGTTGCTGTTCGCGCTGGTGTTGATCGAGATGCCCGGCATGGCAGTCGGAAGCACGAGATCCCTTAGGCTCTTGGCCTGCTTGACGATATTTTCACGGGACAGATCATTGCCGCACTGCTTCAGGATTTGCTCGAGGATCATACCTTGCTGATAGCCGGTCAGATAATTGGTATCCCCGACATCCGACCCCGGCAGATACTTCGCGAAGAAAGCGCGAAAGTCCTTCATTCCCGCATCGTCGTTCCATTTCGAATCGGTTGGATCCTTGATGAATGTCCCGACGATCACTCCAACGGCGTTATCAAATCCAGCCGGCTTAAGGGTTGCCGATACCGAACTCGATGGAAAATTGACGATCAGCGTCGGCTTCCATCCAATCTCGGCTACCTTGCGAATCGCCTGAGCCGAGAATTTCGGGGTGCCCGCGACCAGCAGCGCCTCGGCGCCAGAGCTCTTTAGAGTGACAACCTGCGAGTCCACTGTCGGGTCAGTGATTTCGTAGGCCGCCGTTACCACTTTCTTGTCGAAATCGCTTTTGAGAAACGCCTTGAAGGCGTTGACGTAATCTTTGCCGAGATCATCGTTCTGATAAAGGATGGCATATTTCGTGTTCGGCAGCGCCCTGCTCAGATACTTCGCGTAGATCTTTCCTTCGGTATCGAAGCTGACCAATCCCGTCGTCGTCAGCGGAAAATCCGCAACGTTGGTGAACTTGTTCGATCCGCTGATAACGGCGATGGTTGGCACGCCCTTGAGGGCCAGGTATTTCGCTGACGCGGTATTTCCGGGCGTACCAAGCTGGCTGAAAATGAACGCGACCTCATCGCTTTCGACAAGCTTGCGGACATGCTCCACTGCTTTAGGCGGGCTGTAGGCATCGTCCATCGCAATATAGTTGATCTTGCGGCCGTTTATGCCGCCGCGGTCATTAATGGATTGAACGTAGGCAAGCACTCCTTTGCCGACGAGGCCGATCGATGACGCCGGGCCACTGAACGGGAAGACGCCTCCGATCTTGATTTCGGTCGCCGTCACGCCGGGTGCATCTGCGCCGAACGCCGGCGCGGACAGTGCGAGCATCAGCACCAGCACGGATGCAAGTTTGAACTTCCCGAACATCACTTCCTCCCTTTGTGGAAACCCGGGTCTGCCTCTGTCGTCTGTACGGCACCCGAGCCCGGCCATCGCGACCGTTGCAGGGCGGCCGTCTGGGCCGCCCGCAAAGTTACAGTTCTTTTTTAGAACTAGTCAAGCATTTCCCACAGTTGCTTGCGGTGCCGCCGGCTTCAGCGCCTGGCACCCGCTTGGACGGGGAACTCTTGCGGCTGCGATTTCAAGAGGATAGCAGGTGTCAATTGCCCTTTGGTGACACGGTTCCTTCGCCGGATGATTTGCGTGCAAAACAGCTAGCCCGCGAGCCCGCACACAAATGCCGGTGGCGACAAAGGCGGCGGTCGCCGCCTCGCCAATTAGTATCCTTACATTCTATTTCAGAACCAAGAGTATCGTCTGCGTCACGCAGACTGATGATGTCTGGCCATCAAATCGGCTGACTTCCAAACGCGCACGCACGACAGACGCTTTTTCGTGATGGGTTGGAGAGGTCTGGTGTCGGGAATATCAAGATTCGAACGAGAGTCTGGCAATCAAAAGCGCTGATCCGCAGCGCGAACCATATGGAGACTCTCGATGAGCAAATTTGCATCTCTTGGCGTGGCCGCATTTCTGTCAACGGTTGCAACTACGGTATTCGCGCAAGCAGTTATCCAGGAGTCGGGCGCATACGCCTTTCACTATCCCAACCGTGATTTGGGAATTGCATCCATGCCATCTCAGCGACGAGAGGTAGTTATCGTCGGTGACGGAGCAGCCGGCGCCAGGGCATCAGCACTGTCTGTCCATTCACCGAGGGCAGGAAACGAAACCGCAACCCGACCCTGGTCGGCGCCGGTAGGCCACCGCCAGCCGGGTGCAGCCGATGTGCCCGCATCGAGCTCTGCATCTTGGCAGATCCTTGATCAAGAAGACGCGAACGTCGACCGCAAGATCAGAAGCATTTGCCGAGGCTGCTAAACGTCCCAAGCTCAGCTCGGCAGTTCCGAGATCTCCGTGTTCGGGAATAACCAGACTCCAAGCTGAGTCTTCCTGTCAGAGACGCGCATGCGCCATCCCAACACGCGAACTCAGGTGTGCCTCCGGTAGCACCCGGTCCGCAAATCAGGGAACCGAACGATGAAGATCACATACCTTCTGGCTGTGTTGTTGGTCTTGCCGTCGCCAGCGACGCCAACGACGGCTCATGAGCAAACGCATAATGGCAGCACTCGAGCGCAGGCATACGGCATCGGGAGCCGCGAGGTTGCCGCTCCCTCGTGGAGCGCCGCATGCATGACAGACCACGGCCCGAGCGAGTGCGGCGAGCCTATGTGGATCTATGGCAGCAGCGGCGCGCGATACCGAAACGCATTTTGATCCGCCGTCGCCTAACACCCAGCGCTCCCAATTGCTCTCACGCAATCGTTCCAATGCTGCACGGACAAAACGTGAAGAGGGTGGAATAAGACATTCTAGCAGCAGGTCTTCTCTTTGCTACGCAATCCGTTTCGTCATGCGAGAGAGAAAACATGCGACAAAATCATACCCAATGTAATTTCGCCCGGCGGTTTCGGCAGCTCCTGATTGGCATTCGAAAGGCTCGACTTTCACCTCTTGCGGCTGTTGCATTGGGGATAGTTGCTTCCGCGTCTCCCGAGACTGCTCACGCTCAGGAATATCCGTGGTGCGTGTCGCGGGAAAGCTACCTCTATTGCTTCTATAAAACTCAGGAGCAATGTCAGTGGACGGCCTCTGGCATCGGCGGCTGCGCGCTGAATCCGCGGTTACTATTTTCGAACATTCCGGGCCATCGCGACGTAAAGTCGGGAAGTCGGCCCAAAACCTATTGAGCATCAGATGCGATCCTGACACGCCGCGTCCATCGGCGCGCTCTTCGCGACGTGCTGCCGGCACGAAAATTGTGAGCTAAAGGCTACCTCGTGGACGCGTGATCGTACCGGTTGGTTTCAACCAGGCAACCACGCCTACTTTTTCGGCCTGCCCCGCGTTGCAAAGATCAATCCCCGCGCGTCGGCGGTACAACGGAGCAGACTTGCCAATTTGAGCGCGGCGTTACGTTCCGGGCCTGGGGGCATCTGGCGGGCAAGCTCCAAGGCGTCTGCCGCGCGGTGATCCCAATCAAGCCTGTCAGGTGAGCGTTGCTTTTTTTTGATCATCGTTGCGTAGAGCTCCGGCTGCCTGGACTTGTTAAAGTCCTCGGACAACAAGACTCGCATGTGAGTGATGTTATTCCCGCGGCTTCGATCGCTTCACGGCGAGCGAGACTCTTGCCCGTCGCTTTCACAAGCGAGAAACTGTCTCATCGGGGAAGCGCGCAAGAATCACTTCCTGCGCGTAGCTGATGTGGGCACGTACAAGAGAAGCGGCGCGCGGAGTATCGCGCGCCCTGAATGCCTGTATGATGTCGTCGCACCCGTGCGCGGTGCGCTCGGCGAACTCCGGGCTTACGTTTGTGATGGTGCCGCAGAGCTGGATTTGCAGCGTAAACCGCGCCAGCGCCTCGATCAGCGCGGAATTTCCGGATTGCTCGGCGATGGTCTCGCAAAACTCCCGATCGCGCATAACATAGGTTTTCATGTCTCCGCGCTGCAAGGCGACCACGGCCTCGATAAGGATATTTTCAAGCCGCCGGATGTCGCGGTCGCTCATTTGCGGGACGGCGAGTTCAACCGCGAAACATTCAAGCCGCTTGTACAGTTCGTAAAGGTCCGCAGTCTCGTCGCGAGAAAAGCTGCGCACATAAAAGCCGCGATAAGGCTTTATCTCGACCAACCCGCCCTTTGCCAGGATCCCGATCGCCTCGCGAAACGGGGTCCGGCTCACTCGCAGCCTGTCGATCACCTGCTTCTCGTTCAGCCATCCCCCGCTCGGCAGTTCACCGGAGACGATCAGGCGCACGACTTCTTCATAGATCCGTTCGCGCAGAGTTTTTTTACGCAGGTTTTCAAGGTTTTTGATCAGCATGAACGATGCGTCTACCATCCGGGCTTAGATCAGAACGTCCCCGCAGAGCACCTAGACCGTCTCGCTCGTCTATTTCGTTTCCGGCACCGGCGATGCCGCAGAAAATGCCCGTTCAAATGCCCCCAGGTCTGCGCCGGGCAAGTCCGAAACGGCAACGTAGGAGAACTGAGCATCGCTCCAGCTCCGGACGTTGTATCCCGCAACCGCTTGATCCGAGACGGATTGACCGGGCGGCAGCGTCGTCAAGCTGACCGTATGGGCGGCATGTTTGTAGACGATCGTTGCAACCGGATCGTGGCCAATGACATCCACGCGGCCCCCAACGAGCACGAAGCCCTGCGCCGCGAGGTCAGGCACCTGAGGCGATTCCGGCAAGCGCGATGTGAACCACGGCTTGACGGTATGGCGGTCAGAAGACGCAACGTCGAATGGCTGAGTGGCCAGTTGACCCCGGATATGGCCCGCAACGATCTGGCGGGCGACATCGTCGCGCAGGTCGTAGCGCTCGATCGTCAACATGACGGAACTCGAGATCACCGCGCCGAACACTGCGGCTGCAGCCAACGCCTGAAACGACCAGCTTCGATGACCGAGACGTCCCACCTGAGCCGGACGTCCCGCCTGGCCCGGACGATCCGCATCCAACGTCGACTTTATGCGGGCCTGAAGACCCTGAGGCATCTCGTATTGCGGAAGCGAACGAACGGCCCGGCGCAACGACAGCAACCGATCATACTGGGCCTTTAAAGATGCATCGTCAGCCAATCGCCGCTCGAACTCAATCGCGGAAGCCGGATCGAGCTCGCCGTCGTAATAGGCGTTCATCTGCAGTTCGTCGTTATCTTTAATCGATGCAATCATAGTTTTTACTTTCGGTCTCCGAGTAGAGCGATCAGTAGCTGCCTGCCCCGGGACAGACGGGACATCACTGTGCCGATTGGGACATTGGTGATCTCCGCGATGTCGCGATAGTTCAATTGATTGATTTCCCGCAGAACAATCACTTCGCGAAAGTGCGGCGGCAACTGTCCCAATGCTCGCTGAACGTCTTCGGCATCCGCCTTGAACAGCGCGATCTCCTCGGGTGTCTCAATTTTCGTTCCTTGCGGACCTTCGTGTTCAAGTTCCTGTTGCTCCGCAACGCTTAGATCATTCGTGAAAACGACAGACTTTGGTCTGTTCTTCATCAACCAGCTATAGGCGGTGTTGCGCACGATTGTCAGTGACCACGCGCGAGCATTGACGGCACCGAAGCTCTTGATGCCGCGAAACGCGCGCAACGCGGCGTCCTGCACAACGTCTTCGGCGTCGTATGCGTTGCCGGTCAGCCATTGTGCGAGACGATAGGCTTCGGCCATGTGTGGCAGAAAGACTTCATCGAACACTGCGCGTTCATCCTTGTTCTGCACAATCGGGACCGGCGCTTGCTGCTGGCCAGACAAACGATCTGAGCCTTCCAACCGTTGTTTTAACATGGCTTCATCAAGTTCGGTATGCCGGAAACTCGAGCGATGGACCGATAAGGGTGTCGTCATGTTTGGCACACCACCATTAAAGGTCGTCTTCTTCTCAACGATTGTGTGCGGGATGTCGTCGTGATTGAGCCACTTGACCGTCGTGCCGACAGGAACGGTCAATTCCTTTGGCGTGAAAGTGAAATTGTCGATCGTGATCTCGTTGGCATCGTTCTTCGTGGCATCCTGCGCCGCTACCGTACCAAACGCTAACATCGCTCCGATGACTGGGCCCAAAAGTAACGCAACGACCAAGCCGCGGTTAAGAACTAACCTGGCTGCTGCGACGCGGAGTTGGCTGATCAAGATTGGCATTCAAGATCCTCGATCAACCGGCCAACGTCTTGTCGACGATCGCGAGCGGCTTGTTACCTTGCACCACGCTGACGGTGGACAACCCCAGCAAGGTGCGGAGCTTGTCGGCGGGGACAAGCATCGGGCCCGGCGAAGGGGCGCTACCGGGAGCCGGCTGGGGAAACGCCGTCGACAGAGCGGTGTGGAAGGTCATATTGCCTTCGACCTTCTGGGCCAGCTGGTGAATGTGTCCGTTCAGAACGGTGACTGAACCAAAGCGCTTGAGCAGATTAAGCGCCTGCATGCCATCCTCGGTGCCCCATCCCCATTCCTTGTAGATCACCTGCAGCGGGATATGCGCAAACACCACGATCGGCGTGCTGTTCGACTTGTCCTTCAGATCGGCCTCAAGCCATGCGAGTTGCTCGGCGCCGAGGTTGCCCAAGCCGCCGCCCTTCAAATCGACGACGTTGACGAGGCCGATGAAGTGGATGCCGTGATCGTCGTAGCTGTACCAGCCGGCGCCCTTCGAACCCTTGCCGTAGCGTTCCAGATAGGCCTTGCCGCGCTCTTCATCGATGATGTCGTGCTCGCCGGGCACAAAGTGAATCTGGACGCCGGTCTCGCCGAACACCTTGTCGGCATTGTCGAATTCGGCAGGCTTGGAAAGATGCGTGATGTCGCCGGTATGAATGATGAAGGAGGGTTTGACCGGCATCGCCTTTACCTTGGCGACGGCTTCGCGCAGCGTGCCGAGCGCATCCGGGTTTGCCGCCTTGTCAAAGCCGATATGGCTGTCGCTCATCTGCAGAAACGTGAATCCAGCGGGTTCTGCGGCAACCGCATCGCCGATCAACCCCACCGAGTGGGGAACGCCGCCGCTGATAGCCCAAAGCACCCCGGTACCCGCCCAGACCATGCATTCCAGCACTTCACGGCGGCCTAATCCCTGTCCACGGTCCTCAAAGCCCTTCTTAGCCATGTCACATCTCCCTGTGGGCCAAACGGCTCCAAATGGCGCCGCTACAGAGGAGACTCGACCGTTCCGGGCTTTATTCCCAAACAATATACAATTTCTCGATCCGTGGATTACCCCATGCAATTGCTCATTTTTTCGGCCACGGCACCCGACCAATCGAGCCGGGTTTTCAGTTCACAAAGGCAATATTCGACCACGTCGGGCCAGTTGCCGGGCCGATGAGACGTTTCTCTAAAAGAACGGGGTCCGCTGCTCGCAGATTTTCCGCGGAGCCAGCGGCAAATGGTCCCAAACCGAACGGGGGCCGTTCGCACTCATGCTGCATTCGAGCGTAGGCGGCCAGAGCGTCGCAATGCGCAACAGGTTGTTGAGCGAGATCGTCAACTGGCTCCCGGCTTAACGATGACTTTGCCTTTCATGTTCGGGTGGATCGAGCATAGGTAGTCATAGTCGCCCGCGGTTGTGAAAGTGAAAGAGAACGTGGCGTCCTTGGCGAGCATTTTTGATCGGAAGCCTTTGCTTGGATCTACCACGGTATGCGGCATGGCCTCATTGTTGACCCAGGTCACGGTGGTGCCGGGCGCGACGGTGATTTCGCTCGGAATGAAAGTATTATGGTCCATGCTCACGGATGCCACCGGGCCGATGTCAGCACTATTCGCGTCCTCCGCGAGGCAAGGGGTGGACGCCAGAGCGGTGAACAGGACGGCCAGCCTCAAAGCGCGCAGAACGCCTTGCGACTTGCAAGCATGGACCCCAAAGGAAGTTCGCGGATTTGCGGCGAAGTACGTTGAGTCACGGACAGTCAAAACAATCTCCTTGTATCATTTCAAGCTAGCCACGTCGAAGGCGCGCCGATCATCGCGCCTCCGACGCAGAGACCGATCAGAACGGGTAGTAGCGAACCTGGGTCATCACAATGTGATCGTCGGTCTTGGGTGCTCCTCCGACGCCTGCGAAAGCGAAGCGCTGGTTATAGGAATATTGAGCGCCGACCTTGATCGCCCCGAACGAACCCTTGAGGACCGTGTCATAGAACCCGGCGGTGTACTGTCTGACCTCCGAGGTATTGCCGTTGCAGGTGGCGGCCGGGGAGTTCTCGATATTGCAGCCGGTGTTGTTGTAGAGCGGGTTGCCGAAGCCGAACGGCACCGTGCCTACATTGGAGAATGTGGGCCGTGTCTTTTCGAGCCCTGCATAGGCGTAGAGATCCAGCGCAGGCGTCGTATGCCAAACCGCACCGGCTTGAAACGCCGTGATTGGAAGAAGCTGGATTGAACCATCTTGCCGTAGCGTTGCATCACTGAAGGGAGCGGCGGTGAAGCGACCGAGCGCGCCGTATGCGGCAGAAGCGGTAAAATCCAGTGTTTTGGGAATGACTTCCAACACCATGTGGCCACCGAAGCTGACATTGCTCACATCGTGGTTTTCGAAGTTGAAGTGATCATAGAAGTTGCGATACAGAGCCCAACCCTCAGCATGAAACTTGTTGGCTCCGAGCATCGAATCCCACGCGGCTTTGACAGTCACATCCGGCACACGGTTCAGGCTGAGGTTGTTGGCGTTGTTGAAGAAGCTGCCGCCGGGTCCGGTCAAATTAATCAGCAGATTAGGGTTCAGTACCCCTTGCGGCCCTACCGCCGGGGTGCCAACTGCCGCGACGTTGCCGCCGACAAAGGACGTTTGGGGATTTTCGGCCGAAACCGCGACCTGGAAATTCGGTCCGATCTCCTGCCAGACGCGAACGCCGGGCTGCCGGGCTGCAAGGAAACCTGGAACGGATTCGAAATCGATCACCCCAGGCGCGTCTACACCCCTGGGATCGATGCCCGATCTGCTCGGAGCATTGAGCGACCACGTCTGACCGGCCAGAAAATGCAGACCGAGGTCGGTTCGGTCTATTTCGATGCTGGCTTGACGCATTCGGGGGTTGAAGGAATTGGTTGCGACCGAACTCGCCGTCTGCGCCGCGCCCTCGAAATCGATCTCGCCGTACCCCGCAAGATGCGTATTTGCACCGGCGTCGCCCTCCGCCACCAGCGAAAATCTGGTCTGGCGTGCCGAGAAACGCGCTTCCTGAGCGTTAAAATTCTTGGCCTGCCGGAAGGGAATGAACGCGTAAACCGAGCCGGTGTCGGAGGCAAGATTGCGAGTCCGATAGATTCCGGCAAGATCGATCCAGCCACCCGGCGTAAGGGTAATGCCCTTGAAACAGACCTTGCCCGCGGGACAGGGATCAAAAACGGATGGTGGGGCCTTATAGGCGCCAGCAGTTGTGACGGCGGCTAATTTTCCCCGCGTCTCGGCTTCCTTCTGGCCCTGCGCATTGACGCGCTGCTCAAGCTTTTTCAGTTGCGCTTTGAGCAGACGGATCTCGGTCGCAGTATCATCGTCAGCTTTCGCTATTCCTTGGCTCGCTGACAGCACAACGATGCCAAGAAGAATCCCCTTTATCAGCTTCACTTGAACCCCCCTGCTCTGAGGGGGGCAGCAGAAAACTTTCCACGCAAGGCCAGTGAACTTGGTCTGCGCGCGCCCCCTCTCACAGGAAGACTCGTGCTCGCGTGAGGAAATTCCCGAACACGTGAATATCTTTTTAATGATTGAGATGTGCTGGTCAGCGGTCTCGCCCCGCGATCAAAAAAGAGTCTCAGCCGGGGCATGACTGAGACACTTCTTGGAGGTTAAGCCAGTTGAAGGTCACCGGCGGATTCAAGTTCGAGCTCATGGATTTATTGGTGCGGAACGCCTCCTTATCCTTCTGGATAAAAGGACTCACGCGTCGTTAGCGATATTCCCAACGTGCTCACTTTTTGTTTCACATTGGAGCTGACCCAATGCTTATGAATAGAGCTTTGCAAAGAACATCCGCCGAAGATGCGGCTCGTCGCCCACAGCGGAGCGAACAAAGAAGGGCCCCAGCTTCGGGAGAAAAGCTGAGGCCAGGTGCAGCAGAAATACTTACAATTGAATCTGCCGTCGCCGGACAGGTACTGCTTTCTTTGGCGCGGCTACCAACGTGTGACGGCCTCGCCTCGCGCCCGCTTTTGCGAGAATTGCCAGCTTATAGATCCCACTTATCATTCAAAATGACCGGTCGCTGGACGAAGCCAGCGGCTTCTCTATTCCGGCCGTGCTTTTCGCGCCATTTCGGCCCTGGACCTCGCATATAGTGGGCTTCAGGCCGGTATTGCCTGACCGATCCTCCCCAGAAGGCGGTCAGAAGATCCAGAGCGGTCGTGCGTAATCTCGCCCGCATCGAGCTAAGAGAGGCATCGGAAAATGAATGCGCACTCACGAGAGTCTCCTGTCTGTTGAACCAGTTCCTGTTAAGCGTCCATCAGGGATGACCGGCTCAGCGACCGATTTATTCCCGCCAACTTCGGTTGATTCGACAGGAGAGAGCATCCGAGGCGGCGATTTCAACACCACTCCGCTTAAATAGCCGCCGCCTGGCAGGCGTGGTCGGACGGCACTACGAACCCTCTTCTAATTGCGCGGGACGATGGATGCACTACTTCGCTTCACCGTGAACAGCTCATCGAAACGCACTGAGTATCCGACGCCCACAATGTAACTGGGCGCGTTGCGATTGAGTCCCAGCGCCACGTGAAAATCCAACTGCTGAGTTGGACTGATGCGGTACACTGCGCCCGAATTCAGGAGTTGAGCGGGACTGCCATTCTCCGGGTAATCACCTACATACTCCACGAATAGACTCGCCCTTTCACTCAGCTTCTTTTCGATCACAAAAGTGCCTTCTGTGATGAGTTTGCTGGTCGGGTCTGAAGGGCGAATGAACTCGGTGAACATTCCGCTCAATCCCCATCCGCTCTGCAATTCCCACGACCACGGGAATTGCAGATAGGGTTGCGTGCCACGGCCGGCTATGCCGGCTGATCCGGTCGGCAACGCCACACCAAACACCGCCGAGAGATCGACTTTTCCCGGGACTGGGCTGATCTGCCACTTTAGCGCCGGCGCAACATCGGAAAAACCGGAATTTCCGGGACCGCGAAAATTCGCAAAGTATGTTGGCGTGTCCACAAGAAGTTCGAGACACTGCGCAATTCCCAGGCGCAATCGCGTATTTGTGCCGTCCACAAATCGACCGCCGTCTCGCGCGCTGAAATTGACGCCGTTCTCGATCTGCAGGCTGCCCGCGGGCACAACAAGGCTGGAGTTCGTGACGTCAGGTCGGTCGGTGCTGATCTCGTCCTTAGTGCTTGGACAACTGTCCGCCTTCGCGATGATTGTGCTATGATAGATGAGCGTCAGCAAGGCTATTGCGTATCTCCCAGCGCTTTTGGGCCGGCAAGCGGATGCAAGGACGGTTGGCGCAAAAATCGAACCCGCCCCTTCCGCACATTATCGTACCAGGTCGTGAAGCGCTGGCAGGTACCTCATTCGGAACGCTAGCAGACATGTTCAACCAATTCTGCTTCAGAATTGGAAGCGCAGGCCGACGGTGGGATCGATCGAGGATCTCTGCAGGAAGCCGTTTGCGAGACCATTCGACACTTGCGACCACATGATACCTGCATAAGCGTCGAAGCGCTTCGCAAATCTGTAATCAGCGACGAAGGAAACCGCATCCAACTGTCCACTGCATTGCGCCAGGCTGGCATTCGAACAATGCGCCGCGTTCAAAGTAGCGGATGTCCCGCCTTGAAAGCTGTTCTGCTCTTCGTGGTAATAGGCAACACTTAGATCGACGTCTGACCTGACCGCGTATTTCACGCCTCCCCAAAATACTTGCAGGATCCTATCGGTGGTAAAATTGGTGTTATTAACCGCACCGAGCGAATAGCCGCCTGTGATGAAACTGCCGACCGCCAACGGGTTATTCGGATTTGCGAATTGCATATGCTCATAGCCGCCATAAAGCTTGACCGGCCCGATGGTGTACTTGGCGAGAAGCATGACGGCAGTGTTGTCGGAGACCGTTCCCGAAACAAATCCCGTCCCTAGGCCTAGACCCAAGCTGTTTACGGCCGTGACTTGCGCAGCAGTGAGCGGAGCTGAGGCAACCGCATCCGTAACGTGACTGAAGATCGCGTCAACCGACAGGCCCGCATAGTCCGCGCCGATTTGCCCCTCGATGGCATTGCCTGGGGCGCTAAAGGCGCCAGATCTAATCTGGGTTTCCACGGCCGCACGGAAGGCGCCTATATTCACCATATATTTGAACGAATTGTCGAAGATACGATTCTCGGTGTCGCCCGCACCGCCGGTAGCGCCCTGGAAGCCGATCAAGGAGAAAGCACCCGAATTGTTCATGGGATCATAGTTCACTACGCCATCCGAAGTCAGCGCGCTTTGCCGACCGTAGGTCAACGTTCCATATATTGGCGAGCTAGGATTAAATCCAGTCTGAAGGTTGAATACGGCCGAGAGTCCGTCGAACAGCTCCTGGTTTCCCCTAAGGCCGATGAATGAGGAGCTCAGCGCGTTCGGGCCAACGCCGAAATAAGAGCCGTTGCTGTTCTTTGAGATCAGATAGTTCAATCCCAGCCCGGCAGTGTTACTCAACGGCGCGCCGTGATTTTGATACGTTACGCCCATGTCGACCAGGCCGTACAGAGTAATGCCGTTCCAGGTCAGGCTGTCATTTGGAGGCGCCTTTTTGTATGCCGCTTTGTAATTGGCGTAGTCGGCGGCCATCGAATCCACGGGGCCAGCCGATCGCGCCGCAATAGCAGGCTGATTTGCGGGCTGCGCTTCAAGCTTGCGCTGCCGCTTTTCAAGATCTGCGATTCGTTTTGTTAACGCTTGATTTTGTTCGCGGAGCTGTTTGGCTTGCGCCTGGATATCCGAGAGTTCGCTGGCGTGGCCCGCCGTTGCGAATGCCACAACGTCCGCAGCAGAAATAAAAGTTGTCTTCACGCGCGTTCCCCCCAAAAGGACGCGGCTCAACTATCCGCGAATCCACCGAGATCACGCAGCCTCGGATGATGACCCCTGATAGCGAGACTCGGGTTCGCGTCTGAAAATTCCCGATCGGACAAATCTTCTTAAATTTCATCTCGCGAAAGCGAGAGGAACCCTTTCCGACATCATCTGACTCTTCTCATCTGCATTTGTTTTGAACTTCTCCGATGAGTCGGAATCCATCGTGCTGAGCACGCGCGTATCAATTTCAAAAAAACTTCAGGCCTTCCTTGTGGCCCGCCAGTAACAGGATTTCGTTTCCCTGCTTGCTAGGGACCGGCCCGCACGAGCGTCGTTTCAAATAAATTTCGCGGATGCGCGTTGAAATCGTCTGCATCAACATCGAACGAGGAAACAAATGAGAATCAATAAAACGCTAATGGCAGCGGCGGGCGTGGCAGCGGCGGCATGGACGCCGGCACAAGCATTTGAGGCCGGATCGGCAGGGTTTGCTCAACAACCCGGCGTCACTCTCGGCGGCGTAAGCGCCGAAGGTCCACCGCCCGGACTTTATATGGTCGATCAGGCCTACACTTTTCAGGGAACCTTACAGGGTCGGGCGCTGACGCCATTAATCCGCACGGCACAAAAACTGGAGTCGGGGCTGCAGTTGGGGTAACCGCCTTCGTTTGGGCTCCTGGCTGGACCTTTCTCGGTGCATCATACAACTCGACTTTGGCTCTCATAGGAGCCTTTGATGCTGTCGGCAGTCCAGTGAACCTCGAAGCTGGGGGCCTCTCCAACACCTATATCGCACCTGTGGAGTTGAGCTGGAAGCTCGGAGATAGCGGGTTTTGGCTAAAGTCGGGTCTCGGGATCTACACACCGACCGGTACCGTCAACGGCGTCAACGGTCATGGTAATGTCGGTAACGCGTGGTGGAGCTTCGTGCCCGAGTTCGTCGTGTCGTATTTGAAGGACGGCTGGAACCTGACGGCGAACATTTACGAAGAATTCAATACCGCCAGCACAGTCACCCACTATCAGAGCGGTGACATCCTCCACGCGGAATTTACCGCGACGAAGACCATCGGCAAATGGACGTTCGGACCGGTGGCCTACTATGTCGGCCAAGTTAGCGACGATAAGTCCAGTGCATTTTATCACGGCCTCATCAATGTCAATCGATACAATAAGTGGGCGGTAGGCGGTTCACTGGCTTACAACTTTGGACCTGCGCAGCTAACCGTTTGGGCGCTGGATGATGTTTCCGCAGACGTTTCTGGCGGGTCACCGCAGCTTCCCCCTGGACCGATCATCACCAAGGGCTTCACTGCATTCGCGCAACTCTCGTACCGCCTCTGGGCTCCGGAAGCGCCCGTTGCGGCACCGAAGGCTCCGATGTATCGCAAAGCGGGGGGCTAGACCGCTGCGCACTTCCTTTAGTCTTTCACCGTTACTTGTTCGGGAATATCAGCGCTCTATGGTGGGTCCTTCTATCAGAAGTAGCTCATGCGCAACGACGCAGGAGCTACTCTGATCGGAAGCCGGTTCAAATGAATTTCTTGTTAGGGGTCGTTGCCTTCGTCGTTAGTGCGACCGAGCAGATTCTGGGCTACCTGGAACATCATCACTGGTTTTTCGGGTTGATAGTCATTGGCTACATCTTTCATCTTCACGATAAGAGCCTTCATGCTCGATTTGATGCGCTTGAGAAGCGAGCTGATGAGATCAGGAAGCGTCTTGCCTGTAATAACTGACCGCGCGCGCCGCGCGACCGGGCAAGCCGCGATCACGTCATGGGGAGCGCAGGCGCTGCTTCAGCGCGAAGAGGCCTGGGAATCCGTGTAGCATGGGCGAAACATGCTCGCGAGCTCGCGGCCGCTCAGGAAAATCATGCGTGCGGTCAGCCCTCCGCGCTGATCGATCCAGCGGCGGATTTCAAATGGATACATCAAATACAGCGTCTGCGTTGCCTGGGGATTGGTTACGTTGCGCCCTCTGGAATCGGGATCCCAGGCGGCATGAAATCCGAACCTGGCACGGGGGGTCACGCATATCCTGTCATGAGGAACCGTACCGAGAACGATGGTGCAGGCCGAGACACAAGAACCGTCGATGATCACCTTCTCGCC
>WNFI01397334.1_pt2 | contig 18705 bp, 24 predicted proteins | sample 5400471 | NCBI WGS metagenome assembly WNFI01 (sample SAMN13153348, study PRJNA577476) | soil metagenome | isolation source: 100 cm saprolite on Douglas fir-dominated hillslope | place: USA:California | collected 2013-09-17 | reverse complement strand
CCTCGTTGGAAGTCGGCGGAGTTCAGCTTGACCGCCACCGTGAACGACGAGGAGACGGCGGTGCGGATCGCTCGGACGACATCGAGCAGAAGCCGCGCGCGGTTCTCCAAGGAGCCGCCCCAGTCGTCCGTTCGTCGGTTCACCAGCGGCGAGAGGAACTGCGAGAGCAGATAGCCGTGCGCGGCGTGGACCTCGACGCCGTCGAATCCGGCCTGCTCGGCGAGCGATGCGGCGGTCGCGAACCGCTCGACGGTCGCGTTGATCTGCTCCTCGGTCATCGCGACGGGCCGCCCGAACCGCTTGCTGTGCCTTCCGAGCTCGACCGCCACCGCCGACGGCGCCCACACCACGCCCGGCATCCGCGCCTGCACCTGTCGCCCGGGATGATTGATCTGCAGCCACATCGCGGCGCCGTCGGCCTTCCCGGCCTGAGCCCAGCGTGTGAATGGCTCGAGCGGCGCACGCTCGTCGAGCACAACCCCGCCCGGTCCGGTCAACGCCTCGGCGTGCACCATCACGTTTCCGGTGATCAGAAGGCCCGCCCCGCCGGCACCCCAGCGACGGTAGAGCGAGATGAGCCGCTCGTCGGGAAGCTGCTCACTGCCCGCCATCGACTCCTCCATCGCTGCCTTTGCGACCCGGTTGCGCAAGCGCGCGCCGGATTGCAGGACGAGTTCAGAGAACAGCTCGGTCGACATCAAAAGCACTCGCCTTCCGGTGGACTAGGATGTTAGCGGCGCTCACATTAGCCGCTTCCGTAAGCACTGTCAACATCAAGGCGATCAATGGCCAAAGCCACCTATCACCACGGGGAAGTACGCGAGGCGTGCGTCCGCGCGGCGATCGAGCTGCTCGAAGACGGCGGCGAGACGGCGCTCTCGCTGCGAGCGGTCGCGCGTCAGGTTGGCGTGTCGCCGGCTGCTCCCTACCGTCACTACGCCGATCGCGAAGCGCTCGTGTCGGCGGTCGCGGCGGTCGGATATCGCGATCTGGCCGAGCAGTTGGCAGCGGCGCACCCGTCGCCCTCCACCCCCCAGCAGCTGGCCGGCGTCGCGATCGCCTACGTGCAGTTCGCGCTCGACCGGCCGGCGTTGTTCCGGATCATGTTCGGAGAGCCGTGCGATCGGGACAACGACGAGCGCGTTGCCGCGACCGCCGCGGTGTCCCTGTACCTTCGCGAGATCGTCGCCCGAGCTTTTCCGGACGCCGAAGCTGAGGCGATGGCGACCGCAATCTGGGCGCTGGTGCATGGACTTGCCTTCCTGCTCTTGGACGGCAAGCTCGATGCCCCAACTCCCTCGGCGGTCGCCGATCGCGTCACTGCCGCGATCGAGGCGGTGCTGAGCACAGCCAGGGTCGGCGCGCTTTCACCGGGCACATGATGGCTGTCCGGCCTGCGGGCCGTGGCATGCCGGTGGCCCGGCGGCGCAGGCCGGGCCACCGTTTTGTGTGATCAGCCCTTCAGTGAATGGAATTCCCCGAGCTGCCCGGGGAGCGTCGGCGTGAAAGGCGCGAATTTGTAGGGTTTGGTCGGGTCGAAGCCGGCGCTTTGGGCTGCCGGCTTGCTGATGAACGGCTTCAGCGCTTCCACTGCTCCGCCGATGTTCTTGAGCTTCAGTGTCCGCTCGTAGCCGTTGTTGTTCGGCGGGTCGACCGACTCGGCCGATTTTTGAATCCCGGTGATCTGCTCGACCGGTCCGCCGTCCTGGCCGGCGACCCCGGGGCCGACGACGCGCGCCAGCGTCCGGTGATCGGACTCGATGCCCATGATTCGGGCCGCGGTGACGCGCAGGGCGCTGCTGCTGAAGTCACGAACCCCGATCAGGTAGGCGGCGATGAACGCGTCCTCCAGCGTCACGAGGATGTTCAGGGTCGTCTGGGCGTCGGTGAACATCTTCGACGGGTAATAGAAGGTCGTGAAAGCGGCCGGCTTCTTGGTGAGCCCTTGCTCCAGCAGGTAGTGCGACATCTCCTCCTGCAATGCTGCCTTCAAGTAGCCTTGGTCATCGGAGGCGAGGTTCTTGAAGAACGGCGCCGTGTTGATGATGTTCATGTATGTCGTGACGGCTAGCGCCTCGGCGACCTGAGCCGCGCCCAGGATCGCGATGTCCGTGCGGGTCAGCCCGCCATGGCCGTGCGTGGCGCGGGCGAGCGCAGCCGGAGCCAGGGCTCCGAGGCTCGTCGCGCCGAGCCCGGCGACGGCGGCGCCCTTCAAGAATCCCTTGCGTGTCGTGGCCGGGTCCCAAACGTCCGGCGCGGCCGGCAGCGTCACGGTGCCCAGCTCTGGGTCGTCTCGGTGGTCGTGCATTTCCCCTCCCTTGCTGGTGGGTCCGACAGCGAACGCTGCGGCCTTTTTTACGACTACGCGAGACACCGCAGAACGGATCATTCCGGGCGTCCACCGAGCGCGACGTGTACATGGGAATCAGTGAAACGCGGCCGCCCGGCGGTCAGTCGATCGCGCGGAAACACCCGTGGAGGTGGTCGTTGACCACGCCGACGTTCTGCATGAACGCGTACACGCTCGTGGGCCCGACGAAGCGGTAGCCCTGGGACTTCAGCTGCTTGGCGAACGCCTCCGCCTGCGGCGTCGTCTTGGGCAGGGCGGCGATGGCGCGCGGTGCCCGCTTGCGGGTGATCTCGTAGGACTTCGCGAGCGCCGCCAGGGTCGGCGACGCCGACATCATCGCCCGCGCGTTGTCCAGGGTGGCCTGGATCTTGCCGCGGTTGCGGATGATCGACGCGTCCATCACCAGCTCCTCGACATCGCGCTCCGTCATAGCGGCGACCTTGGCGACGTCGAAGCCCCGGAACGCCGATCGGAACGCCTCCCGCTTGCCGAACACGATCGACCAGCTCAGCCCGACCTCGAACACCCCCAGGGTGAGCGCCTCGAACAGCGCTGACTCGTCATGGGTGCGCCTACCCCAGACCTCGTCATGGTAGCGGCCTCCCGCGGTGTCGCCGGCGCCCGCCCAGACGCAGCGCGGCTTCCCGTCGAAGCCGACGATCACGTCGCCGCTCTCAGCGCCCGGCGACCGTGGCATCCCCCGGGCCCCATCGCTCGAGAGCCACTCTCGTCATCAGCGACTCCGCGCCGGCGAGCGACATCAGCCCTGCGCCTTGGCGGCCAATTCCGCTCGCGCTGCCTGGGTGAGATCCGCCCCGGTGTTGGCGTGTCCCGCTACGCCCCAGCCCCCGTCCGGTGACTCCGTGAGCAGAACCCAGGTCCGCTCCGCGAGGCCCGGGTCGCCCGCGGCCGAAGCCACGATCTCGGTCAGCTCCTTGACGACCCCGAGCTGCTTGTCGCGATCGAGCACGCCCGCCGGGGTCAGGACCTGCACGCGCACGTAGCTGCTCTCGCCGTTGACGTTGGCGATCGCGTTCGCGGGGAGCTCGTGGATGAAGGCCGCCGTGTTGTTGCGGAACAGCGGCAGGTCGGGCACCTGCTCCCAGCGCATCACGGCGCTCGCCAGGTCCTGCGCGAGCCGGTGCTTGTCGCCGAACGTCCCGTCGGTTGCGTAAACGTCGATCATCGGCATGGCTAGGACTCCGGTCCCGCGGCCAGCTCGATCAGCGCGACGACCTCGGCAGGGTGCGAGATCATCGCGAGATGGCCGGAAGGGACCTCGATCGTATGCGCTCCCATGCGCTGCGCGAACATTCGCTCTGCGTCCGGGGGGAGCGCCTCGTCGTTGCTCGCGACGAGATACCACGAAGGCTGCGACTTCCACGCCGGCGTCGCCATCACGTCTTCAAAGGTGCTCAACGACAGGCCCTGCTGGACCGCGTACAGGACCTTGGCGTCGGCGGGATCGAGACCCGATGCGAAGTGGACGACGAAGTCCTCTTCCGGCAGCCAGCCGAAGCCCTGCTCGTCGACGATCATGTGTGCCAGCGCGGGCGTCGGGGGCCCGGCGCCGAGCAGGGCGCCCAGCGACTCGCCCTCGTCCAGTCCGAACGCCGCTACGTAGACGAGACCCGTGACGTTCGGAGCGTCGGTGCCCAGCGCGGTCATGACCTGGCCGCCCCATGAGTGGCCCGCGAGGATCGTCGGCCCGGACTGCCGCTCCAGGATGTGCCTCACCCGTGCGACATCGTCGGCAAGGGAGGTCTCGGGCAGCTGGGGTGCGGTGACGTTGTAGCCCTTCGCCTGCAACTCGCGGATCACCGCGCTCCAGGAAGAACCGTCCGCCCAGGCGCCGTGGACGAGGACGACGTTCGGCAGTTCGCTCATTGCGACTCCTTCAGTTGCAGATCCGGTGCAACGATCGTCTCGCGCGCGCTTCGATCTCGCTTGAGTCATCCGACTGCTCATCGCCAGGCCTGCGCCCCTCGCCCGGCAAGCGCAGGCCGAACCGGCATGCGCCCCGATGAACGTGTGCGGCGAGCCCGATCCACTCATGGCGCAGCGCGTCGAGAGCCAGTGCCTCCTCGCTTGGCCACCACCTCCGGATCTTCGCCCGGCTGGTGCCGGTGCGCCCGGCCACGGCGTCGACGCTCAGCGCGACAAGCCCCCGCATCGCGAGCAGCTCACCCGCTGCGTCCAGCGCCCGTTCGCGCTCGCCCGTGCGCAGGCCGGGGCGGGTGTCGGTGATCGTGTCGGCCGTCATCTCGTTCCCTCGGTTCTGTCGGTTCGTGCCCTGACGCGGGCGCCGAGTCTTGCCTCCGTTCAGCTTCGGCACTCGCCCCGAGCGGGCTAGACGCCTTCCGCGCGGCCGCGATCATGTTCATTTATCGCCGCGAGAGCGGCCACGAGGCCCCTCGCAGGTTCTTGACGCGCTTCGAGGTGGCCGAGAGAGGCTATGATCGGAGTACGCGAGTTCCGGCTCGATCGAATCGTTTGATCGGGCTGGGGGCGCGGACAGCTTGCACGGATCTCGTTCGTCTCTCTCCTTCTTGTGCGCTGTCCGACCTCAAGAGGGGGGCGAGAGGAAGGACGTGCGATGCTCGCCACAACCCTTGACCGTCGCGTCGGACGGAGCAACGCGGCCACCAGAAACGACGCGTTGATCGGACGCTCAGCCCAGCGCGCAGGCTGGGCGGGGATAGCGCTCGAGCGTGCAGCCAGAGACCTCGATGCCGCAAAGGGGGCCGACGGCAATGCCCTCAGCGGCCTCGCTGAGATCGTCAGGGACGAGGCGACGCGCGTCTCCAACCTCGCCGAGGAGATCGAGAGTCGCAGCTCCGCGCCGAGGAGCCGGCCCATCGGTCCAGCCTCAGCCCGCCGCATGGGGAGGGAGTTCTCATGACCGCCGGACCAGCCGACGACGAGGCGATTCGTGTTGTGCTGAGACGGATCGCCAGACCTCATGCCTCGGGTGGACAGGTGGTAGAGCGCGCAACCCTCCTCGCTGAGGGGGCCGAGTTCCCTGCCATCGTGGCGTGGATCACAGCTCACGCAGGGGTCGGCGAGGCGGCGGTCGGGGCCGCACCGGGGAAAGGACTGCACGGAGCGCGAATGAGTAGCGCACGGATCGGGGAGCCGGCCAAGCCGCAGCGTTACGTCCTGCCGGCGGGCACCCTTAGCTGAGCCGGCGCGCAGGGCTCCCACGCCAATTCGCGCGGAAGGATCGAGCGAACGAGGCAACGAGGTCGAACATGAGACAGCGCGAATGACGAACGGAGACACATGAGCTCAAGCAGCAAGAAGAAGACAACGATGGCGAAGCTCATGCGTGAAACCAGGCTTCGTGAGCGAAGGGCCGAAAAGCAGGTCAGGAAGGACGCGCGTAAGCGCGCGGCGGCAGGTCAAGCAGATCAACCCGACCCGTTGACGGAAGCAGCTCAGCCCGAGCTTGGCGCGGGGGTGGACGATCCGCAGGCGTCTGAGGAGATCCCACGCGCTTAGTGCTGGGCCTGCTACCGTTAACAGATTAGGTTGGACAGGTCGTTCAACACCGTAGTGCGCCGCGCTCGTAGCCTTGCCCAGAGCATCTCCGCGTTCGCAACACGCACCGACGCCGGAGGAAGACAATGGCTACAGGAACTGTGAAGTGGTTCAGCGATGACAAGGGATTCGGGTTCATAACACCCGATGACGAGTCGAAGGATCTCTTCGTCCATCACACCGCGATCATCGGTGAGGGGTATCGCTCGCTCACCGAAGGCGCAAAGGTCACATATGACTCAGAGGCCGGTGACAAGGGACCGAAGGCAGCGAACGTCCGGCCTGTCTAGGGCCGTTCGCGTCAACGTCTTCGCGTGAGAGGGCCTGTCTTGCCTGACGAACCCGCCGGCGCAGGCGAGACGGTCCTCGAGCACGAGACCGCGGATCGTCTCGCCAACGTTTTTGTAACGACTGTCCCGGCAGCTCTCTTGGGTGTCGCGATCTGGCTCGCCTGGGGAGGGGCCCTGCACTGGCAGGATCTCGTCGTTCTGGCCGTGAGCTATCTGATCACCGGCCTGGGAATAACCGTCGGCTACCACCGGCTGTTCACCCACCGCAGCTTCAAGACGACTCGCACAGTGCGCGCGCTGTTCGCGACGCTCGGCTCCGCCGCGGTGGAGGGGCCGGTGATCGAGTGGGTATCGACGCATCGCAAGCACCACCGTTTCAGTGACGTTGCCGGTGACCCGCATAGCCCTCACACCGATCACGCTGCCGGCTGGCGAGGGGCTCTCCGGGGTCTCCTTCACGCGCATATCGGTTGGATGTTCCGCGGTGTCGATCGCGCCAGCGAGGAGCGCTACGCGAAGGATCTCCTCGCGGACCCGCTGATCCGCGCCATCGATCGCACGTTCCCTCTCTGGGCGCTGCTGGGGCTCGCGTTTCCGTTCGGGCTCGGAGTTGCGATCACAGGTTCGATCGTGGGCGGCCTGACCGGCATGCTGTGGGGCGGTGCGGTGCGCATCCTCTTTCTGCATCATGCGACGTTCTCGATCAACTCTCTGTGTCACTTCTTCGGCCGGCGGCGCTTCTCGACAGGAGATGAGTCGCGAAACCTCGCATGGCTCGCCCTGCCGACCTTCGGCGAGGCGTGGCACAACAACCACCATGCTTTCCCGACATCCGCTCACCACGGCCTCACCCGTTGGCAGCTGGATCCGGGAGGCTGGCTGATCGATGGCCTCGAGCGGCTCGGGCTCGCCTGGGACGTGGTGCGGATCGCACCGCGCACCCAGCAGGCAAAGCTCACAGTCCAGTCATGATCTCGGTGCGTCACCTCTGCTGCGCGGATTGTCGTATTCGCGTGCGGGCGAGCGCCCCGGAGATCGACCTGCTCGAGGGTCGCTGCCCGATCTGTGGAGTTCCGCTGAGCGCAGCTCCTTCGTCTGCGGGCGTGCTGGGACTGCGCTCGTTTGACTTGGATGTGCTCTCAGATCAAGGACCGAGCGATCCGCCCCGGACGCTCGGGCGACCGGTTGACCTCGGAGCCCGCCGAGAGGCCGGCTTGGCGCGAGACGGTTTTGATGTCGACCGCTGGTCGGATGAGGGCGGAGCGCTCAGCACGGCAGCCGCGGCCGAGCGGCCGTCGGCATACTGATCCGCCGCTCGTCAGGCGAGCAGTGATCGCAAGGCTGAAGGCGCGGGGCCGCCGGCCATCGGTCGGCGGGTGCGCAACCCGCTGACCGAGGCGGCGATGAACTACGCCGTCTGGAGGTTGTGGACCTCGAACTCCTTCACGTCGGGCGGACTCGGGAATCCCTTGTCGCCAAGCGCTTGAAGCCGCGGCATCAGCCGGTCCTGCACGAACGTGTCGAACGCGTCGCGTGACTCCCAGAAGTCGATGATGCCCCAGCCGCCCTCGACGGGGCCCGCCGAGTGGACCAGCATCCCCGCGGGAGGGTCGGTGTCCACCTCCATGACTGCGCGTGCCGCGTCGTAGTTCGATTGTGTTCCGCCGTTGAACTTCTGTCTGATTCCAACCGCCATTGCGGTTCCTCTCATTTGGTGTGTGCTTCGACGCTACTCCTTCTCAGGGGTCCCGGCGGTGAGGCCTCGGCGTTGTATGCCCGAGACGTCTAGGCTCGAACCGGATGTCCCTCCGGCGAGGAACTCGACCCGCGTTGCCGCGGCGTGTCTGGTTGGCATTCAACCGGCTCACCGCGCTCGGCTTCCCGCGTCGGTTCCCGATCGTCCAGTTTCCCAACCTGCCGCTCATCGTCGGGCTCCTCGCCGGCGGCGCTGCCGCGTTCTTACACGGTGACACACACTTCTATGCCCGCTCGGTGGCCTACCTCGGGCTGACGATTTGGGCATACGAGGAGGTGGTGAGTGGCGTCAACTGGTTTCGCCGCCTGCTCGGCTTCGCTTACGGGGTCGTACTGATCATCCAGGTCGCACACGCGCTGCATGCCTGAGGGTCTGTCGCCCAGCCCTCCCGGCAGGAAGCGATCCGGACGCCAGGCCGCTACCGCGGCCCGGCGCTCCTTGCTCCAATGCTGTCTAGAAGGTCAGACTCTCGAAGTCAAACGGCAGCTTGCTCAGCGCCGGTTCTTCGTTCAGGGTGCTTTCTTCCTTGCCTTCCCAGTTGAGGGCGAAGTACGCGTTCACCTTCTTTTCCCACGGACATAGGGTGGGCGTGCACAGCTCGAGACCGTTGACCAGCAGTTCGTCGTTCTGGCCGGGTTCGTTGCCCCAGTACTCCTCGTATCGGATCATCACCGCCCCCGATGATCCGGGGAACTTGCCCGTGTCCTGCTCGATCGGAACCGAGCCGAGCAGCCGGATGTCGTAGTCGCTTCTGACGAATGGCTCCTGGTAGACGTGGAGCGTCTTGCCGGTCGGTTTCACGAGCGCGAACTCATAGCGCTGGCCGGATTTGGCCGCGACCGGCCCCCACGCGCCGCCCCCCTCGGAACCATCGGTGATCGGGAATGAGGCAATCGGCGTCTTGGTCGTCCGTTGGCCTCCCGAGTTGACCGCCCAGACTTCCACGGTGTCGCCCACCAGCCCCGTGTTCTGGGGGAATTCGATCGCCTTCCCGGCGAGCTGAATGGCTTTCGTCGGAACGATGTCGTGCTTGGGCAGTTTGTTCCTGAAGAACTTGAAGATCTGGATGAAGGTCTTCGAGGAGGTCGCAGACTGCACGTGGGTCATATCGGGCATAGTGACGTTTTCGGCACCTTCCATATGCCGGCCTTCGGGCCCGGTGGGGCCGGAGCGTTCAGCCCAGACGGCGAGCGTGCGAACGCCGGGGTTTTCTTCCTGGCCGTCGATGTTGACGTAGGCCGCGACGCTCTTGCGATGTTCGGCGGCCTTTGCGCTTTCGGCCAGGTAGTGGTACATCACTTTGGTGCCCTCGGAGTGGCCGACGACGACGACCTGGGACTCGCCACTGCGCCGCTTGAGTCCTTCGATCGCTTTTTCGATTTGTTCTTCGACTTCGCCGTTGTAGTTCTCCGCTGCAGCCGCCAGCGAGTTGTAGTCGAGCGCTTCTACCCAGCCGTGCGGGTAACCGTTGCTTTCGAAGCGCATCTCCTGCGAGGCGAAGTTCGAGCCGGCGCTCTCAACGCCGTGCACGAAGAGCACAGGCCGGGCTTCGAACGTCGATGCATCCGCCCCCGGTGCAGCGGCCAACAGCAGGACGCCGGCCGCAAGCCAGCCCAGGGCCGCAGCACCGAAGTTGCGGGCTCCGCGTCGTCCCCTGATCGAGATTTCCATGCACATCCCCTTTCCCTCTGGTTCCGATTGCTCCCAGTCGCCCAGCGTCCGCCCGCTATCCGTCTCGGATCAGAACGAGGCCGCCGAGTACCCCAACGTAGGCAGTGCCGTCCGGCCCGACGCTCACGGGGGCGTAGTTGCTGTTGAAGCCGAGGCCGGTGCCGGCGAGTCGTTCGTAGACCGTCTTTCCGGTGCGGAAGGAGATCGCCGTGAGGTACCAGGCGTCGATGCCGTCCGAGCGCGGCGGCTTGGTGTACGCGTACACGAGCCCGTTTGCGAGAGAGAGCTTCGGTACGGCCGACGGCGCCCGCTCGCCGCTGTACCAGACAGGTGTGCATCCCGAGCCCCCGCTGTTGATGTCGATGCGCGCGATTCCCGGGGCGGTCGAGGCGCCGTTCATCGTCGCGGTCGGGCCCGTGTATCCGAAGTTGTTCTCGACGACGAGCGAGCGCCCCGTGCCGATCAGCGAGTTGTCCGTCGACCCTTCGCCCGCCTTGAACACCGGGACGCTGCAAACGAGCCGCGAGCCTGAGACCTTCGTCGCTCGCCGGTAGACGACGACATCCATCGGATCTGCGTTGTCGGTGATCGCTACGTATGCGCTGCCCATCAGGTTGGGCGTCGTCCCGGAGCCGTCCTCAGTCTGCCCCGGCTTGACCGTTCCGATGTTGGCGTAGACCTCCCGCCAGGTGACCCTCGGCGAGCCGTCGGGCGCCGGATCGAAGCGATACAGGGCGCGATCGGTGACGATGAACACGCCTCCTGTGCGATCGACCGAGAAGGAGTTGCCGATCGCCTCTGCGAGGTTGACGAACTTCACCGCGCCGGTGGTCGGAGCGAGGGTACCGACGACGCCCTTGGTTGTGGCAAACCAGATCCGGCCGTTCCAGTCGGGCAGGGCCGAGATGATCTTGTCGCCTGCTGCCAGGTAGGGGCTGAGGTCGTAGGCGCGTTCGAGCGTAAAGCCGGGACCGGTGGCGCCGGCGGTCTCGCCCACGACCCAGATCTGCCCGTTGGTCGTGGGGATCACGGCGCGGTCGCTCTGGTCGAGGTAGAAGTAGCCGCCCCCGGAGAATTCGGTGAAGGGGTTGCCGGTGCCCGCACTGCGCGGCGGGAGCGGCATCTCGGCCAAGAGTTCGAGCGTCCGGGGATCCAGCATCACCAGCCGCGGGCCTTCCAGGCCGACGCAGACAGTCACCAGCCGGCCGGCGCTGTCGACGGTCAGTGAGGCGCAGTCGGCGCCAAAAAAGGTGGAGAGCACCTGCATGCCGTTGCCAAGGGGCGCCGACCACGCGTAGGTGTTGGTCATGTAGGCGTCGTCGTGCAGGTTGCTGCGCCCATTCGGGGCCATGAACGGGTTTTGCGGCACGGCGGGAGCGGAGACCGATTTCGGGCCGGCGGGCGCGCCGGCGAACGCCGGTGCCGCCGCGAGATCCGACGGGCTCTGCGGGATCGGGATCGCGGCCACGCCTTCGGCGCGCGCCCCGGGGGTAGCAAGCAGCAGCCCGAACAGGACGAGGCCGAGCACCACCGCGAACCGTGCCTGGTCATGCCCCCTTTGCGCGAGCGGCCGTCCTGACTCCCTCAGCCCCATAGCCGCTGAGGTTGTTACCCGCTTCTTTCGTGCTCAAGCAGACGAGCAGACCGCGCGGGCGCAAGGCCACGGCTGGTGTCGAACGTCAGCGGCCGGTGCTCGTTTGGTCGGCTGCGACGGCTTTCGTTCGCACCGTCTCGCGGCGTGCGTGCCACCAGGCACTTCCTCGTGCCTGTATGAGAAACCCCTCCAGGCGGTTCTGCCTGGCCCAGAGCCTCGCTTCCGCGCTGTCAAGTTGCCTGCGCCGGTCCCGTAGCAGTTGCAACTGACGTTCGACGTGGTCGAGCGCCTCGGCGGCGAGCTCCTCCTGCTGCTGGGGATCCTCTGTTTTCTCGAATCGCTGCCGTACGAGATGAAGCGCTCCCTCCGCCTCGAGAATGCCACGGGCTGTCTCTTCGCCCGGGCCGAGCATGTCGTTGAGCTGCGGGACAGTGTCTCCGAGCGGCGCTGCAGCTGCGCCGTTCGCCGCGAGCGCCGATCGGGGCTTCCCGTCAGGCGGCTGCACGGGCAGGCCCTCGATCTTCAGCGGCCCGATCGAGTGAGTCGAGGACCGCGGACTCAACTGGGTGATCTGGCTCGGCGTGCACGATCAGCAGCGGGACGGGACTGTGGTCCAGCGCATAGTGGCTGACACTGCCGAGCACTGCGGAGCGCAGCGCACCGCGTCCACGCGAGCCGATCACTACGAGGTCGTGACACCCGTCGAGGATCTGGTGGATCAGCGCCGGCCGCACCGGATCTCTGCTCAGCACGGTGCTCACCGAGAGCCCATCGGGGACCCGCTGAGCAGCGTCTCGCAAGATTGTCTCGGTTTCGGCCTCGGCGTCGCGGGCGATCGTTGCCGCCACCGCACCGCCCGCGCCGAGGTAGGCAGCGGCGGGAGGCGAGACGACGGCGCTGAAGAGGGTCAAGCACGCGTGCTCCGATTCGGCCAGGTCGATTGCCTGTGAGAGCGCCTGATCGGCGTCCGGTGAGCCGTCGATGGCGACGAGGATGTTTCCGAACATGGTCGGCTCCTTTCGTGATGTGGAGCTCAGTTGCGACGGTCTTGACACGTATAGCAGAGAACTATATAGTTTGCAATGTGCCCAGCCCAAGCACCATTGGGAAGTCCGAGCCGGTCGAGCGTGCCGAGCGGGTCGACTACATCGCCGAACGCTTGGCCACACGCGCCGCGGTCCTCGTTCGACTGCTCGTCAAGCAGGTGCGCAGCCGCGAGATCTCCCGCACCGAAATGGAGGTGCTGAGCATCCTCAGGGACGGGCCGCACAGGATCACGGAGCTCACTGAGCTCGAGGGCATCGCGCAGCCCACGATGACGCTCCTCGTCAAGCGCCTCGAGGGGAGAGGCTGGGTCCGGCGCGAAGGACTGCCAGACGACGGGCGCGTGGTCATGATCACCCTCACCGAGGAGGGGAGCGCGGCCCAACAGAGGCTCCGTGCGCAGTTCCTCACAGCGATGCGAACCGACCTGCAGGATCTGTCAGACGCTGAGCTGCGGGCGCTGTCAGCCGCGACGGAGACGCTCGGCGCGTTCGTCGATGAGCTTCAGCGGCGAAGCGGAAGATGACAACACGCGATCGCGCTTGACGGCGTTCTCGCTGAGCGCTCAGCCACCATGGAAGCTGCTCGGGACCGCTGTCCTCTCAGGCCGGCGGGCGGTAGCGAAGCCCGTCGAGCGCAATGCGCACGACGTGTCTCACCTGCGCGGCGTCATTCACGGGCATCCGTGAGATGCCGCCAAGCATCTGGAGCACATCCGAGAGGTCGACGTCGGGTCGTACCGCGCCCGCGTCCTGGGCGCGTTCGAGCAGCGGTTCGCCGGCGTCGTAGACCGTGCGCCGGCACTCCTGGAACAGGGCCGCGTCCGCATCGAGGTACTTCAGGAGTTCCTGGGCGAGCGCCCGCTTCGTGCACAGATAGTCGATCAGCTCCTCGCACCAGGCGCTGAGCGCTTGCCAAGGATCTTGCTCGCTCTGGGACGCGGAACGACAGACCTCGTGGACCTCTTTGATGTAGAGCGTCTCGAGCAGCGCCTGCCGGCTCGGGAAGTGCCGGTAGAGCGTGCCGATTCCGACGTCCGCTTGGCGGGCGATCGCCTCGAGGGACGTCGATTCTCCGCCCTCGGCGAAGGCTTTGCGCGCGACCGTGAGGATCCGTTCGTAGTTGCGTCGCGCGTCGGCCCGCTTGGGGATGGTTGGCGCGATTGGGGTCGATGTGCTTGTCGAGCTCATGATCTGCCTTGAAAACCGGAGGCATCCTCCGTATAGTTCCGGAGGTGACCTCCATTTTAGCCGGGATTACAGACATCGACAAGCCGACCGCACGGGGGGGATGCTGATGAGACAGGGCCCGCTCGCCGGTCGTTACCCTGCCGCCGCCGCGATGGTGATCTTCGCGCTGGTCCCCTACCTCGGGCTCTCGGCGGCCCTGCAGCCGCTGACCCCGATCATCGGCCGGCAGCTGCACATGACGGCGCAGACGATGAGCCTGGGATTCGGCATGGCCAATGCCGGCTACGCCGTGGGCACCGTCCTGGCGGTGCAGTTCGCCCAACTCTTCCCGCAGCGGCGCATGATGGTCCTCTACGCGCTGCTGCTCGTGATCGGGTCGATCCTCGCAGCGACGGCGCAGGACCCCGCGATGTTCATCGCCGGGCACGTGATCCAAGGGCTGTGCACGAGCCTTCTGCTGATCGCAGCCGTTCCGCCGCTGGCACTGGGCTTCGGATTGGAGAAGTTCCGCTGGACGGCGATGATCATGAACGTCTGTATCTTCGGGGCCGTCGCGCTCGGCCCCGTGATCGGTGGTATCCAGGCGAGTGCTCACGCGTGGCGTCCGCTGTTCTGGGTCGTCGCCGGGATCTCGCTCGCGGCGCTGCTGCTGTCGCTGTTGACGTTCGAGGATGCCCCGCCCGCCGACCGCGACGCACCGCGTGCGCCGCTCGCGATCGGCCTCGCCGCGGCGGGATGCGCGGCGGCCTTCTATGGCGCCTCCGAGCTGCTGACCCACCGCTTCCTCGGCCCGCAGACTCTTCTGCCCCTCCTCGTCGGGCTCGCTCTGATCGTGACCCTCGTCGTCAATCAATATCGAAGCCGCCGACCGCTGCTGACGATCCGCATGATGCTGACGAGCACGATCCCGGTAGCGGGGATCGTCCTCGCGTTGGCGGCCGCGGCTGCGTCGGTCTCGGCGACCGTCCTCACCGCCGAGGAGCTCGCTCCGCACTACACGCCCCTGCATCTCGGGCTGCTCTATCTCCCCGAGCTTGGCGGCGCGCTGATCACGGCGGTTGCCCTCGGCCTCGTCCTCAAAACGCGAGCACTGCACTACCTGCCCTTGGCCGGAATGGCGTTTCTGGCCGCGGGAATCGCGGTCTTCCGGATTCAGGCGCCGCCCAGCGAAGCGCTGACGCTGATCGGTTCCGGGCTCACCGGGATCGGTCTTGGCGCGGCGGTCGCCCCGGCGCTGTTCGTCGCGGGGTTCTCGCTTCCGGCCGCGAGCCTGCAGCGGGTGTTCGCGATCGTCGAGCTCTTCCGCGCGGTCGCCGCGTTCATGATCGCTCCGGTGTTCGTGCACTTCGCTGCCACCGTCGGCGGCGGCGCCAAGGCCGGCACCGGCATCGCGCTTTGGATCGGCTTCGGCCTCGCGGTCGCCGGCGCGGCAGCAGCGGTCGGCCTCTATCTGCTGGGCCGGGCTCGTCCTCAGACGCCCAACCTCGAGCGCTTCATGGACGGCGAGGGCCCGGCTTGGTACTCGCCGCCGCTGTTCGCCGCGATCCGTGACCGCGCCCGCGGCCGAGCGCTCGCCGACGAGGCAGCATGAGCACGCCGGAGCCCCCGAGCCCCACCGGTGCCGAGGAGCCGCGGGGTCCCGTGCTGTTCGCGTATGACGGCTCCGATCTGGCGAAGCTCGCGATCGAGGAGGCAGGCCGGCAGCTCGCGCCGGGGCGCGACGCGCTTGTCCTCACCGTCTGGCAGCCATTCGACCTCGGCTTCGTGCCGACCGTCGCGCTGCGGATCAACGCCGCCCAGATCGGTGAGGTCAGAAACGCCGCTCAGCTGACGGCCGCCGACGGGGCCTCACTCGCGAACGCAGCGGGATTCAGAGCGCGCGGCCTGGAGGTCGAGGACGCTCCCACCTGGAAGGGCATCGTCCACGCTGCCGATGAGCACGAGGCGAGCCTGATCGTGCTCGGCTCCCACGGCCGCAGCGGGCTCAGCGGGGTGCTGCTCGGGAGCGTCGCCGAGGCGGTCGTCGCGCACTCGCCACGCTCGGTGCTGGTCGTGCATCGCGGCGATTGACCGGTTGACGGTTAGATCTGCGTCAGCTGCCCTTTGAGGCGAAAGCCGGCGGACACTGGGCTGGTCGGATCAGGCTGCGTTGGGGCCGGTCGGGATCACGAGGTGTTGTAGAGGTAGGTGGCAGCCAGCGTCCGCCACGGCCGGAAGCGCTCGCCGATCGAGTCGATCTGCTCGAGCGACGCCGGAGCATTCAACCGCCAGACTCGCTCGACCGCCCGGCGGAAGGCAAGGTCGGCGGCCGGCCAGACGTCAGGCCGGCCAAGCGCGAGCATCAGCACGCCGTCGGCCGTGAAGCGACCCACGCCCTTGACCTCCATGAGCTCGGTTCGCGCCTCGTCGTCGTCGAGGGTCGCCAGCCGTGCGCGGTCGAGCCGGCCGTCCTCCAGACGGGCGGCCAGGTCGTGCAGGTAGACGGACTTCGCGCCGGACAGGCCGATGCCACGAAGCGTCGCGGTGGAGATGCCGAGCAGCTCGGCGGGGCTCGGGAGCCGACCGCCCTGCAGCGCCTCCAGGCGCCCCAGGATCGCGCCCGCCGCCGCGAGCGAGAGCTGCTGGCCGATCACCTGCAGCACCAGCGCGCCCCACAGGTCGCGCGGCAAGCCGGAGAGCAACGAATCGGGATCCAACTCCGGTTCGGCCTCGACGAGCGCCGCCATTCGCCGGTCCGCCGCGCGCAGCGCGTCTCGTCCTTGGGCCCAGTGGTCGGCGCCTGAGCGCGTGCCGTCTCGCGGCTTGCCCGCGGCCGTGCTCACGAGGCGCGCTCGCGCACCACTTCGTCCGCGCCCTTGTCGTCGCGCAGGCCGAGGAACCGCGCCTGGCGCAGCCGGCCCTCCGTAGTCCACTCGGCGAAACCGATCTGCGCGACCAGCTCCGGACGGGTCCAGTGCGTGCCTCGCGGGATCGGTCGCGCATCGATGAACGGCGAGTCGGCTGTCTCGAGTGCCCGCAGCCGGGCGCCGAGGCTCCGCAGCGTCGCCGCGCTGTAGCCGGTGCCGACCTTCCCGGCATAGCGCAGCCGGCCGTCCTCGTGATAGCCGACGAGCAAAGCACCGAAGTCGCTGCGGCTGCCGGTGGGCTCGGTGAAGCCTCCGATCACGAACTCCTGCTCCCATGCGCACTTCAGCTTGAGCCAATCCCTCGAGCGACCACCCGTGTACGGCGCATCGGCACGCTTGGCGATGAGCCCCTCCCAACCTGCCCTGCACGCCTCCGCGAAGCGCTGGCGGGAGTCACCACGCAACTCATCGACGACCTGCAGGGAGGCACCCGTTCGAGCCACTTCCATCAGCCGCGCGTGCCGCTGAAGCTGAGGTTGGGCCGTGAGATCCTCTCCGTCGAGCTCGAGGATGTCGAAGACGCAGTAGACGACGGGGTACGAGCTCACCAGCTGAGGGGAGGGATCGGCGACTCCAAGCCGCTGTTGGAGGCGGCTGAAGGAGGTCTGCTCGCCGTCGTAGGCGACGACCTCGCCGTCGAGCACCATCCGCTTCCCGTTCTGCGCCGAGACAGCGCTGCGGACCTCGGGGTAGGTGCCCGTGAGATCTTTTCCGGTGCGCGACTCGAGTCGCACATCCGCGTCGTCCTTCCGCGCTACGCATCGCTCGCCGTCGAGCTTTCTCTCCAGGACCCAATCCTCGCCGAAGTCGCGGCGGTCGGTGAGCGTTGCCAGCATCAACGGGACGGGCATGTGAATAGCCAGGCGGGACGACGACGCAGCCCCCCCGACCCTAGCGCTGCCGCAGCTGCGCAGCGAGGGGATCTCGCCACGGCGCTTGATCTCGATACAGCGTCATGATATATCTATCCGAGACATGCCCTCACCGGACCAGAAACCGCCAGACATCGAGCTCAGCCCAACCGGTCGGGTGATCCTCGGCATGATCGCGTTCGGCAAGCGCACCGGCTACGAGATCAAGACGTTCGTAGACAAGACCACGCGCTACTTCTGGGCAGCGAGCTACGGCCAGATCTATCCCGAGCTCAAGCGCCTCGAGGACGAGGGCCTCGTGCGTGGTCGGCCGGAACCCTCAGGGGGGCGCGCCCGCACCGTCTACGAACTGACCGAGACCGGCAAGGCGGCGCTCGAGCACTGGCTGGGAGCCGACGAGGAGCCGTCGTACGAGCTTCGCGACGAGGGCATGCTGAAGCTGTTCTTCTCGGACAGCCTGCCCGACCGCCGGCTCGAGATCGTACGGTCGATACGCGTACGCGAAGAGCGCGACCTCGCCCACCTGCGCTCGATCGAGCCGCACGCGAGTAAGGGACCGACCGGGTCCTACCTGACGCTGCAAATGGGGATCGAGTTCACCGAGTCGGTCATCAAATGGTGCGAGGCGACCGAACGTCGGCTCGCGAACGAGACGGAAGAGGAGTAGGCCCGTGCTCACCAACCTCGCAACCTTCATTCACGCCAACGGCCGCCGGATGCTGCTCGTCGCTGTGCTCGCAACGGCGATCGCCGGGGCATTCGGATTCGGCGTCGCGAAGCACATGAGCCCCTACGGAGCGGACGACCCGGCGACGCAATCGGTCCAGGCCACAACTCGCTTCGAAGCCGCGGCCGGCCGCAAGATCGCCCCCGGGATCGTCGCGATAGTGAGCGCCGGCGACGTTCGGAGCCGTGCGGTCGAGCGGCGCGTCGAGCGGGTCGCCGGCCAGCTGCGTGCCGGACCCGACGTCGCGAGCGCCGTCAGCTTCTACGAAACGCACGACCGGGCGATGGTCTCGCGCGACCGGCGCTCGACATACGTCCTCGCCTACTTCGAGCCGCGCTCTGACCGGCAGCTGGAAGACGCCGCCAAGCGGATCGAGGATCGGTTCGCCGGGCAGCACGACGTGCGGCTCGGCGGTGAACAGATCGCGAACGCCCAGGCGAACACGCAGGTAGGCCATGACCTCGCCCGAGCGGAGCTGCTCGCTTTCCCGTTCATCTTCCTGCTCTCGCTGCTGTTCTTCCGTTCGCTCGTCGCTGCGCTGCTGCCGCCGCTGCTCGGCGCAGTGGCGATCGCCGTGACGTTCTTCGCGCTACGAATCGTCGCGAGCTTCACCGACCTGTCGGTGTTCGCGCTCAACTTCGTGACCGGCATGGGCCTTGGGCTGGCGATCGACTACAGCCTGTTCATGGTCTCGCGCTACCGCGAGGAGGCGGCGACGTCGGGCTTCGGCGTCCAGACGCTGCAGCGAACAATGCAGAGCGCTGG
>WNFI01027318.1_pt1 | contig 18705 bp, 14 predicted proteins | sample 5400471 | NCBI WGS metagenome assembly WNFI01 (sample SAMN13153348, study PRJNA577476) | soil metagenome | isolation source: 100 cm saprolite on Douglas fir-dominated hillslope | place: USA:California | collected 2013-09-17 | reverse complement strand
GAGGTCGCGACCGTGGAATTCCCGAACGAACAGGGCCTCGTGGAGCCGATTCCAGATGTGGGCCGGATCCCGGTCGTACAATCCCGCCGACGCCGGATCGGCGATGGAGAGCGTTCCCACGAGGAGACAGGCGCCGACACTGGGTCCTGCTCGCATGGCCGGTGCACCTCGCGACTAGTCTGGCGTCAAGCGCAGGACGAATCCGCCGCGAGGACGCATCGCAATCTCGATCTCGTCGCGCGACGTGGCCTTGCGCGTGCTGCTGTCGAATTCCCGGTCCGACGCCCCGTCGCGGATCGTCGTCAGCCACCAGGGCCCCACCTCGTCGAGGAACGAGAGCCTCACGCGCGTTGTCTGCGCGCTGTCCTGGCCGCTGAGACCGCCCACGTACCAGACGCGCCCATCGCGACGGGCGACGACCACGGAGCGCCCCGGCTCGCCGCTGAGGATGCGGGTCTCGTCCCAGGCCGCCGGCACCTTGCGCAGGAAGGTCCGCGGCGCGTCCGGCAGCGCGCGGTAGGCCTTGTCCGAGTCCGCGAAGTGCTGGATGGCGGTCTCGAACACGACCGAAAGCGCGAGCTCGTGGGCATTGGTCGTGCGGTGCGGGAATTTGTGGTCCGTGAAGGTGACGGGGGTGTAGTCCATCGGTCCGGGCACGTTGCGCGTGAAGGGCAGGACGGTGTTGTGCCAGGCCGACTTCGCCTGGTAGGCCTCGCTGAACTTGTACTGCTCGGCGCCCATCACGGCTTCCATCCCGATCAGGTTCGGGAACTCGCGCGACCAGCCTCGCGGCAGCGTGCAGCCGTGGAAGTTCACGAGGAGATGGAAGTCGGCGGCGTCGGCCAAGACGTCGCGGTACTGGCGGATGCGGTCCTGCTTGTCGCTGTGCCAGAAGTCGACCTTGACCCCGCGGACGCCCCAGTCCTTGAGCCTCGCGAACTCGGCCCGCCGCACGTCGCGCAGGTGCATGCGGTCGCGCGGCGCCTCCGTCACGTCGTTGTGGGGACCGCCCGAGTTGTACCAGAAGAGCAGGCCCACGCCCTTCTCGCGCGCGTGGGCCACGACGTCCTCGATCTTGCCCGTCTCCATGACGTTCCAGTTGGCGTCCACGAGCGAGTATTCCCAGCCCATGTCGGCGGCGAGGTCGACGAAGCGATTGAGGGCCTCCGCGTGCTTGGGACTGTCGCTCTCCGACCACCAGCTCCAGGACGCGATGCCGGGCTTGATCCAGCTCGTGTCCTTGATGCGGGAGGGTGGCGAGAGGTCGTTCACGAGGTCGGACTCCGCGATACGGGCCGCCGCGTCGCCGATGACGACGACCCGCCAGGGCATGGTCCAGGGCAGCGTCGACGTCGGGTTCACCTCGCCCACGCCCCTTCCCTCTCCCGGGTCCGGGAATCGGAGGCGATACACCCCGCCCGGAGCCTCCGTCGCGAAGCGTGAGCCGCAATAGCTCTCGTCGAGCGCCGCTTCCGTGACCAGGAGCCACGATCCGGCCGGCGTCTTGAAGAGTCCGGGGAAGGACCAGCCCGCGGGCTCGGGGGCGGCCGTTCCCACCGCGACCTCCTGGAAGAGGTCCTCGTAGGCCGGCTTGTAGCGGGACGGCATGTGATGGGGCAACAGCCAGGCCGTCGTCCCGGCGGGCATGTGGAAGCTGGTCAGCTCCTCCACGACGGTCCGGGGCGCGGCATCCGTCTCCGGGAACCGATAGCGCAGCGCGACCCCGTCGTCGTGCGCGCGCAGCACGAGGTCGAGGCGAGCCCCCGCGGCGTTGCTCAGGCTCACGGTGCGCTCGTTGGCCCGCACGTGATGGAGCCGGCGCTTCCCGTGCGGGGTCTCGTAGCGCTCGTCGATCGGAGTGCTCTCCGAGGCGCGCAGGAGCTTGAGCCCGGTCGTGAACGATTGGTCGGCGCGGCGGATTCCCAGCGGGGAGTCCTCCACCACGGCCGCCTTCGCGCGCGCGGCGCGCCAGGACAGGCGTCCGTCCGCCTGTTGGGCCAGGGTGATGGAGGTGCGCCCGTCGGGCGAGGACACCGACCATTCCTCGGCGGACAAGGTCGCGGCGAAGAGGAGCAGCACGGCGGGAAGGATGCTCTTCACGGTCGATACCTCCATGCCCGGCCCGGTACGGCGGTCAGGCCGCGGCGGTGCAGACGAGGACGCGGCCCGCGTGGGCGGGCAGGGTCAAGGATACGGGACCAGCGGTGCGCGTGCCCAGGTCTTCCCCGCTCCACAGCTCGGCCAGGCGCTGCGGACGGTCGAGGGTGAACGAGAGCGTCCGGGGCGCGTCGCTCCAGTTGAGGAGGAAGACGAGGCGCCCGGCCGTGCTCTCGACCGTGCCCACTTCGAGCGAGTCGTCCGCGAAGCGCGCCGCCGCTCCCGTGGGCGGCTGCAGCTTGCGCAGCCGCGCCAGCGTCTCCGGCGCGACCTTCGTGAGGTCGTCGCCGGAGAGGAGCATCCCGCCGGAGGCGTAGATCGCGGTCGCGTGGAAGCGCACCTCTTCCTCGGGCAAGCCGGTGAGGACGACGGCGTCGGGGTCGTTCCACCACAGACGGCCGTTCTGCCAGTTGCGGAGGAGGTTCTGGCGGGCCGTCCCCTTCACCCGCGCCCAGGTGCGCTTGATGTCGTTCGAGCTGCGCGAGCCGTGCACGAGGCCGAGGGACGGCCACAGCGGATGGTTGCAGCCGAGGATGAAGGCGTCCCCCGCCCCGCGGCGCACCGCCTCCATCCCTCGACGATAGGCCTCGATCCGGGTCGCGCGCGGATCGTGGAAGCGCCCGCCGTGGATCGCGCCCCAGAAGTTGGCGTCGAGCTTGAAGTAGGTGCAGCCCCACTCCGTCCGCATCGTCCGCAACACGGACTCGAGGTGCGCCTGCGCCTCCGCGTGCGTGCCGTCGAGGACGTACCAGGGGCCATGGCGCCATCCCCCGAACGTCACCTGGTCGCCCTGCACGTTCCCGCCGAAAGCCTTGCCCGTCTCCAGCCAGTCCCCCATCGCGGGCTGGTAGCCGTCGTCGACCTGGATGTAGCGCAGGCCCGGCGTCTCGCGCGCGATCACGTCGAGGTTGCCGAGCACGTCGTCCGCGGTGACCCCGGGGCCGAAGCAGTACCACGAGCACCATCCGGACGGGGGCGCGGGCGTACGTAGCGGGGGGTGATTCACGGCGATGCGATCGCCGAGCGTGGCCAGCAGCGCTTCGCGGTCGGGCCCGGAGAGGAAGACCAGCTCTTCCAACTCCCATTCCTCGCCCGGCCCCAGCGAACGGCCTTCGGTGTCCAGGACCACGCGCAACGAATCGCGGCGCAGCTCGAAGCGTCCGGCGAACCGGCGGCTCGTTGCGAATGCCACCACGCGCTCCGCCTCCTGCGGCGGGGCCAGGGCCAGCAGGTTGTAGGCCACGGTCGCGTCCGCGGGCTGCGGCATCCGATAGTGCTTCGCGTCCGTGTAATCGCCGAGGTCGGCAGGCTGACCGACGGTCCCGCCCGTCTGGCTGAGCATCTGGAACCCTTCGCCGTAGATCGCGGTCTCCGCCGGGAGGGAATGGGGAACGTCGAAGAGCACGGCCTCGGCGACGGCGACGGCCGACCGGCCGGAATTCCTCACCCGCGCGCGGCACCTCGCGCCTTTCCATTCGCGGACCAGGCGGACACGTGAGACGTCGCCGCCGTCGGCCAGGACCACGCGCCCCGGCGCGCGCCGGAGAGACGCGAGGTCAAGGGCAGGCACTCCCTTCCGGCCCGCCGCCGGCGCGCCTTTGCCCTCCGCGGAGAGCGCTCGCGGCGCGAGGCTCCCCAGCGGGACGCCGAGGGCCAGCCGCAGGAGGTCGCGGCGCTTCAGCTTAGAACACCATGCGAAGCCCGACCTGCATCGTCCGCGTGTAGCCGGTGATGCCCGTGATCTCGCCGGCGCGCGCATCCTGGATGTTGACGAAGTTGTTCGTCGGCAGGTCGTTGTTGATGTGGTTGAACACGTTGTAGGCGTCGAACCGGAGCTGCAGGCTCCGCGCGCTGCCGACCTTGATGTTCCGCTGCAAGCCGAGATCGACGTTCCAGAAGCCGGGCCCGCGCACGATGTTCCGTCCCGCGTCCCCGAAGGTGTTGACGGGAACGGTGAACGCGGCCACGTTGAACCACTTCTTCACCGTGGGATTGTCGAGCACCGGATTGCCCACGAGGTTGGGCCGCGTGCGATTGTTGACCCCGACGTTGGCGGGGTCCCCGCTCACGAAGGGCGTGAACGGCGCACCCGAGCGGACGAGCGAGTTCCAGTTGACCTGCCAGTTGCCAAGGATCGCCGCCGCCACCCCACCCTTCGACAGCCACTTCTTGCCATCGCCCGCGGGGAGCTCCCAGACTCCGGCCCAGGTGAGGATGTGGGGAATGTCGTAGCTGGCCACCGACTTGTTGGAGTCGATGTTGAAGAAATCCTGCACGCCGGCCCCGCCGCCGATTCCGTTCTCAGCGAGGGCGATACCGCTGCTCGTGTCGATCGTCTTCGACCAGGTGTAGGAGAGCACCGTCGCGATGCCGTGCGCGAACCGGTGCTGCACCTTGACCTGGAGCGCGTCGTAGCTACCGTAACCATTGTCCTGCTCGTAGGTGAAGCCGCCCGTGATGTAGGGATAGGGGCGGAGCTGGTCCCTTTCCGCGGGGGTGAGCCGGCGCGTTCCGTCGTAGGCGGGCCGCGTCGCGCAAGTGGCGCAGCCGGCATACTCCAGGCGGCCATTGCGGCTGCCGACATAGGCGACCGACGTCAGCAGGTTGCGCGTGACCTCCCGTTGGACCTCGACGTGGAATTGGTGCGAATAGGGATCCTTGCGGTCGGGATCGTTGAAGAATCCACCGAGGGTCCAGGGCGAAGCCGGAGGCACCGCGAAGGGCAGGTTCGAGAGCTGCTCGATCCGCGTGTTCGGATCCTGCCCCGGCCGGTTGAGCTCGCTGATGCTGATGCCGGGAGAGAGCGGCCATCCCCTCTCGAATTCGTGCTGGGAGTACTGGCCGCGGTTCACGAGAGCGTCCCACATCAGGGAATAGCCGGTGCGCACCACGGTCCTGGGACTCACCTGCCAGGCCAGGCCGACGCGCGGCCCGATGTTGTCCTTGATCGGCTTGAGGATCGAGAACGGCTCGACGATCCGGATGTGCTCGTTGAAGGGGATCTGCTCGAGGGGCCGGGGCAGGCAGGGCGGCGGCGCGGACGCGCAGACCGGCGGCGTGGTTCCGGAGGCAATGAGGAACTCGCCCGTGCTCATGTCGAACCCGCTCTGTGTCCCCTTCCCGACGCGGGCACGAAGGCCTGCAGACCGCTGGGTAAGCCGAGGAGGGCGGAGGCGAGCGCGTCGCCCGTGGTGCCGCTCTGCTGTGGATCGGAGGTCTGCGCGGTGGAGAAGTTGAGCTGGCCGAACTGGTTCTTCTGCAGGCGCGAGAGCTGGATCATCGATACCCCGACCTTGAAGTTGTGCTTGCCCTTCAGCCAGGTGAGATCGGTGCCCACGCTCCAGGTGGGGTTGTTCCGCTCGCGCGGCCCCTGCTGCCCCATGTCCGGGATGTTCCAGGAGTTGCTGGTGCCGGTGAAACCGGTCGCGAACCATCCCGCGTAGCGCTCGAGGTCGGGAAAGCCGAGAGTGCGCTCCGGTTCGACGCCCAGGGGATGCTGGAGGGGCGCGTCCTCGGTCGGCTGCGCCGCCAGCCCGCCGTGCACCTCCACGATCAGGCTCGGCGAGAAGGTGTGGAAGAAGCCGCCTCCAACGTTGCGGTTGATGCCGTCCGGGGTCCGGAAGCCCACGTCGCCGATCGGAGTGAAGTTGCTGATGCGCTGCTCGGTCCAGCGCAGGAAGAGGTTGTCGCCGGGGGTGAAGTGATGATCGAGGCGGAGCTGGAAGGTGTTGCCGTGGCTCGTCTGGTAGCGATTGCCGACGGAGTTCAGGAAATTGTCGGCGATGTTGCCCTGAACGTTGGGCTTGGGCATGTAGGCCCGGAGGAAGGCCTGCATCGTGGGAGAGATCAGGTTCGCGGGAATGATGTTGTTCGGGAACGGATCGCGCACCACGCGCCCGTTCTCGATGCGGGTGGTATAGGGGTTGTAGATCTTCCGCCCGCCATAGGACTTCGAGAAGTCGCCGTCCAGCTCCGCTCCCGCCGGAAGGGTGTAGCGGAGGTCGGGTAGGTTGCGATAGCGCCAACCGTCGTACCCGGCGAAGAAGAAGGTCTTGTCCTTGAAGATCGGACCGGAGACGTTCACGCCGAACTGGGCCTGGCGATAGTCGGGGGCCTTGTCCCGGTTGAAGTCACGGAAGGGATCCCGCGCCTGCAGGTTCTCGTTGCGGAAGAAGCCGAAGGCGCCTCCGGCGAGCCGGTTGGCCCCGGACTTCGACGTCATGCTCACCACTCCGCCGAGGACGCCTCCGAACTCCGCCTTGTCGCTGTGCGACTGAACCTTGATCTCCTGCAGGGAATCCAGGTCCGGCAGCACGACATACGTCCCCGAGCGCACGCCGGTGTTGATGATCCCGTCGATGTAGTAGAGCTTCGACCGGTTCTGCTGCCCCTGGACGGAGACGTTGCTGAAGGCGGCGCCGGGCACTCCCGTGTTCCCTTCCGTCCCGTTCGTGGTCGAGTCCTTGGGGCCCTGGGCCGTGGAATAGGGGTTGACGCCGGGTGTGAGCAGCAGGAGCTGCGTGAAGTTCCGACCCTGCGTCGGTAGGTCGCGGATCACCTTCTCCTCGACGATGTTGCCCAGCTCGGCGGACGTCGTCTGGAGGAGCTCGGACTGGCCGGTCACCTCGACCGTCTCGGTGGCGGCGCCAACCTGGAGAGTCACGTTGCGCGCCACCGTCTGGTTGACGTCGACGGTGAAGGGGCTGAGCTGAGCCTTGCTGAAGCCGGAGAGCTCGACGGTGAGCACGTACGGCCCCGGCCGCACGTTGACGAACGTGAAGAAGCCGGAGCGGTTGCTCACGCGCTCGGCGCGGACGTTCGTGGCCTGGTTGACGAGGGTGACGGTCGCGCCGGGTACGACGGCCCCCGTGGAATCCGTGACCGTGCCGTTCACGCCCCCCATGGAGGTCTGACCGACGACCAGTCCGGGCACCATCAGCAGGGCGAGAAGGAGGCCCGCCGCCTTGCGCACACTCATCGATTGCTCCTTTGCCTTTCCATGGCCTGGAAGGCGAACATCATGTGAGATTGCCGGGAGTGTAAGCGCTTACAAATTTGCCTGTCAATAGTGAAATTGCAGATTTTCCGGCCCGCCAGATACTGACATCTCAGTATCCCGCTTCCCTTGCGACGCACGTTCGCCATATCCTTCCCGTCCCATGGTGCCCGCCCTTCTCTTGCTGGCCGCCGCCGCATCCCCCGTGGACGTGGCGGCCTTCGAGCGGCCACGCGTTCTGGCGGCGGCGGCGCGCTTTCTCGACGAGGATCCACGCACGGTCACCGCCGCGCAATCGTCGCGCAGCGCCGGCGGCCCCCACGAGTTCTTCTCCGAGGGCGACTACTGGTGGCCCGATCCCAAGAACCCAGACGGGCCCTATGTCCAGCGGGACGGGATGACGAACCCCGACAACTTCGTCGAGCACCGCCGCGCCCTGATGAGGCTGAGCGTGCAGGTGCCGGCGCTGGCCGCGGCCTGGCGTCTCACCGGTGATGGGCGCTACGCCGTGCACGCCGGCCGCCACCTGCGCGCGTGGTTCGTGGATCCCGAGACGCGCATGGCCCCGCACCTCCGTTACGCCCAGGCCATCCACGGCATCACTACCGGGCGCGCGCAGGGCGTGATCGACACCCTGCACCTCGTCGAGGTCGCACGCGCGATCGAAGTCCTCGACCAATCCCCCGCCCTCTCCCTTGCCGAGCAGGAAGGCGTACGCGGATGGTTCCGCGAGTATCTGCGTTGGCTCACCACGGACGAGAACGCGCTCAAGGAGCGCGACGCGAAGAACAACCACGCCACCTGCTGGCTCCTGCAGGTGGCGGCCTTCGCGCGCCTCGTCGGCGACGAGAAGGAGATGGCGACGGCGCGGGAGAGGTTCAAGACGGTCATCGTGCCCGGCCAGGTCGCGGCGGACGGAAGCTTTCCGGAGGAGCTTCGGCGCACCAAGCCGTACGGCTACTCTTTGTTCAACCTCGAGGCGATGGCCGGCGTCGCCCAGACGCTGTCGACGAAGGACGACGATCTCTGGACGTTCGCGCTTCCGGACGGACGCGGCCTGCGGCGCGCCCTGGGCTACATGGTCCCCTATATTCGCGACAAGAAGACGTGGCCGCAACCGCCGGACGTCATGTACGACGCGGAGTGGCCCATGCGACAGGCCAGCCTCCTCTTCGGCGGCCTCGCCCTGGGCCAGCCCGACTACCTCGCGCTCTGGAAGACGCTGCCCGCCGACTCGACGGTGGAGGAAGTCGTCCGGAACTTCTTCATCCGCCAACCCGTGCTCTGGCTCGAGATGAAACACTGAATGTTCTCGCTCACGAACAAGGTCGCGGTGGTCACGGGCGGCGGCTCGGGGATCGGCGAGGCGATCGCGCTCCTCTTCGCGAAGCAGGGCGCGCGCGTGAGCGTGCTCGACGTCGACGAGGCGGCGGCACGGCAAGCGGCGGAGCGGATCGTCCGCGAAGGCGGGCAGGCCGACGCCCAGCGCTGCGACGTGAGCAGTGCCGCCGACACCGTCGCCGCCATGGCCGCCGTCGAGAAGTCCGCCGGCCGCATCGACATCCTGGCCAACATTGCGGGCGTCGTCCACATCGGGACGGTCGAGACAACGGCGGAAGCGGACTTCGACCGCGTCTACCGCGTCAACGTGAAGGGAATGTACCTGAGCACGCAAGCCGCCCTGCCCATCATCTTGAAGGGCGGCGGCGGCGTGATCCTCAACATGGCCTCGATCGCGTCCCTCATCGGCATCCCCGAGCGATTCGCCTATTCGACGAGCAAGGGGGCCGTGCTCAGCATGACCCGCTCCATCGCCACCGACTACATGAACAAGAACGTGCGCTGCAACTGCATCTGCCCGGCGCGCGTGCACACGCCCTTGGTGGACGGGTACCTGAGGTCCACCTATCCGGGCCGCGAGAAGGAGATGTTCCAGCAGCTCTCGGCCTATCAACCCCTGGGCCGCATGGGAACGCCGGAGGAGGTGGCGCAGATGGCGCTCTACCTCTGCTCGGACGAGGCCTCGTTCATCACGGGGCAGGCCTTCCCCATCGACGGCGGAGTGCTCGTGTCATGAAGCTGATCCGATTTGGCGATCCCGGGCGCGAGAAGCCCGGCTTGCAGCTCGAGGACGGGACGCGCATCGACGCCTCCGCCTTCGGCTCCGACTACGACGAGGCCTTCTTCGGCAGCGGCGGCCTTTCCCGCTTGCGCGAGTGGTCGGCGGCCAACGCCGCCCGCGCCCCGCGCGTCCCGCCCGGCATCCGGCTGGGGCCGCCGGTGGCGCGGCCGAGCAAGATCGTCTGCATCGGCCTCAACTACCGCGACCACGCGGCGGAGACGGGCGCGGAGATCCCCAAGGAGCCGGTCATCTTCTTCAAGGCCACGTCTTCCCTCGTGGGACCGGACGACGACCTCGTGACCCCGCGCGGCGCGGAGAAGGTGGACTGGGAGGTCGAGCTCGCAGTCGTGATCGGCGCCCGCACCTCGTACGTCTCCCCGGAGGACGCGCCGCGCCACATCGCGGGCTACGCGCTGCACAACGACTACTCCGAGCGCAGCTTCCAGCTCGAGCACGGCGGACAGTGGTCGAAGGGCAAGAGCGCGGACACCTTCGCGCCGCTGGGGCCGTTCCTGGCCACCCCCGAGGAGATCCCGCAGCCCCAGGCCCTGGGCATGTGGCTCACCGTCAACGGCGAGTCCCGGCAGAAGAGCTCGACCGCGAACATGATCTTCGACGTGCCCACCCTCGTGAGCTACCTGAGCCGGTTCATGTCCCTGCTTCCGGGCGACGTGATCAGCACGGGCACGCCCGCGGGCGTGGGGCTCGGCATCAAGCCGGAGCCGAAGTACCTGAAGATCGGCGACGTGGTGGAGCTGGGCATCGAGGGGCTGGGCCGCTCGCGGCAGAGGGTGGCGCCTTCGAGATGAAACGGTACGTCCTGACCCTGGACCTCAAGGACGACCCGCGCGCGATCGCCCAGTACAAGGCCCATCACCGCGCGGTCTGGCCGGAGGTCCAGAAGAGCCTGCGCCGCGTCGGCGTGCGCGCCATGGATATCTATGCGCTCGGGCGCCGTCTCACCATGGTCATGGACACCCGCGACGACTTCGACCTGAAGCGAAGCTTCGCCGCCCACGTGGCCGCCGATCCGCGCTGCGCGGAGTGGGAAGCGCTGATGAAGACGTACCAGGAGGCGCCGCCGGGAGCGCGTCCGGGCGAGCTCTGGACCCGGATGACGCGCGCGTTCCATCTGCGGCCGGCGGGGCGAGGACGACGGCGGTGAGCCCGGCGCGCCGCATCGACGCGCATCAGCACTTCTGGCGCTACGACCCCGTCGAGTACGAGTGGATCGACGGGACCATGGCAGCCCTCCGGCGCGACTTCCTGCCCGCCGACCTCGAGCCGGAGCTGCGCGGCGCCGGCTTCGACGCCTGTGTCACCGTGCAGGCGCGGCAGACTCTCGAAGAGACGCGCTGGCTGCTCGAGCTGGCCGACCGCCATCCCTTCATCGCGGGCGTGGTGGGCTGGGTCGATCTGCAGGCGCCGGACCTGCGCGCGCAACTGGAGCCTTTGCGGGGGCGGCCCAAGCTCGTCGGGTTGCGCCACATCGTCCAGGCCGAGCCCGACGACCTTTTCCTGTTGCGCCCTCAGTTCCTGCGCGGCGTGGCCACCCTACGCGACCTCGGCCTCGCCTACGACATCCTGATCTACCCACGCCACCTGCCGGTGGCGGTAGAGTTCGCGCAGCGGCTGGAGGGACATCGCCTGGTCCTCGATCACCTGGGCAAGCCGGACATCCGCGGGGGCGAGATCCAGGAGTGGCGGCGCCACCTGCGCGCGCTGGCCGGCTGCGGCCACGTGATGGCCAAGCTCTCGGGCCTGGTCACGGAGGCGGACTGGCGGGCCTGGACGCCGGACGAGATGCGGCCGTACCTCGACGTCGCGTTCGAGTGCTTCGGGTACGAGCGGCTGATGATCGGCTCCGATTGGCCGGTGTGCACGGTGGCGGCGGACTACGGACGGACGATGCGCGTCGTGTCGGATTACCTGCGGGGACGGCCCCCCGCAGAGCAGGACGCCGTGCTCGGCGGCAACGCGGCGCAACTGTGGCGGCTGGACGAGAAGGAGAAGCAGGCATGAAGCAGACCGGGAGACTCGTCGTGCTGGCGGCCATGGTCGTCTCGCTCGCCTGTACCGGCGGAAGCGGTGGCCGCGGAAGCGGGACCAGCGGTGGAGCCGTCGGCGGACCGGCCTCCGGCACGCTAAAGGTCGCGGTGATCCCGAAGGGCACGTCGCACGTCTTCTGGCAGAGCATCCACGCGGGTGCGGTCAAGGCGGCCCGGGAAGTGGGCGCCGAGGTGATCTGGCGCGGCCCCTTGCGCGAGGACGACCGCGACAGCCAGGTGTCGGAGGTGGAAGGCTTCGTGAGCCGCGGCGTGTCGGGCATCGTGCTCGCGCCCCTCGACGACAGCGCGCTGGTCGCGCCCGTCACCAGCGCGATGCGCAGCAAGATCCCGGTCGTGATCATCGACTCCGGCCTCAAGGGCGGCGAGTACGTCAGCTTCGTGGCCACGGACAACGGGAAGGGCGGGCGGCTGGGCGGCGAGCAGCTGGCGAAGGTGCTCGGCGGCAAGGGCAAGGTCGTCCTGCTGCGCTACGCGGAGGGGAGCGCGAGCACCAACGAACGGGAGGACGCCTTCCTGGAGGCGATGAAGGCGAATCCCGGCATCCAGGTCGTGAGCTCGAACCAATACGGCGGAGCGGACGTGGAGAGCGCGTACAAGAAGAGCGAGACGCTGCTCAGCAATTACAAGAAGCCGGACGGGAGCCTGTCCATCGACGGCATCTTCACGCCCAACGAGTCGACGGCCTTTGCCATGCTGCGCGTCCTGCAGGACAACGGATGGGCCGGCAAGGTGCATTTCGTGGGCTTCGACGCCTCCGAGAACCTCGTGAAGGGCCTGGCCCCAGGACCCGATCAACATGGGGTACCTCGGCCTGAAGACCCTCGTCGCGCACATCAAGGGTCAGCCCGTCGAGAAGCGCATCGACACCGGCGTCCGCGTGGCCACCAAGGAGAACATGGACAGTCCGGAGATGAAGGACGTGCTCCATCCGGATCTCACGCAATGGCTGAAGCCCTAGCCAGCGGCCCCCCGCCGCGCCTTTCGATGCGCGGCATCTCCAAGTCGTTCGCGGCCACCGTTGCCCTCGACGCCGTGGACCTGAGCGTCGCCCCCGGAGAGGTCGTCGCCCTCGTCGGGCAGAACGGCGCGGGCAAGAGCACGCTCATGGCCATCCTGGCCGGGGCCCTCGCGCCGGACGCGGGCGTCATGACTCTCGACGGCCGGCCCTACGCGCCGCGCGATCCCCTGGAGGCGCGGAGGGCGGGCGTGGCCATGATCTACCAGGAGCTCTCGGTGGCCCCGCACCTCTCCGTGATGGAGAACGTCGTGCTGGGCACGGAGCCCGTGCGCGCGGGCTTCGTCCAAAGAGGTCGCGCGCGTCGCCTCACCCAGGACGTGCTGGCCCGCCTCGGGCACGCCGACATCCCGCCGGAAGCCGTCGTCGGCCGCCTCTCCGTCGCCGAGCAGCAGCTCGTGGAGATCGCGCGCGCCTTCGCCATCGGCGCCCGCGTCCTCGTCCTCGACGAGCCCACGAGCAGCCTCGGCCGCGAGGACGTCCGGCGCCTCTTCGAGCTGGTGCGCCGCCTGAAGGCGGATGGCCACGCCGTCGTCTACATCTCGCACTTCATCGAGGAAGTGAAGGACGTGGCCGATCGCTTCGTCGTGCTGCGCGACGGGCGCAACGCGGGTGGGGGTCCCACCGCGGGCGCCACGCGCGAGGAGATCGTCTCTCTGATGGTCGGCCGCCGCGTGGAGGACCTCTTCCCGCGCTCGGCGCGCCATCCGGGGGAAGCAATCCTCGACGTGGAGGGGATCGGGCCCGGATCCATCGGCTTCACGCTCCACCGCGGCGAGGTGCTCGGCATCGCCGGGCTGATGGGCGCCGGGCGCACGCGGCTGCTGCGCACGCTGCTTGGCCTGGAGCCCGTGCGCTCGGGCCGCATCCGGCTCGGCGCGTACTCCGGCGCCGCCGCTCCGCCCCGGCGCTGGGAGCAGGGCATGGGCCTGCTCAGCGAGGATCGCAAGGGTGAAGGCCTGGCCCTCGGCCTCTCCGTGGCCGAGAACCTCGCCCTGTCGCGGCTTCGCGGTCTCGGACCCGGTCCCCTCGTCCTCCCTGCCCGGCTCGCCGCCGCCGCCCGCCGCTGGATCGAGACCCTGGGCGTGCGCGCGGCCGGACCGGGCCAGGCCGTGCGCGAGCTCTCGGGCGGGAACCAGCAGAAGGTCGCGCTGGCCCGGCTGCTCCATCACGACGTGGACGTCCTCCTGCTCGACGAGCCCACGCGCGGCATCGACGTGGCCAGCAAGGCGCAGGTCTACGCGCTGGTGGATGGGCTCGTCGCGCCTCCCGCCGCGCCGGAGGGCGGACGCGCGGCCAAGGCAGTGCTCGTGGCCAGCAGCGACCTGGCCGAGCTGCTCGGCCTGTGCGATCGCATCGCCGTCATGTGCCGCGGACGCCTCGGCCCGCCGCGGCCCGCGGCGGAGTGGGACGAGCACGCGCTCATGATGGCGGCCACCGGCACCGGGGATGCCGCTTGAAGACGCGCGACCTGCTCACGCGCGGCGGGCCGCTGCTCGGTCTCCTCTTCGTCTGCGCCGTCTTCGCATTCCTCATCGGCCCGCAGTTCTTCCGCCCGGTCAACCTGGAGCTCATCGCGCGGCAGACCGCGATCGTGTGCACGGCCGCGCTGGGCATGACGATGGTCATCGTGGCCGCCGGCATCGACCTCTCCGTGGGCTCGATCATCGCGCTCAGCACGGTGGTCATCGCGCTGTTGCTCAAGCGCGACGTGAGCCCGCTCCTGTCCGCGCTGGGCGGGGTGGCGGCCGCCGCCGCCTGCGGGCTCGCCAACGGCATCCTCATTACGCGGCTGCGCGTGGTGCCCTTCATCGTCACCCTGGGCACGATGCTGATCGTCCGCGGCGCGGCCAAGGGCCTCGCCGACGAGCGGCGCATCGAAGCCCCCGCCACCTGGCTCAACGGTCTCCTGCGCACGGTGGAGGCGGGGCGCGGGCTCTTCGTCCCTCCCGGGATCTGGGTGCTGCTGGTCCTCGCCCTCCTCGTCGCGGGCGTGCTGCGCTACACCGTGTTCGGCCGGCACCTCTTCGCGATCGGATCGAACGAGCGCACGGCCCGCCTGTGCGGCGTGCGCGTGGAGCGAGTGAAGGTCGCGGTCTATACGATCTCCGCCGCCCTCGCCGGCGTGGCCGGGGTGATGCAGTTCGCCAAGCTCTCCGTCGGCGATCCCACGGTGGCGGTAGGCCTCGAGCTGGACGTGATCGCCGCCGTCATCTCGCAGCACGGCCTGGCCAACTGGGTGCAGCAGATCGTCACCGGCAGCATCATCGTGCTGGCGGTGGCGCTGGACCGCTGGCGGCAGGGTTCCCAGTCGGTCTAGCCGTCGCCCGTGCCCCCCGATGCTAGGATCGGGATCCCGTGGGCCTCCTACCGCCGACCCCACCCGGCGCCGTCGTCGCCACCGCCGCGCGCATCCGCGCCGCGCGCGCGATCGCGATGCTGGCGGACCTGGCCCAGATCGTGGTCTTCCCCGCCTTCTCGCAGGGCGGACTCTCGCCCGCCAACGACGCGCTCGACGTCGGGGTGGGCATCGCGCTGAGCTGGCTGCTCGGCTGGCACTGGGCCTTCCTGCCCAGCTTCCTCTCCGAGCTCATCCCCATCTGGGACCTCGTGCCGACCTGGACCGCCGCCGTCTGGTACGTCACCAGCGGGGCGCTGCCTCCGGCCGGGGGCCCGCCCGGAGCGCCGTCCGCGCGAGTGGAGCCGCCCTCTCCTCCGCCCGCCCTCAAAGGCTAGGCGGTCCGCCGGCCGTTGCCGAGCCGGTACGGCACGTTCGTGATCACGATCCCCGAGTAGTTGACCAGGGCCAGGCGCAGGAGCATCGCCGTCTGGGCGTGCAGGAGCTGGTGCCACCATTTCCGCGGCACGAACTGCGGCACCACGATCGTGAGCGTCTCGTTGGGCTGCCGCAACGACGCGATCTTCTTTATGTACTCGAGCAGCGGCTCCAGGAGCAGCCGGTAGGGCGAGTCGAGCACGACCAGGCGCACGCCGTTGCCCCACAGGCCCCACTTGCGCTGCACCTTGGCCGCGCTCTCCCCGTCGATGGACACGTAGACGGCGGTGATGTCGTCGGAGAGGGCGTTGGCGTAGCGCAACGCCTCCACCGTGCCCCGGTGGACGCCGCTGATCGCGATCAGCACGCGATGGCGCACGACGCGCGGGGCCGCGCCGTAGTCCTCGAGTGACAGCTCCACCGCCAGCTCGCGGTAGTGGCGGTGGATCGCGAACAGCACGGAGACGAGGGCGGGGATCACGATGATGATGAGCCACGCCCCCTCGGTGAACTTCGTCACCGCGAAGACCACGGCCACGATGGCGGTGAGGACGGCGCCCACGCCGTTGGCCACCATCTTGAGGCGCCAGCGCGCGTCGTGGCGGAGGACGGACCCGCGCTCGTGGACCTCGGCCCCCGGCGCGAGGTGGCCGATCTTCCACCACCGCCGCGTCATCCCCGCCTAGGAGAGCGTGAACGAGAGGAACACGCCGATGGCGTAGAGCGGAATGAGCTGGCTGACGCTGGCGTTGAAGATCGCGATGAGCACGCAGGCCACCACGGCGAGCACCATGATGCCGCGTGAGTACACGAGCCGGCTGCCGCGATAGGTGAGCTGCCGCGGCAGGAACCCGTCCGCGGCCTGCAGGGCGGAAAGACGCGGGAAGTCTGCGTAGGCCGTGTTCGCGGCCATCACGAGGATCAGGGTGGTGGCGCCGATGGTGGCGAGGTACGGCAGTCCCCGGCCGCCGAAAGTGGTGCGGGCGAGCTGCGAGATCACCGTCTCCGCCTCGGACGGGATGGCCCCGATCGGCCCCGCCAGATAGCTGATGCCGAGGAACAGCGTGCCCAGGATGCACGACATCCAGATGAGGGTGATGCCCGCGTTATGGCTGCGCGGCTCCTTGAACGCCGGAATGCCGTTGGAGATCGCCTCCACGCCCGTGAGGGCGGTGGTGCCGTTGGCGAAGGCATGGAGGAGCAGGAAGAGCGTGACCGCCGCCTGCTGCGGGCGCACTTCGAGGGCCGGGGGAGAGGTCACGTGGCCGAGCGTGCCCGTCAGGTACCGGAAGAACGCGGTGCCGAGGGTGACGAACATCGCGAACACGAAGAAGTAGGTCGGCACCGCGAAGATGCGTCCCGACTCCTTCACGCCGCGCAGGTTGATCACCATGATCACCAGCACGAGCGTGACGGAGAGGGCGACGCGGTGCGCGAACAGGGCGGTGTACGCCGACGTCAGTTGCGCGACTCCCGACGAGACGGACACGGAGACGGTCAGGATGTAGTCGGTCAGGAGCGCCGCGCCCGCGATCTGCGCGGGCAGCTCGCCCAGGTTGTCGCGGGCCACGATGTACGCGCCTCCCCCGCTCGGATAGGCGTGGATGGTCTGCTCGTAGGAGATGGTCACGATGGCGAGCAGGGCGACGATCGCGATGGAGATCGGGAAGACGTGGTGGAACGCCGCGGTGCCGGCCAGGGCCAGGACGAGCAGGATCTCCTGCGTCGCGTACGCGGTCGAGCTCAGCGCGTCGGACGCGAAGACGGCGAGGCAGACGGCCTTCCCGATCGCCTGGTGCGGCGCGTCCGCGGTCGGGAGCGGTCGGCCCACGAGCCACATGCGCCACCACTGACGCCGCGGCGGCGGCTGGATCGACGGTGGGCGCCGGCCGCGCGGCGACGGTGGCAGCGCCGCGGCGGGGCCGGGTGATGCGGACTCAGCGCTCATTGCGATCGCGGATCGGCGACGTCGGACTCAATCACGGCCAGCGTACGAGGCCGAACGGGCTCGCGCCAGCGATCGTGCAAGGTGCAATGCGCGGGGAGCCCGCCGTGCATTCCGCAAGGCGCCCGGACGACGGCTCCATGGGAAGTCGATGATTCTGCGACGGTTGCGGGACCAGCGGCGCGGCAGACGGCGTGCAGTCCTCGGGGGGCATGTTCCTCCCGTTGGTCGAAGCGATCGCGTGGCCGAGTGCCGGCCGCACTGCCGCATCGCCTTGGGTCGTTCAAGGCATCGCGCTGCCCGTGACCGCGCTGTTCACCGTCTGGCTCCTGTGGTTGACCCGCCGGCTGCCATCCCCAGCCGCTCCGCGACGAGTGGGGCGCGTCCTCCCCTTCCGCCCTCGCGCGGACCGCACACGCCTCGTGCTTCTCTTCGTGGCCGCGCTGATCCTCGTGCCTTCACTCGCGCAGGCCACCCCGAGCACGACGTACTGGGCGCCGTCGACGGCGAACTGCCAGGCGTTTGGTCTCCCTCACGTCACCGACGACACGTACTTCGGAAGAGGTCCGGCCGCGGGGAGCCCGGGCGCGCCCAACTACCCGATCGACACCGGACTGACGATGGGCATACTCCCCTCGAAGAAGATCCAGGCCGAGGTCGGCTTCGACCTTCTCCTGCCCAGCCAGGATCCGCTGTTCTTGAACGCGAAGCTCTGCACCCCCGAGTCCGCGCTGTTCAAGGGCTCACCGTCGCTCAGCGCAGGGATCTACAACCTCGGGTTCAAGGAAGGCGTGACCGACTACAACATCGTTCACGTCATGGCCCAGAAGGCGATCGGGGGCACCGGCTACATCGCCGCGGGCCTCTATCACGGCCTGGGAACGGAGTCCCTGTTCACGAACAGCGAAGGCAAGGTCGTGCGAACGGGATTCATGGCCGGCCTGTTCTCTCCGGACATCAACGTCGGCGTGAAGGGCCTCGAGAAGATCAACTTCACCGCGGACGTCCAGACGGGGAAGAACGTTCTCGGAGCCGGCGGCGTCGGCGTGTACCTCTATTTCACGGACACGATCGACCTGCTGACCGGTCCGGTGTTCTTCTTCGACAAGGCTCTCCAGCCCGGCGGCCGCCGCATGTTGTGGACTGTCCAAGTGGACGTCGACGTCCCCCTGGGCCGGAAGTGAGGATCGATCGATGAAGGACCTCGCATACGTCGGCTTGACCTTGATCTTTTTCATCGCCTCCTGGCTCTACGTCAAGGGCCTGGAGCGGCTGTGAGCACGCGATGAGCCTCGAATACGTCGTCGGCATCGTGCTCTCGCTGCTCCTGCTCGGCTACTTGCTCTACGCGCTGCTCCGGCCCGAGCGTTTCTAGGACTTAGGCAATGACCTTCAACGGTTGGGTCCAGATCCTCTTCTTCTTCGGCGTCATCCTCGCCTGCACGAAGCCGATCGGCGCCTTCATGCACCGGGTGATGGAGGGTGAGAGGCATTTCCTTTCCGCGCCCCTCGATTGGCTCGAGCGGCTCGTCTATCGCCTCTCCGGCGTGGACGGGAAGGAACAGAGGTGGACGGCCTACAGCCTGAGCCTCCTCGCCTTCAGCTTCTTCACGATGCTCGCGACC
>WNFI01104077.1_pt1 | contig 18707 bp, 22 predicted proteins | sample 5400471 | NCBI WGS metagenome assembly WNFI01 (sample SAMN13153348, study PRJNA577476) | soil metagenome | isolation source: 100 cm saprolite on Douglas fir-dominated hillslope | place: USA:California | collected 2013-09-17 | reverse complement strand
TTTTTCTTCGGGCCGCGATAAAAACATTTCCGGAGCGGCCTACTTCCTCGACATCATCACAAAACCGGCAACCGCCAACAATACTCCAACGATACTGCCGGCAATCTGTTTATAGCCGAAACCCGCAGTGGCCCCGATTCCGATCATGTCGGCTGTCAAAGATACTACTACCAAGACCACTCCCACCACCAGCAGAATTATTCCGATTGTTTTCTTGTTGAGCATTCGATCCTCTCCTCCATATCCCAGGTTTTTTATTTTGAATTCAAAATTATTATATAGCTTTCGGGGCCCCAGTGTAAAGTCCTGAGATCGTGGTCTCGCATCGCCCCAACATTCACCAGGTACCATCCCTCGGAACTTAAGGATTCTGGCAGTTCGCTGCGTGGCCTAGCCCCTGTGATAGAATACACATCTAGATTTAATGTATCTAGATTACTATTCCGGGGTTTGCTAGGAGGCAAATATGATGAAACATACAACTCTTTCTTCTCTATTTATTGTTCTCGCCCTGACGCTATCATCGTGCTCAATGCACACAGGATTAGGCAAGTTGTTCGGCGGCGGTGGAACCAGCGGTACGCCCAGCAGCGGCGGCGGAAAGCATGTCAAGGCAACCCATACAGCTCCTGCATCGCCAACCGTTTCGATCAGTGATACAGCCCTGCTGCCCATTTCGATTACCGTCGGTGCTGGCGCGACTGTGACCTGGACCAATAACTCAACCTCTCCAGTCACTCTAACTTCCGATACTGCAGGCATGTTCACCAGCCCATCGCTGGTTCCCGCGGCCACCTTTAAGTTTGCTTTCACCCAGGCTGGTACATTTACATATCATACGAGCTCGACACCGCCTCTGATAGGTACGGTTATCGTAACCCCCTAACCGAAATTTGGTTCCAACCTTAAATTCAACAGGCCTCCGCTGATCGAATATCAGCAGAGGCCTTTAAGTTTCAATGCTCGCCCACGCTCCAATCCAGCAGGTCTCCCCGGACCAATGCAGGGATCCATTTCTGAGAAAGAGCCCCAATCCTCATCGGCCGCCACCGATCGCTCGAAATTGATCCGTGGCCAGCCTGGCATCCAGGGTGACAACCTGTGGGCTACAGGGGTGGCCCAGGGGGTGAATATGGCTACTAGCGAGTGTCACTTCAAAACTGATGAGTGATTTTATTTTCTGATGAACACGGGTTGTTCAATGGCCCGCTCCAATGGGGCGAAGATGATTTAGGTTAAAATCGACTCAATGGGTACCCTGTATCTGGTTTCCACCCCAATCGGGAATCTGCAAGACTTGTCGCCGCGTGCGGTTCAGACCCTTCGGAATGCCTCATTGATCGCTGCGGAAGATACGCGCCAAACCAAAAAACTCCTGACACATTTTGCCATTCACAATCGCCTGACGAGTTATTTTGAACATAACAAGCTGGCAAAAATGGATGAGATCCTGTCCGTCCTGACGGCGGGCGATGTGGCCCTGGTCTCAGACTCCGGTACCCCTACGATTAATGACCCGGGGTTTGAATTGGTGCGGGCTGCACTCGCATCCGGCTTTGAAGTCAGCCCGATCCCCGGTCCCTGCGCGCCGCTCGCCGCCTTGACCGCCTCTGGCCTCCCTACTGACTCATTCCTCTATCTCGGGTTCCTGCCTCGCAACTCCTCGGAGCGAAAAGCCAGGTTGAATACTGTTGCCGAGCTGCCCTTTACGTTGATCTTTCTTGAAGCTCCTCATAGGCTGCTCGCAACGCTGGCAGACATGGAGGATTTGCTCTCTGATCGTCCGATGGCCGTGGCGCGCGAACTGACAAAACTTCATGAACAGATCTGGCGGGGGTCTTTGAGCGAGGCGCGCAGTCATTTCAAACAGCCTCGCGGAGAATTCGTCCTGATCGTAGGCGGACAGAAGACCCCGACCGGAGCGCAGCAATGGTCGGAAGAGAAATTACGGACAGAGATCAACAAGAGGATCAGGCGCGGCGAGTCAAGCAGAGAAATTGCGGCCGGCCTGACTGCATTATCGGGTTGGAAAAAACGTGATATATATCGTCTCGCGGCGAATGCAGATCAGGAGGAACTGGATGGCTGAGAAGGACGAACCCAAGAAGTCCGACACAACAGGCGGGGAAAAGAAGGAAGAGAAACCGATAGCAAAGGATAATCTGGTCGAATCCAAACATTCGATCAAGATCGGCGGCCGCGAGATCCTGTACACGGTCCTGACCGGCACGATCGTAATGAGGGAAGAACTCACAGACCGCGAAAAGGAGTTCGAAGGCGAGAAACCGAAGGCTCAGATCTTCTTCATTGCCTATACCAAGGACGATGTTCCCGATCGATCCAAGCGTCCGATCACATTTTCCTTCAACGGTGGGCCGGGCTCATCCTCCGTCTGGCTTCACCTTGGTTTGCTCGGACCGCGCCGGGTCGTGCTGCAGGACGATGGCAATCTGCCTCCGCCGCCTTTCAAGCTGACCGATAATGAATCTTCTCTGCTGGACGAAACCGATCTGGTGTTCATTGATCCGATCAGCACCGGATACAGCCGTCCGGTCGAAGGGTAGAAGCCCAAAGAATGGCATGGCTTCAAAAAGGATATCACTTCGGTAGGTGATTTCATCCGGCTGTACACCACACGTTACACTCGCTGGCTTTCCCCCAAATACCTGATCGGCGAATCATACGGCACCACCCGCGCGGCCGGGCTCTCCAGTTACCTTCAGGAACGACATGGCCTGTATCTGAACGGAATCATCCTGATCTCGGCGGTCCTGGATTTCACCACCATTGACTTCAACGTCAACAATGAATTGCCTTATGCGATGTTCCTGCCGGCCTACGCTGCAACAGCCTGGTATCACGGCAAACTAAAATCACGCAAGTCCCTGCAGGCTCTGCTGCGGGAGGTCGAAACCTTTGCGGCAGGCGAGTATACGCTCGCCCTGGTGCAGGGAGATGCTCTCCCGAAAGCCGCACGGGCCCTAATCGTGGAAAAAATATCCCGTATTTCTTCAAGGAACTGCTGCGCGACCGCGGACAAACGGTGGGCCGTCTGGACAGCCGATTCCTGGGTCGCGATCGTCTCGGTGTCACAGAGAAACCGGAATATGATCCCCTGCTGACGAATGTCCTAGGACCATACAGCGCCGCCCTTTATGATTACGTCCGCTCGGAGCTGAAGTTCGAAACCGATCTGGCTTATGAAATCCTCAGCTCGTCTGTCCAACCCTGGTCCTATGCAGAATTTGAGGATCAGTATGTCAATGTGGGCGAACGATTACGGGGCGCAATGACCTACAATCCCTACCTCAAGGTCTTTGTCGCCAACGGCTACTATGATCTGGGTACACCCTACTTTGCTACGGAATATACGTTCAGTCATCTGGGCTTGGATGAGTCTGTTCGCAAAAACGTCAGCATGGGATATTACGAAGCAGGCCATATGATGTACATTCATCTTCCATCGCTTCTCAAGCTCAAGGCGGATCTGGCCGCATTCATGAAGAGCGCCAACCCAGCCTAGGGGCAGATCATGGATCTCGACGACCTGGAGCGCTTCAAGCAGCTCGACACACTCAATATGCTGGCCGAAATTGAGTCCTTGCCCGATCAATTGGCCGCCGCGTGGAAATTGGGGCAAGGACTCCCTCTGCCCCAAACTGCTAACGTCGCCCGGGTAGTGATCAGCGGGATGGGCGGTTCGGCGATCGGCGCGGATCTCCTGGCAGCCGCTGTGGCATCCACATGCAGCGTGCCTGTCATCATTCATCGGGATTACGGCCTGCCAGCCTTTGCGACAGGCGCGGAGACACTCGTGGTAGTCTCTTCCCACTCCGGGGATACCGAAGAGACCCTGGATGCATTTGAAGCGGCGCTACAAAATGGGTGTACGGTGCTCGTAATTACGACGGGCGGCGAACTGGCGCGGCGTGCGCGAGAGAAGAAGATCACTCTGTGGATCTTTGTCCATTCAGGCCAGCCGCGCGCTGCGGTGGGATTCTCCTTCGGCCTGCTTCTGGCCCTCTTTTCCAGATTGAATTTGATCTCCGATCCCTCCGGCGAACTCATGGGGGCAGTCCAGGATATGAAGAAATCTCAAGAATCCCTGCGGCCGGAGATACCTGCCAGCAAGAATCCTGCCAAGCGTTACGCCGGACAACTCATGGGCCGCTGGGTCACCGTCTACAGCGCGGGAATTCTCACCCCGGTAGCGCGCCGGATCAAGGGCCAGATCAATGAGGTCGCAAAGGCCGCAGGCAACTTCGAGTTTCTGCCGGAAGCAGATCACAATGCCCTGGCGGGCACCATGCATCCTGAAGAAGTCCTGATTCCCCACACCATGAACCTCTTTCTGCGGGCTGCCTCCGATCATCCCAGGAACCGCAAGCGGCTGAATCTGACAAAACAGGCCCTGATGCTCGAAGGCTTGAACACAGATTTTCTGGATGCACGCGGCGATTTGCCCCTGGCGCACATGTGGACATTGATCTTATTTGGAGATTACATGGCATATTACCTTGCCATGGGCTACGGCGTAGACCCCACCCCGGTGCAAGCCCTGGTCAATTTCAAAGAGACCATGACGCGCTAACACCCCCGCTCTATGCATCGAACGGAAAGAAAACGGCACTCCTCGAGAAATTGAGCTCACCTTCTCATGGAATGCCGTTCCGTTAAGCTACTTCGGTTGTACGGGTAGGCTTCCAGTCTCCTTTTATTTCGATCGTGCGCCCATGAACAAGCCCACCCCAATGACCAAGAAGATTATTCCCGGTATGCCAGGAAAAATCACTCCCAGGTATTCATCAAAGAAACTGTGCTGCATCTGGGTGGCCTTGAGATTTTGAGGGTCATAGACCATATCTACTTTCTGTCCGACGGTGTAAGCCGGCGGATCCGAGCAGACAGAGCTTTGATATTCCACAGTCTGTCCGTCCTTTGTCCGAAAATCGATCACCGGGCAATAAGAGGTAGAGTCGAATCCATGGCTGTCGGTAGATGTACTGGCGGCAAGATCGGTAATCGTGCCGGTAGTAGATACGGCTCTTTGAAGAAAACTCTGTTCCTGGGAAAAGAAAAAGGCAGCAATGGCTAAGAGTACAGATCCGATCGCTAAACTGAGAAGAGCCCATGTCCTCATAAGATTCTCCTTATGTGCCTTACGATTACGATTTGATCCAATGGCTTTGCCACCTTGGATGCAGTAGACGGTTTCGCTCGAAATTAGTCTAAGACGGCGGGATTTGGTCTATATGGGCTCTGCTTCCTTATTGCCGGCGGGAGGAGCTACCATGCTCCGATACGTAAGGGTCAATATAGGTCGATTAGGTTCTCTCCGCAATAGCCTAATCGGGTGGTCTCACCACAAGTGCGCTTCCAACACCGAAAATCGCAATTTTCCGACTAGCACAAAAACGTAGCTAGGGAGTTTTCTGCCAGAAGGCTCTACGTCGGCGCCATGCAGTGTTGGGCCCGCTTTTGTCCCGGTTTTACCTACCCTTTATGATGCCCCGTCTTTTTTCAGATCTCCTGTGAAGATCCACTGAACACCAAACCGATCATAGAACTGTCCATATGTCCCAAAAGGCATATCATGCAACTCTTGAAGTCTTTCTTTTTCGGCTCCGTCCTTGAGTTTGTCAAATACTATTTTTAGCTCGTTGAATGTTCCACCAGTGACATAGATGGCATAGGTGTTGCCTTGTTTCGGTTCAAATGAAGGAGAAGCCATCCAATCTGTTGCTGAAATTTCAATGTCCCCGCTTTTCAAGCGGGCATTGATCAGGCGATTATGTTTTTCGGGTGGAAATTGAGCTTTCATGGGAGTATCACCAAGCTTTGAAAGAGTCAGTTCTCCACCCAGGCAGCTATGATAGAAAGTCATTGCCTCTGCACAGTTCCCATCAAATAGAAGAAACGGAGTACAACGCAGCATATCTTTATTTCTCCCAGTTTACCGATCTAGTGTTCCCATGATTCAAGGGTAGAGGAATCCGACAAATGAGCCCGGTGCGAAGATCGAGATCTTCTTGGACGCTACGTCCAGCTTCAGCAGTTCCGAGTCCAGGTTCGGGCCGTAATGCACGACGATCAGGAGACTCTGGTCATCCAACCAGCCGACCGCCTCAGACCAGTTGAGACCCTGGATCCCAGAGGCCGCAATCAGGTCGGGAAACGAAAAGTTGCCCACAAGGGTGCCAGTCACGTTCGCGACTCGCACAGTGGAAGCGAAATTGGAGTTGGGTCCCATCTGAGAGCCTGTGCCCTCCGACCACGCGACATATTGATCCCCGGTTGAAAAAACGGCGTCACCTGCGCCGCGTTGGTCTTGACCCGGCAGAAGGGGAATCGAAACATTCGTTCCCGCTTGGAGATTATTGATGAAGAGTGGGGAGAGAGAGGGCTCCACGCCGCTTCCGGCCGTGGTCGTGGCAACCCAGTTCCGGTCGAGAGAAATCCCGGCGATGTTGTGGGTGGGGTTCAAAATCTCTTTGGTTGCGCTCGTTGCCAGGTCCAGATAGTAGAGTCCAGCCTGATCGACAAAGACAATATCACCCCCGATCCCGAATGGGGTCGTCGAATACCAAACCCCGACCGGCTGAAAATTAGCGACCTTGACAGCCAGCGGTTCCAGGACAAAACCGTCGGGAGTGGGATCACGCGTCAAAACGGGTGTCGCGGGATGAGAAGCGAGCGTGCCTGCATAGATGTAGCTTTTGCCCATGGTTTGATAATCTGCGATGCTGTAGGCAAAGATCGGCAGGCCCGGGGCGCCTACCATGCTGATGAATCCCGTAGCATTCACGACCACCGTGCTCGAACCTGCTGCATCCTCCAGCTTCAGGAATTCGCCCTTATCGATGATGTGGTAGATCACCGGAACGCCTGGTGTGCCCTTTACGAATCGGCCGGCGATCAGGACATCATTCGGACCGGCAAATTGATTGAGTGGAAAGGGCATGCTGAATAATTGACCTCCGTTTCGGTCATAAAAAGTAAGACCGCCTCCGTTGTCCACCACAACGCCAAACGGGAGATTCGACGAAGGCGAGAAGACCGCTTGAGAGGTGGCAGGCGTTGAGGTGGAGGGGGTAAGGAAATTACAGCTGATCAGCAAGGTCAGTACGAGAATGACAGAGCGAACCTTGCGCCAATCGGGCTTTGCGGAGTACTCCAGAGAAGACATCGCTTGAATATGCATTTCTCATCCCCTACGGAGCCAAACAGGCCGGGATGGAGTCGCTGGGCCCGTCGGGCGACTGTGTACTTCCCGATGGGTCATAGATTTTCACGTTCTGAATGGAACCGAACTGCTTCAGATTGAACTTTAATATGTCAGCGACCGTATAGGAGGACGTCCCTTTCACACAACTGCCGGTCAGATAGACACGGGCAATGCCTCCTGTGATATCCAGCTTGCTGTAGCCGGTTGCACCGTTATAAATTGCGATCCAGCCGTAGGTGAATTTTTCCGTGGCGCCCGGACCGTTAAAGTATTCGTTCAGGACGCTTGTGGGCAGATTATTGGTCATCGCCCAGCGTTTCCCAGCCACTTCAAAGGGCGGAGTATTGGCGGCAAAGCGCCTCGCATCGATGAAATAGACGTTCACAATCGTCCAAACCGGCAGAGGGGTTGGCAGGGCGGTCGGGGTGGGTGTGAAGGTTGGGACAACCGTCGGGGTCGGTGCAAAGGCCGGATCCAGACAGTTGGGGATGGAGTCCGTCGCCCCATCTGGCAGTTCGGTTGTACCATTTTGATCGTAGATCTTTACAAACTGAATATCACTGAACTGCTTCAGGTTGATATCCAAAAGCTGGGCGATCGTGTACGTTGCACCCATCCCATTACAGGCGCCGGTCAAATAGACCCGCGCGATTCCACCGGCAATATCCAGCTTACTGTAACCGGTCACCCCATTGTAGATCGCCATCCAGCGATAGATATACTGCTCTGTATAGCCGGGACCTCTGAAATATTCATTCAAGACATCCTGCCTGAGATTGTCGGAAGATTTCTCCCAACGATAACCTGCCACCTCGAAAGGCGGGGTGTCGGCCTCGAACTTGACCGTGCTCACAAAGTAGAGGCTGATTTTCGTATAGGGTGGAACCGGGCCAGGGAGACGAGTTTGGGTCGCCGTGGGTCCGATCGTGGTGGTGCCGGTTGGACCGGGTGAACCACTGGGAGTGGGACTCGGAGTGAAGGAGGGCAGGAGACAAGACGGCTGCGAATCACTTTGCCCGTCCGGCGTTTGTGTCTGACCGAGGGAGTCGTAGATCTTGACAAACTGGATCTGAGGGAACTGTTTGAGATTATCGGTAATGAGGTTGGCGATCGTGAAATTGCTTCCGGATGCCTGGCACGCCCCATTCAAAAAGACATGGGCAACAGCATTCGTCACATCCATCCGGCTCACGCCGGTAAATCCGTTATAGATGGCAATATACCCGTACAGCCTTTCGGTATCACCTGGGCCTTTGAAATATTCAGTCAATGCGTCCAGCGGCAGGTTGGAGGAGGATGTCTCCCATCGGACGCCGGCCACATCGAACGGCGGCGTATTATTGGCCAGCTTAAAGCGGTCAGCAAAAAACACCTTGATCTTGACGTAGAGCGGGGTCGGCCCCGGCAGAGGTGTTTTGCTCGGGGTAGAAGTGCGCGAGGGTGTGAACGTGATGGTGGGTGTATGCGTGATCGTAGGAGTCGAGGTCACGCTCGCGGTCGGTGTTTTCGTGGGGGTCGGTGTGACCGTGGATGTCGGGGTTGTGGTGGGAGTCAAGGTCGGCGGGATGAGTCCCGAAAACACAAATCGTACGGCATCGGCACCCACCTGGAGTGTGCTCACCGACGCAACTTCATCCTGCGTCTGGTCCGTGAGCTGGATATATTCCCGGCTGACCCCGTCGAAATTGTATTTGCCAACAAAAACCCAGCCGTCCTGCACATAAAAGCCGTTCGGAAAGACGTTCTGGTCGATCACAACTTGATCGTTCAGCCCTGCGTGTTGAATGTTGTAGATCGCGCCAGCGGTAGTCGCATGGACGGCCGGGATCCGGATATAAACGTTATACAATCCCGGAGCAGATCCGTTGGGAAAGATCCATTGACCCGTGCAGTTGGGCGCACCCAGGCGGGCTTTTGAAAAACTCATATTATTATTCTGTGCCTGACCCGAGGGCAGGTTGATGCTGGTCCAACATCCAAGAGGCAGTTGGATAAAGTTCGAACTAGAATCATCCACAAGGATTCCGGTGGGCACTGGCAGAGGATAGGCAAGCGCGGGACCGCCCAGCGGCAGGACATGCGGACCATTGCTTACCATCGAAGGCATCGTCACCCATAACGACTGGGGCTGATTGTAGGGCCATGGATCTGTACCGGTCCCGCCCCAGCCATACGGATCGACCGGCTGTCCACTCGGGGCATTCAGCTGAAAGTGTAAATGCGGGCCTGTCGAGTTTCCCGTCGTGCCGCTAATTCCCAGCATCTGCCCGTGTGGTATTGACGCACAGCCTGGAGAAGGACAGGCCTGAAGGGATACCGCGCTCATATGTCCATAAGAGGTGAGGTATCCATTGGCATGATGCAGTTGGACATAGATCCCGAGTGCAACGCTGTGATCCTGGGGATTCCACCAGCCGGAATATAAGACCTGATCCGCATCTGCTGCAGCGTAGACAGGGCGGTAGCTGACCCCATAATCGCTCCCATCGTGCCCGTTGTAAGCGCTCCAAGTACCCAGGTCGTAAGACCAATAGATCCCGAACCCCTGGCCGCAGACACCGGCCTGAGGGGGATTCGTTCCGGGAGGCTGGGGCACAGGACAATGCTTGGTTGCAACATGCCCGCCAAAAGTGACAGTGCGGTTATCGGTCTGGGTGTAATTGGGGCTGGTGTGGTCGAATATCGATTCCTCGGCAGCCGAGCCTGGAAACGGCGGATAGAGAAAAGCAGCAGGAGTCCCCGAGGGCGCAGCGCTGGCCGGCGTGCCCCACATTGCTCCCGCGCTGAATGAAAGACCCCCGAGTATGAGCAGCGCGATCAGGATTTTGGGCGCAGAGCGGATCAAGAGGTTCCCGTTTGATCCAAGGTTAGGGTGTCGCGGGCGGTGTGGCCTGGGTTATCGAGACGGACGTAAGAGTAGCAAGAACCGTCTCTGCGTCCGCCAGACATTGGTCAGGTTGGTCCTGGAAAGAAACTTGAAATGCGGTGTAAATGTTGCCATCCCCGCCCGTGTAGCTCACAAATTGTCTGACCCCATTCAGGGAGGCCGTATCGATATCGTAATTAATCCCGCCGATGTTGCGAATCGCGTGATCGACCGTGCCATTCAAGGCCAGGCCGTGGGGATGGGTCGGCACAAGGATGCATTTTGAGATTTGCCGGTTCCCGAGGGCGGGTGCCCCAAATTGATCGGAGGTCAACGCCCACACAATTGGGTCGTAATGCACGCGAAAATCAACATTTGGGTTTGAATCCGCCAGGTAGGTCGGGACGCCGTCCCATATCTGCAGGCCCCGCCCGACAACCAGAGTTGGCAGTTCAAGGGTAGGGAGCGGCGTATCGGAAGGAACCTGCGTAAATTGCAAGACGAACGGCTGGGGGGCGGATGTAGCAGTTGCCGGGGGAGCAGCGGTAATGCTCGGCTCGATGGTCGCGGTATCGACCTCCTGAGTGGCGGGGGAGGAAATGCTTGCCACAGGGCTCACTGCGGTTGGATTGACTTGTGCGAGGAGGGGTTGACCAGACGCACAGCTTGCCAGGGCTAGAAAAATAGCAAGACTGCCGAGGAGACGTATCATGGTGAGGCACTCTCTACCCATATTGCACAGCATGTCGGCTCAGATAGTACAGCTTGAACCGCTCCCGAGATCGAAATTGCGAAGTACATGTTCATTTTATCATCTCTAGTTGCACTGAAAGCAATTTTTTTCCCATCCGGAAACCAGACCGGTGCCCCTACCCGCGACTGGTCGAGGGTCGTGAGTTTCCGCGTTCCGCCACCTCCGACATCCACCAGGTAAATATTGCTGATCAGTGCGCTGGAGGATTGGTCAGCAACGGGGTCCGTGGGGTTTTCCCTGACTACGTAGGCGAGCTGCTTTCCGTCCGGCGACCAGGCAGGCGCAAACCCATGTCCTGCATCGGCATCCGCGAGCTTGTGGGAATCAGAACCATCCGAATTCATGATCCATAATTCACCGATCGTGTAGGGAATGGGTGAATCCGGGATCTTGATAAATGCGATCTGTCTGGCATCTGGTGACCAGCGCGCAAAAGATAGGTAGGATTTTGGGTCGGCGGCGACTTGTCCCACTTCCCCGCCATCCGCCTTTGCCAGCCACATTTCACTCCCCTGACCCATCCCGCGTGAGAACGAAAATAAGAAATCAACGCTGCCCGGCCGGGGAGCGAGGTCATAGGTAAATTCGGTGATCGGGACGAACTTCTCCGAGCCATCCGGCCTCGCTCGAATAATGTGAGGATGCACCAAAGAATCCACTTTCAGGTAGGCCGCGCCGCCATCCGAAGACCAGGCCAGGAAATGACTATCCGAATCGGTAAACGCCTGTTTCATGGTACCGGTTTGTGTATTCATCCAGATCACGGTTTGTCCGACTGGGCAGCCCAATTCAAGAGCCACCCATACGCTGTAGGCTGAGGAATTTATGCTGGAGACTGTGCATTCGGCTGGAATGGAGATTGGGAGCGTACGCAGCACCTTGAGGTCCGAGGAAAGCTCCAGAAGGGCGGAGGGGTTGACGCGAAAAATATACAAATTGCTCGCTGGACCTGTTGCCGCGGGCGGCAAGGTGGGAGACGTCGAGTTGGGCGTACAAGATTGCACGAAAAGGAACATCACGGCAGTGAAGGTAAGCCATGCCATTCTCGATCGATGGTTCATAGAACCAAATTATAAATGCCGCGAGTTATAATTATCTCGGGATCATTTTTTGAGAGACAGGCTTTCCAATGAGGCGTCATGCATATTCTTGTAACGAACGATGACGGTGTCCAGGCACCAGGCCTTCTGGCCCTAGCGCAGGAAATGCGAAAATTAGGCCGTGTCACGGTCTTCGCTCCTGATCGCAACTGGTCGGCCTCGGGCCATGTCAAGACTCTCGATCGCCCCCTGCGGGTGCGCGAGACCACACTCGCAGACGGCTCCGCAGCCTTCATGTCGGATGGTGCCCCCTCAGATTGTGTCGCTCTGCCGTTGCTGGGTCTGACCGACCCCGTCGATCTGGTCCTGTCTGGGATCAACCCAAGCGCAAACATCAGCCACGATGTCACGTATTCCGGTACCGTGACTGCGGCGATGGAGGCTGTCATCAGCGGAGTGAAGGGTATCGCAGTTTCGCTCAATTCGCCGGAGGGGCACAAAGGGCCGCTCGATTATGGACCTGCCGCAGCAGTTGCGAGGCGGGGGGTGGAGCATGTCGTTGCAGATGGATTGTCTGAAGGCGTGGTATTGAACATCAACGTACCGTATCTTCAAGAGGCGGAATTCACTGGATATATGATCACGCGCCAGGGATTGCGGGTGTATCGCGATCTGCTTGACGAACGGCTTGACCCCCGCGGGCGTTCGTACTATTGGATCGGAGGGGAGGCCCCCACCGGCGTCGTTGAGGAAGGCACGGATTTCGGCGCCCTCTCCGAGGGCTATGTCTCGATCACCCCGCTGCAGCTGGACCTCACCCATTACAAAGCCATGGATGGACTCAAGAAATGGAAATTCAAATAGAAGGATTCTCGTTGCAGCGAAGTGCAAGAATTCTGCGAACCAAAGGAAAATGCCCCGGAGGAAATCATGCCTTATCTAGCATCTGAATCCCGCTACACAGACATGCGCTACAACCGCGTAGGCCGCAGCGGACTCAAACTCCCGGCCATTTCGCTCGGCTGGTGGTACAACTTTGGCGGGGTCGATCTTCTGGAAAATGGCCGCGCGATCGCCCGGCGGGCGTTTGACCTCGGCATCACGCACTTCGATCTCGCGAACAATTACGGCCCGCCGCCTGGATCGGCGGAGGAAAATTTTGGAACACTCCTGCGGCAGGATTTTCATCCCTACCGCGATGAACTGATTATCTCCTCCAAAGCCGGTTTTGATATGTGGCCGGGGCCATACGGCGAGTGGGGTTCGCGCAAGTATCTGCTGGCCAGCCTGGACCAATCCCTGAAGCGTATGGGATTGGAGTACGTGGACATCTTTTACAGCCACCGTCCGGATCCAGATACTCCTTTGGAGGAAACCATGGGTGCGCTTGACTCCGCGGTCCGTGCGGGAAAAGCCTTGTATGTCGGCATTTCCAACTATGATGCTGAACAGAGCCGGCGCGCGGCTCAGATCCTCAAGGAGCTGGGTACTCCCTGTCTGATCCATCAGCCATCCTACAACATGCTGAATCGCTGGGTCGAGGGTGGATTGTTGGACTTCCTGACCCGGGAGGGCATCGGCTGCATCGTCTATTCGCCTCTCTCCCAGGGACAGCTTACGGACCGCTATTTGAACGGGATCCCCTCTGGGGCCCGCGCCACGAAAACAGACCGAGTTTGGCTGACCCCCACCGATGTGGAGAAGAATCTTCCAAAGATACGGAAGCTGCAGAAGGTTGCCGAAGGCCGCGGACAGACGCTCTCGCAGATGGCATTGGCCTGGGTGCTTCGCAAAGACACGGTAACTTCGGCGCTGATCGGAGCGAGCAGCGTCAAGCAACTGGAGGAAAATTTGGCAGCGCTCGCTCATCTGGAATTTGCGAAGACTGAGCTGGACACGGTCGAATCGATCTTGAAAGCTTGAGATGGGATTTCTCAAGAGTCGCTTCACCCCAAGCGCGGGCGCGCAAGGTGCCGATTCGTATTCGATTTCGGTCCAATGCGATCGATGCAACGAGGTGATAGAAGCCCGTATCAATCTCAACAACGACCTGACTCCAACGTATGATGATGAAGCAGAGCAGTACGATCTCTCCAAGGTGCTCACCGGCAGTAATCACTGCTTCCAGCGAATTGAAGTAAAACTGAAATTCGATGCCGCCAAACGATTATTGGAGAAACACGCCAGCGGTGGTAGATTTGTCTGAAGTTGGATCGTATTGCGCAGGAGCGGCTTGATGCAATTCACCTCCCCGCCCAACCAGCAGGAATTTTTCGAGCGTGTCTGGAAGCTTGTACGGGAAGTGCCCAGAGGCAAAGTCGCAACGTACGGACAGATCGCGCTGATGCTGCCGCCGCCCGCGGGAGTGGAAATCGATAGCTTTCGAGCCTTCGGCCCGCGTTGGGTCGGGGGTGCCATGGCCGCCTCCCCTGCGGATGTGCCCTGGCAGCGCGTGATCAACTCACAGGGCAAGATCAGCAAGCGACCTGGGGCCGAGAAACAACGCCAGCTGCTTGAGGCAGAGGGGATCGTTTTCGAAAATGACACCGTGGATATGAAAAAGTATGGCTGGCGAGGTCTTGACCCGGATGATGAGCCCCGACAAGAAAAACTTTTTTGATCCATCGGCATTCCCCCTTCTGGAATACGACCCGGCGCGGGAGGCGAAGATCGAGCCTTCGCTCTTGATCCAGCCGCGTCCTATTTCAGAACACTGTGTGATCTGCTTCTTCAAAGAAGTCATCGAGAAGATCGTCAATGAGAAGAACGCCAAGATCGCCGGAAGTACGCGTTGGGAAGATGGGCCGCATCCGATCTATGAGATCATGTACCAGGATCGGCGTCTGGCCTTCTTTCATCCCGGAGTCGGTGCCCCTCTGGCGGCCGGACTTATGGAAGATGCGATCGCCTTCGGGTGCCGCAAGTTCATCGTCTGCGGCGGCTGTGGGGTACTTCAAAAAGATCTTGCGCTGGGACAATTGATCGTGGTATCCAGTGCAGTACGGGATGAGGGCGTCTCCTATCATTATTTGCCAGCGGGCCGCGAAGTCCAGGCTGATCCAGCCGGAGTCGCTGCGTTGGAGCGATCTTTGAGGCAGCACACCTTGCCCTACCGCATCGGCAAAACCTGGACAACGGATGCCCCCTATCGGGAAACGGCCGGCAAGATCGAGGCGCGCAAGGCTGAAGGCTGCCTGACCGTAGAGATGGAAGCTTCAGGATTAATGGCAGTCGCTGCATATCGCGGAGTCATGCTTGGCCAGGTGCTGTACGGTGGAGACGACTTGAGCGGTGAGCAGTGGGATCATCGCGATTGGTGGACCCAGGGAGAAATTCGTGAAAATCTCTTTTGGCTTGCGGCCGAAGCTTGCCTCGGTCTATAGACAATCGATTTGATCTCACCAAATTCCTCGAGCGGTGCTCTGCAAACGCATTCCTCAAATCCGCTGCGCATCGGGGTATTGGGCGCGGCGCGCATCGTGCCCGCTGCACTGGTCGGTCCAGCGCGCACTCTGCCCGGGATCGAGGTGACCGCCATCGCTGCCCGCGATCCAAAACGTGCCCAGGCCTTCGCCCGCAGACATCGGATCCCGCACGTCCACGAAAACTATGAGGCACTTCTCGCAGATCCGGACATTGATGCGATCTACAATCCCCTGCCAAATAGCCTGCATGCGGAGTGGACGATCCGGGCAATGCGCACGGGTAAGCATGTGCTTTGCGAGAAGCCCTTTGCAGCGAATGCCCGCGAAGCGCAGGAAATGGCCAGGGTGGCGGCGGAGACTGGGCGGATACTCTCTGAGGGGTTCGCCTATCGTTATCATCCGCTTGCTGCACGCATGCGAGAGATCCTCTCAAGCGGCCAGATCGGTGTGATCCAACATATTCAAGCGGAATTTTGCTTCCTCCTGCCCTCTCCTGGAAATATCCGCTTCCGCTACGATCTGGCCGGGGGCGCGTTGATGGACGCTGGCTGTTATCCTCTCAGCCTGATCCGTTATCTCGCGGATGCAGAACCCTCGGTGACCCAGGCGAAGACTCGCCTACTCACGCCGGAAGTGGACTCTGCAATGCGTGCAGACCTTTCCTTTGCAGATGGGCGCACTGCCTGTATGGTGTGCGACATGCTGTCTCCTGCATTGTTCCGCTCTCTGGTACGCGTGAGGGGGAGCCTGGGCGAATTGTACGTCTTCAACCCCTATCACCCGCACTGGATTCACTGGCTGACCATTCATACCCCTGCCGGAACCAAACGCGAAGTCCTGCCGCGCAAAAATATTTACACCCTGCAACTGGAGGCATTCGCCCACGCGACACGAGGCGGCCCCCACTTGAATACCGATCCGGCCGAGGCTGTCCGCAGTATGCTCTTGATCGATGCGATTTACGAAAGGGCGGGATTAAAACCACGCGGGTTGTGAATCAAAAATCTCAGAGTGCGGGGGTCGGGGCTAGATCTGGCAGTACCAATGTAGTGTTCGAAAGTGTCAGAATGAACCGTATACTAGGGCTGAATGAGATCAACGATGGCCGGATGAGCAGAACCGGATCACCGTTCCACGGAGGAAAACATGGCTGACCAGGAATTAATGAATTACTTTAAGTTTGATGCAGCTGACCTGAGTGCCAATCGAAACGGACAATTCACTGATAAGCAAAAAGCAAGAATCCTCGTTGAGGATAAGTCGAGTAGAAAATGGAGCCGCGTTGGGGGGATCGTTCTGATCTTCATCGCTGCCATTGGGTTGTTCGCGGCCATCGCAGCCGGCATCGCCGACTCCGACCCCGGGTTCAGGATCGGTTTTGGTCTTGGTTTTGGTTGTATCTGGCCAGCAATCTGGGGCGGACTCGGATATTTCATTCTCAAAAATTCGTTCTCGAAGCACGAATTCAAATTGGCGAAGGTCCAGGGGCGCGCCAACATCGTGAGACGGGAATCATACAGCAGTGAAAGCCATACCACCTCTGTTTACCATGAATTGCACATCGGTGGCGAGGAGTTCTCTGTCCAGGAGGATATGGCGAATGTGATCATGCAAGGGGATGAATACATTCTCTACTATATCGCCGGAACCAGCGAGATCCTGTCGGCGGAGTCGGTCGGGGGATAGGAATAATCCTTCCGCGGGACCCACGACGGGAGGAATGTGAGGCCAGGTTCCGCGGAACCTGGTTTTTTTATCCCAGGTAATCTTCCTGGATTTCGAAAAATTGGTTATAAATCGCTGGATAGCAAATCACGCTTCGCCCAATCCAGAGCGACCAAGCTCGGGACGTATACGGACTCTGAGCAGAAGCGGATCACCTTTCGCGACCTTGAATGTACAGAAATGATGAAGGCTGAATGAACCGTTCAACCACCGTCTCTCGGGGCGAACTGCGCCTGCCTCGTCTGGGTCTTGGAGCCTTGACCTGGGGCAGTCCTTCGGGCAGGGGACGCTGGACTTCATCGATGCTGATGTATGGAGGCTCAGGCGGTCCCGCGGAGGAAAAGCGGGCCATGGAGTTAAGCCTGGCTGCCGGAGTAACGCTTTTCGACACCGCGGAGATGTATGGTAACGGCGCTTCCGAGCTTCGTCTCGGAGAACTCGCGCGAGGAGAGCAGTGCTTGCTCGCCACCAAGTTCCCGCCCAGGGGAAATTCCCGGGCCGCAGACTTTCCCGAAGCGCTCGAGGCAAGTCTCGCCAGACTGGGGAGGAGCTCTATCGATCTGTACCAACACCACTTCCCTTCGGATCGGATATCCATTCCACAGATGATGGATTTGATGGCCGGAGCAGTCGGGGAGGGAAAGGTACGGGCTGTTGGGGTCAGCAATTATTCGGCCGAGCAAATGCGGATCGCCTACTCGGCCCTCGCGCGGCACGACATCCGGCTCGCCTCCAACCAGGTTGAGTGGAGCACTCTCAGGAAAATATATAACGGGAGCCCCTCCTCCGGGGCTCCGGCGTTTTGTCATGAGACAGTTTCGTAAAAAAGCCTTGGAGGTCGTGGCACCGGTCGTGGCTTTGCTGCGAGAGATCGGTGCGGGGCATTCCAAAAGTCCGGTCCAGGTCGCTCTCCGCTGGCTGATCGAGAACGAACACGTGCTCCCAATCCCTGGTGCAAAAACCGGACAGCAGGCGGTCGAGAACGCCGGGGCGCTTTCTTTTTCCCTCACAGCCTCCGAGGTCGAGGCACTAGAGCGGGCAACACTGTCCTGGCGGACCTAGTTGATCCAGACCGGTATCCATGATTAGATCCTGGTTCACCAAATTCAGCGGCGCGGTCGCGATCAGCGCCGTTGCCTCTACTTTGGGACTGCTGGGCAGCATCCTGGTTCTGAGGGTCCTTGACCCAGCCGCTGCCGGTCACTATACGCTGATCATTTCCATAGCCACCTTTATCGGTATCGCCAGCCTGTTCGGCCAGCCGAACCTGATCAACCGGCTCTACGCGCGCGCGGCCGCTCCATATCATTGGCCCCGTGATCTGCTCAACACACTCTCGCTGAGCGCGGCACTGATACTCCCGTGCGTCCTCCTGGTGCGGCTCCTTTACCCGCTCAGCATTTTTGAAATTGGTTTTGTTGCCGTATTTTCCTTCCTGACGGCGCTCGTGACGACGAGCGCTGCCATGCTGAATTCATTTCGGCACTATGTTTGGTCGAGCCTCTTGTTGCGCGCGACGAACGCGCTGTTTGTAATCCCCATGGGCTTGGCTGCTCTGGGCTATTTTCAACCAGGGATGGATGGTTTATTGATCTTCTTGCTGATCATTGCCGCAACAGCTGGATCGATGGGCCTGTTGGGCTTGAGGTTGTACATTCCCTCCGGCCTCCAG
>WNFI01113840.1_pt1 | contig 18711 bp, 16 predicted proteins | sample 5400471 | NCBI WGS metagenome assembly WNFI01 (sample SAMN13153348, study PRJNA577476) | soil metagenome | isolation source: 100 cm saprolite on Douglas fir-dominated hillslope | place: USA:California | collected 2013-09-17 | reverse complement strand
CCTTCGTGGGTACGATGGGCAAAGCAGCATCGTCGGTAGTGCTGCGAACCTTCAGTGGTAAAATCCACCTCAAGAAACGCGCAGAAAAATAGCAACGAAGAGAAAACTGGATCGTTCGAAAAGGCGTCCTAGAAAGACGGCCAACGTGCCGATGCGCTTGCGCGTGCTCCAGGACAAGTCGCGGACAGCGGAAACTGCGACTGCAGCTGTATTTCTGGTCGGATTTATGGGCGCGGGCAAGAGCAGCGTGGGCCGCGCCCTGGCGCAGCGGTTGAATTGGATTTTTGAAGATCTGGATGACCGCATCGAGCGGCGCCAGGGCCAGACTGTGGCGGAGATTTTCCGTGCTGGCGGAGAGCAGGAGTTTCGCCGCGCCGAGCGAGCGGCGCTGCAGGAAGTACTCGAAGAGTTGCCACGGGGACCTTCGAGGATCATCGCTTTGGGAGGCGGGGCGTTTGTGCAGAAGGGGAATGCGGCGCTCCTGAAAGCGGCTCGAGTTCCCACGATCTTTCTGGATGCCCCGGTCGAGGAGTTGTGGCGGCGCTGCCAGGAACAGGCCAGCAAGGTGGGCGCGCAACGTCCCCTGCTTGGCAGTACAGAACGGTTTTTCGCGCTCTACGAGGCGCGGCGTAACGGGTACTCCAAGGCTTCGGTGCGGATTGAAACCGGAAGCCGCAGCGTCGAGGAGATTGCAAGCGAGATTGCCCGGACTTTGGGCCTGCGGAGTTAGCCAGACGGCGCGTCAGCGTTTAACGCGAAGGAGCAAACGATTGAAGCTTGGAGCGGCAACTCGCTGGATCATCGGGTTCGCACTATTAGGTGGAGTGGTGACTTTCGCTGCAGAAAAAGCTGCAGACAAGAAAGACAAGTTGAAACCGTCGGCCCCCCAAACGGTTGACTCGGGCTCGTTTGGCGTCTTCATCAAAGGACAACGGGTTATCACAGAGACGTTCAGCATCCAGCAGGAGAGTGATTACAGCACCATCAAGTCGCAGCTCAGGGAAACGGCGGGCGCGACTCCGACGGATCAGAAATCAAACCTGGAGATTAGCTCCAACGGTGAGCTCATCCGCTATGAATGGAGCCAGGCCGCGGGCGGTTCCCTGCTCGTTCTTCCCAAGGATGATTTCCTGATTGAGAAGATCACGGCCACGCCGACCGCGAAGGCGGCGGAACAGCCGTTCCTGATGCCCAACTCTTCGACCGTTCTCGACAACAACTTCTTTATTCATCGCGAGGTGATGGCCTGGCGGTACCTGGCAACTGCGCCTTGCCACGGCGATGCTGGCAATCGGCAATGCCAAGCGGAGGAGTATGGGGTACTCGTGCCGCAGGATCGCAGTTCGCTGCGCGTGCGTATGGAACTGGCAGGTAAGGAGAAGGTGACGATCCGAGGAGCGGAACGGGAGTTGTTGCGGCTGAACCTGAGGGGAGAAGGGTTCGATTGGGCGCTGTACCTGGACGATCACGACAAGTACAAACTCATGCGCGTCGCCATCCCTGCCGATAACACGGAGGTGGTGCGGGACTGAGCTGGTTTCATTCCGGCTCAGGAGACTGGGGGTTGGCGGGGAATTCACTTTGGTCCTGATTGATACACGTACGGCGAGGGCTTTGTTCACAGTGCTTTTGTTCGCCCTGGCCCTGGGATTTCTTTATGTGGCCCGCGCGACCCTGATTGCCTTCCTGTTTGCCATCTTTTTTGCCTACCTGATGAGCCCGCTGGTGAACTATCTGGAGAAATTGCTGCGGGGACGAGGTCGAGCGATCGCCGTCATCTATGCCTTGCTGCTGGCGCTGGTAGTGATGTTCTTCGTCTCCGTGGGACCGCGCGTGACCAGGGAGGGCGCACGGCTGGGACAAGCAATTCCTGCCCTGCTCACGCAGCTCAACTCTGGCCAGCTCGCTAAACAGATCGGCGAGCAGCATGGCTGGAGTGAACGGAGTACGGATCTCCTCAGGTCTTTTCTGTCCAGCCACAGCACGGAAATTACCCAGGTGGCGCAGCGAATCGGGCTGCGCATTGCCGATGTCGCGAAACAGGCGTGGATATTTCTGGTAGTGCCGATCCTGTCGATATTTTTCCTGAAGGATGGCCAGGCATTCGGGGACGTCCTGCTGGCAACCGTGCAATCGCGGCCGCAGCGGGAGCTTCTACAAGGAGTGCTCAACGATTTGAACCAGATGCTCGCCCACTTCATCCGGGCTCAACTGATACTGGCCGCGCTGACGCTGGTGGCCTACTCGGCGTTTCTGGGAGCCATGAAGGTTCCGTACGCGCTAGTCCTTGGCACCATCGGGGGCTTGCTCGAGTTCATCCCGGTCGTGGGCCCGCTGGCCGCAGCCCTAATTATCCTGAGCGTAGCGTTGTTGATGAGTTATCAGCACTGGCTTGTGCTGCTGGTCTTTCTCGGAGTCTGGCGCCTGGTTCAGGACTATGTCTCCTCTCCCCGAATCATGGGAAGAAGTATGGAACTCCATCCTTTGGCCGCGATTTTTGGGGTGATGGCGGGTGGCGAGGTGGCGGGCATTCTCGGCATCTATCTCTCCATCCCAGTGATGGCAAGCCTGCGCATCTTCTTCCGCCGGTGGCGGCTGTATGCGGAAAAAAGAAAGTTTGGGCCGCTGAACGAATATGCGATGGGCAGCGAGGTTGTGCAGCGGAAGTGAGGAGATCAGTTCTCAGTTCTCAGTTCTCAGTTCTCAGTTCTCAGTTCTCAGATTCCAGCCTTCACCTCTTCGACTCGAGCAAGAACCTCCCGATCACGCCCCTGCTTCTGCTCCCGTTAATTGGGCGTGTTGTAGAATTCCTAGTACCTCCATATGAGCCGAAAAATTCCTATAGGGATTCTGGGCGCTACCGGCGTCGTGGGACAGAGATTTATCCAGATGCTGGAGCACCATCCGTGGTTCGAAGTGGCCTGGCTGGCCGCGTCGGACCGGTCCGAGGGCAAAACCTACGGCGAGGCCGCGCGCTGGCGGCTGAAGACACCAATTCCAGCCGCAGTGGCGGCGATGAAAGTCTCTCCGGCCACACCGGAGGGCGCACCGAAGATTATTTTTGCCGCCCTTGACGCGTCGATTGCGGCGGAGTTGGAACCGCAGTTTGCCGATGCAGGCTGCGCCGTGGTCTCGAACTCAAGCGCGCTGCGCATGCAGTCCGACGTGCCGCTAGTGATTCCAGAAGTCAACGGCGGGCACATTAAGCTGATTGAAATACAGGCCTGGCGGAAGAAATCCGGCGGCTTCGTCGTGACCAATCCCAACTGCTCCGCCATCGGTCTGGTACAATGTGATTCCCTACATCCGAAACGAAGAAGAAAAGATGGAGGAGGAAACTCGCAAACTCCTGGGACAGATGAATGGATCGAAGATCGTGCCCGGCGCGTTCGCCATGAGCGCGCAATGCAACCGCGTGGCGGTCGAGGACGGACACACGGAATCAGTCTCCGTGCGGTTGACGACTAAGGCCAAGCCGGAGGAGATTATTGCCGCCTGGAATAGCTTTCGCGGCGAGCCCCAGCAACTGAAGCTGCCCAGCGCGCCGGAGCGCCCGGTGGTCTATCTTGAACCGAGCGATCGTCCGCAGCCGCGCCTTGACGTCGATCTGGGCGCAGGCATGACCACAGCCGTGGGAAGGCTGCGTCCTTGCGGTGTGCTGGATTGGAAATTTACGGTGCTGTCGCACAACACGATCCGCGGCGCCGCCGGAGCAGCAGTCCTCAACGCTGAACTGCTCAAGGCTAAGGGATACCTGGGATGATCGTGCCTCGGATGACCGCACGTGGAATGATTGCCCCTGAGACGGCCGGTGATCCAGACCTGCGCATTTTCCCCGTCATCACGTTCTACAGGAAGCCACGCCGATGATCGTGATGAAGTTCGGCGGCACTTCCGTCGAAGACGCGCGCGCCATCGACCGCGTGGCATGCATCGCTCAAGGACGTCTGGCGCAGAAACCTGTGATCGTGGTCAGCGCCATGGCCAAGGTCACCGACACGCTGCTGACCATGGCCCGCGCCGCTGGAGCCGGGGAACGCAAGGCCGCGCTGAAGTTGTGCCGTTCGCTGCAGGAACGCCACTACAATACTGCCAGCGAACTGCTGGGCACTGCGCTCTTCACGGAATTCCATTCCGAACTTGGCAGCGACTTCGAGGCGCTGGACGAACTCCTGCGCGGCATTTCGGCGGTCGGCGAAATCACGCCGCGTACCACGGATCATGTAGCGTCCTTCGGCGAAGTGCTATCCAGTAAGATCGTGGCAGCGGCCTTTGCCGCTCGCGGCTTGAACGGCGTACACGTCGACTCGCGCGACATTTTGGTCACCGACAGTAACTATATGCAAGCCGTACCGCAGTACGAGGAAACCAATGCGCGCCTGCAGGAGAAAGTGAAGCCATTGCTTGATGCCGGGAAAATTCCCGTGATGGGCGGCTTCGTCGGCGCAAATCGTGCCGCGATCACCACCACTATCGGACGGGGCGGATCAGATTTCTCGGCGGCGATTTTCGGCGCCGGCTTGAATGCGGAGCGCATCGAGATTTGGACCGACGTGGATGGTATTCTCACGACCGATCCCCGGATCTGTCCGGACGCGCGGAGGATTAAGGTCATTAGCTTCGATGAAGCGGCCGAGTTGGCTTACTTCGGCGCCAAGGTGTTGCACCCGGCCACCGTGTTGCCGGCGATTCAGAAAAATATTCCCGTGTACGTGCTAAATTCGCGAAATCCTTCTTGCGAGGGAACCCGCATAACGACCCGCGCGCCGCAGGGGCGGAACATCTTCAAGGCCATCGCCGTCAAGAAACGAATCACCATTGTCGACGTGGCTGCACCGCGCATGCTCCTGGCCCACGGATTTCTGCGCGCCATCTTCGAAGCCTTTGACCGCCACAAGGTCGCGGTGGATGTGGTATCTACTTCGGAAGTGAGCGTTTCCCTTACAGTCGATTCCAATCAGGCCATTCCCGCGCTGGCCGCCGATCTGTCCAAGCTGGCCGACGTAAAATATGAAGGCCGAAAGGCCATTGTGTGCCTGGTAGGGGAGAATCTCCGGGAGAAGCCGGGAATTGCGGCGCTCGTGTTCGGCGAACTCGCCGACAAGAAAATTCGCATGATTTCCCAAGGGGCCTCGGAAATTAATCTCACCTTCGTGATTGAAGAGGACGAAGTGCCCGAAGTCATCCGGCGCCTGCACAAAACGTTTTTTGCAGATTTGGATCCGGAAGTATTTGCGTAGTAGAAGATTCAACAGCCTTTAACCGCAAAGAGCGCAAGAGTAGCGCGAAGATCGCGAAGACATTCCTTGGCGTACTTTGCGGCACTCTTTGCGACCTTTGCGGTTAAAGGTCTCGAACCTGCCATGAGACTCTTGATTCTCGGCCGCGGCAAGACAGGATCGCAGGTGGCGGAGGTAGCGCACGAACGCAAGCATCACGTCACCGTCGTCGGCGCCGCCGAAAACAAAAACTGCGCCGCCCTCACTCCCAGCAAGCTTCACGACATTCAGGTCGTGATCGATTTCACTGCACCCGACTGTGTTGCTGGCAACATTGAAGCCTGCGTCCGAGCGGGAAGGAACATGGTCGTCGGTACAACCGGATGGTATGACGAACTCGACCGCATTCGCGAACTGGTGAAGGCGCATGACATCGGGTTCGTCTATGCGGCGAATTTTTCCATTGGCGTGAACCTGTTCTTCGACGTCGCACGAGCCGCAGCCGCAGCCCTGCAGCATGACTATACGGGACAGATTTTCGAGCGCCACCGCGCCGATAAGAAGGATGCTCCCTCGGGCACCGCCATCGCCCTTCAGCGCGTGATTCGCACGGCCAGCGGTTCAGATGAAAACCTCGAGATCATTTCATTCCGCGAAGGCGACGTTGTGGGCATGCACGAGGTGGTTTTCGAGTCGAAGAATGACTCGATTTATCTTTGCCACGACGCCACTTCCCGGCGCAGCTTTGCCGAAGGCGCCGTGCGCGCCGCGGAGTGGATTGTCGGAAGGAAGGGCTTCTACGACTTCAAGGATGTGTGGCGGGAGTTGTAGTTACGATCGGTGAAACCGCAAACTGAACATCCGAACCGGGCTGACCGTTCCCAGGGTCGTCCCATTCGCGCTATCTTATTCACATGCAACTCCGTGGGTGCGGCACGGCACTGGTAACTCCTTTTCGACAGGACGGCTCGGTCGACGACGCAGCCTTGCGCAAGCTGGTCGCATGGCAAGTTGACTCGGGGATTGATTTCCTCGTTCCCTGTGGCACCACCGGCGAGACGCCGACTCTCGCGCACGACGAATGGCTGCATGTGATCGACACGACCATTGAAGTCGTTGCCGGACGCGTGCCGATTGTGGCCGGTGCGACCTCGAACTCAACGCACGACGCAGTCGAGAAGGCGAAAGAAGTCGCGGCGCGGACGGGAGTCAACGCCATCCTCACAGCCTCGCCCTACTACAACAAGCCCACGCAAGAGGGCCAATACCGGCACTTCAAGGCCATCGCCGAAGCCGTCGGTGACAAGCCCATCATCCTTTACAACGTCCCTGGACGCACGGGGACGAACATCGAACCGGGCACGCTGGCGCGACTGGCCGAGATTCCGAACATCGTCGGTGTGAAGGAAGCCAGCGGCAACATGACGCAAATCGCCGAAGCGATCAACGCAGTCCCCGAGACGTTTTTGGTCTTTTCGGGAGACGACGCCGTTACTCTGCCGGTAATCGCGCTCGGCGGGGTGGGAATTATTTCCGTGGTCTCGAACGAGATTCCGCATGAGATGTCTGCGCTGACCCGGGCCGCGCTCAACAACGATTGGGCTACGGCACGCAGCCTTCACCGCAAGTATCTGCCGTTGATGCAGGCTAACTTCATTGAGTCGAGTCCCCTTCCGGTGAAGGCGGTGCTGGCCATGATGGGCAAGATCGAGGAAGTTTATCGTCTGCCGCTGTTGCCCATGCGGCGCGACACACGGTCACGACTGCAAAAAGTCGCCGCCGAAGTTGGCGTGATTACGAAGCCGGCCGCTCCGGCGGCGGAAGCAACAGAATTTTTCCTCTACGAGAATTGGGCAGCCGGCCCGCACAAGATCGTGCTCCACCGGGGATCGTGCGGCCAGTGCAGCCGCGGTAAGGGACGGCCCTCCGGACACGACGCGAACCATGCTCGTTGGCATGGCCCCTACACCACGCTGGCGGAAGCTCGCGAGATTGCCCACGGAATGACCGGCGTGCTGATTCGCAGCGAATGCAAGTGCGTGTAGCAGACCTCGGACTTCGGACCTCGGACCTCAGACCTCGGACGTCGGACTCTTCCCCAGCAATGGTCCAACGTTGGGATCCAAATGCGGTGCCTTCCCTCGCAGAGTCAGCCGGAGTGCTAACCTAGTTCCGCCGTCTGAGGTCCGAGGTCCGACGTCCGAGGTCCGATCCACAATGTCATCCCTGAAATCTTCTATCGAGCGCCTGGCTGCGTTGGGCGAAGTTGAACGCAATCCGGAGGCGCGGCAGACTTTTTTCGAATTTCGTGACCAACTGACCCAAGGAAAGATCCGCGCGGCCGAAAAAATTGATGGCCGCTGGACGGTGAATATCTGGGTGAAACAAGGCATCCTGCTGGGATTCCGCCTGGGCGAACTTGCAGACATGAGCGCCGGACTGTCGTTCGTCGACAAAGACACTTTCCCTGTCCGGCGGTTTACCGTGGTCGATCGCGTGCGTGTGGTTCCGGGTGGATCGTCTGTCCGCGAAGGAGCTTATGTAGCGCCTTCTGTAATCTGCATGCCGCCAATGTTCATCAACGTCGGCGCCTATGTGGACGACGGCACCATGGTAGATTCGCACGCGCTCGTGGGATCGTGTGCCCAGGTCGGAAAGCGCGTGCATCTGAGCGCGGCGGCGCAGATTGGGGGCGTGCTTGAGCCCATCAACGCCGCTCCCGTCATCATTGAGGATGACGTGCTGGTTGGCGGCAACTGCGGCGTGTACGAAGGCACGCTGGTGCGAGCGAGGGCAGTCCTGGGCGCTGGAACGATCCTGACGCGATCCACGCCGCTGTACGACCTGGTGCGGGGTGAGGTCTACCGGGCAACGGCTGAGGCGCCGCTGGAAGTTCCCGAAGATGCCGTGGTCGTGCCCGGCTCGCGCGCGGTGAAAAAAGATACGGCTGCCGAGTGGAATCTGTCGCTCTACACGCCCGTGATCGTGAAGTATCGCGACGAGAAAACGGATCGTGGAATTGAGCTCGAAGACTGGTTACGATGACTTTCGTTGCCTGCCTCTGCCTGTTGCCTCGTTAACCCGCGCGGACCACGAGAACGCCAACTCCATCTAGCGTGACCTGGATCTGCGGCAACTTCTGCACGACGAAGTCAGCCTCATTTAGTCTAGCGGCCGGATATGTGCTCGTCATCCCAATCACCTTCATCCCCCCGGCGCGAGCCGCCTGAATTCCGGCAGGCGCGTCCTCGATGACCAGACAGTCTGCAGGGTTGACACCCATTAGCTCCGCGCCCTTCAAATACGGCTCGGGATGCGGCTTTCCGTTCGTCACATCTTCGGCCGTAACCAATATCTTGGGAATTGGCAAACCGCCATAGCGCAGACGCGCACTCGCCAGCAGACGAGTGCCAGACGTCACCACGCCCCAGCGGCCCTCGGGAATGGAGCGGACGAGCTCAACGGCTCCGGGCATAATATCCACGCCCTCCTGATCATCCGCCTCGCGATTCTCGAGCTCCCAGACTTCCGTATCGGCATCCAGATGAGGCGCTACGCTTCGAATCACCTCGATAGTGCGCACTCCGTGAGCGATTGCCATGACTTTATCCCCGTCCACGCCCTTTTGCCGCGCCCATGCTCGCCACTGGCGGTCGACAGAGCGGGTGGAGTCGACGAGGACTCCGTCCAGATCGAAAAGAATTGCTGAGCAATGAAAAATTGGCATGCTTGTAATTTTTACCACACGGGCAAATGTTCCGGACGTCCTGAACGAAACGACTGCATGACGCGAGCGGCGCTAAGAACTTGAGGCTGGAAGACTCTGCGGATGCTGTGCAGTCAATACTGCATCACGCTCCGCTTGGCGCAGCAGCAGGTGGCGCTGCCGAAAATGCGACTTAGCGCGCTCGCCCCATGCCCGCACGAACCAGTAGTTGAGCCCGGCACCGATCACGGAACTGGCAAGCGGGATCACGCGGCCCGCCCACTTTTCAACTACTTCCCCGCTGGCCCTCGCCGCGATACGCTGGATCACGCGGGGCACGAATTTGTTGACCACTTCTTTTTCCAGCAGTTCACGGCTGATGTCGACTCCAGCGGCGCTGGCGGCGGCAATCCACAGCTCCGCGATCTCGTAGTCGGTGTTGAACTCAAAGCCGTATACCAGGCTTAGCTTCTGGATGGTGCGCATGGTAATCGCAGAAAGAATCCCCAGATCAGGGACGATTGTCATCAGTCCGCCTAGGCCAAACCCGGCGCCCTCCAACGCAGCGATTTTCATCCCGCTGCGAATGACTTCGTCGGCGACCACATCCAGTTCCCCCATCGTGAGCGAATACACACCGTGATAGCCGCTGATGGGCAGGCGGTAAGCCGCACGAAGTTGCAGAAGAAATTTGCCGGGATCGACCTTCACGGTGGAATAAGCGCGAGTCAGCCCCTTGGTGAGTGCCGTCTCGACGCGGCGTCGCAGCCAGGATTTGCGCTCTTCGGGCATTGATTCAACCTTGACCTACAACTACTGATGTTCCCCTTTTGATGCCGGATGAGCCGGCATCGGTCGCTCGTCTTCTCGCGTTCAGCACTCCGCACTCAGCCGCTGTGCTAGCATCATTGTTACCTCTAATGCCAACAGGAAAACTGCAGATTATCCCCTTGGGAGGCTTGGGCGAGTTCGGTATGAACTGCATGGCCGTCCGCTGGGGCGACGACATCATTGTGATTGACGCAGGCCTCATGTTCCCCGAGGTGGAGTTACTCGGCGTCGACATTGTGGTCCCCGACATTTCGTATCTTACCGAAAACCGGCAACGGGTACGGGGAATCATCCTTACCCACGGCCACGAAGACCACATCGGCGCGCTGCCTTGGATTCTCTCCGAGCTCAACGTTCCCGTGTGGGGCACTGAGTTCACGCTGGCGTATGTGGAAGACAAGCTCGATGAGCACGGTCTGCTCAACGACGCTGACCTACGCGAGATCCGTCCAAACGAGCGCTTCAAGGCGGGTGCTTTCACCATTCATCCCATTCAGGTGACGCACAGCCTGGTGAACTGTGTTGCGCTGGCGATCCACACCCCGCTCGGGGTTGTCATCCACACTGGGGATTTCAAAGTCGATCCTACGCCTACCGACAACCGGCTCTTCGACCTGCACTCCTTTGCCGAGTACGGCAAGAACGGAGTTCTGGCGCTATTGCAGGACTCGACCAACGTCGAGCGCAAGGGTTACACCCCCAGCGAGCGGGCGGTGCGGCGCAAGTTCGATGAAGTCTTTGCCCACACACAACGGCGCCTGTTCATTTCCTGTTTCTCATCGTCGATCCACCGCATTAAGCTGGCGGTCGAACTGGCCCACCAGCACGGACGCAAAGTCGCCTTCCTCGGCCGGTCCATGAACAATTCGGCGGAGATCGCCGAAGACCTTGGCTATATCGAGGTTCCGGACGGACTCGTGATTCATCCCGGCGAGATGAAAAACTATCCGCCGGAAAAAGTTTGTGTGTTGATCAGCGGAACGCAGGGCGAACCGATGTCGGCGCTGTCGCGCGCGGCGGTTGATAACCACAAGCACGCCAAGATCGAGAAGGGCGACACTGTTGTGCTCTCGTCGCGCATCATCCCGGGTAACGAGAAGACTATCTATCGCATGATCGATCACCTGTTCCGGCGCGAGGCGCACGTCATCTACGATGATGGATCGTATCCGCCCATCCACGTGAGCGGCCACGCCAGCCAGGAAGAATTGAAGCTCATCATCAATCTGGTGAAGCCGCGGTACTTTATTCCTGTCCATGGCGAGTACCGGCAGTTGAAGTTGCACGCCGAGATGGCGGGCGCGATGCAGGGTTCGGTCGGCAAGGTGATGCTGATCGAGAGCGGCGACGTCCTCGAGATCGACGAACTGGGCGCGCGCAAAGCAGGACGCGTTAACGTGGGCCGCGTGTGTATCGATTCCGGTTCGCGCACCGATGTGGTCGAGGATTTAATTATTAAAGATCGCAGACACCTGAGCGAAGACGGCATCGTGCTGCCCATCATCGCCATCAACAAGTTGAGCGGACGCGTGGAAACATCTCCCGAAATTGTGACGCGAGGATTCAACCCGGGCGAAGATGGCCTGATGAATGGAGCGCGCCAGGTCGTCATGGACACGCTGGCACAATCGAGCGAAGAAGAGAAGGCCGATTATGGTGTGATCAAGGAAAAAATTCGCGCCGACCTGAAGCGCTACATCTCGAAGCAAACGCAGAAAAGGCCGCTGATCATGCCGGTGATACTGGAAATCTGATGTGCAGCTGCCGATGGCCATAGTTGAAACTCTCGCATCTGCTGTGCTCGTGTGTTCATGATGAAAACGCTAGAACCTGCTGTGCTGGTGTGTTTATGATGAGAACTCCAGAATCTGCCCTGCTGGTGTGTTCATGTTGAGAGCTCCAGAATCTGCCCTGCTGGTGTGTTCATGTTGAGAGCTCCAGAATCTGCGATGCTCGTGTGGGGACGGGCGCCCTCGCCCGTCCAGGCCGAGCAAGGCTCGGCGGCGCTTTTCCCTGCGTCGAAACGATGACTATCCCCCTCAACGACATCCGTTCCGCACAAAACCGCATACGCGGTGTCGCCGTCCGTACTCATCTGATCGAGTTCAAGTCGCCGCAGAACGGGCCAGCACTGAATGGACGTCAACTCTTCCTCAAGCCCGAAAACCAGCAGCCCATCGGCGCTTTCAAACTGCGCGGAGCCTACAACAAGATCGCCTCCTTGTCTGAAGAAGACCGCATGCGGGGCGTGATTTCCTACTCAAGCGGCAATCATGCGCAGGGCGTCGCCTGTGCAGCCCGGGCGCTGGGTGTGAAGGCTGTCATCGTCATGCCCAACAACGCTCCCATGATCAAGCGCGAGGCAACGGCGGCGCTGGGCGCGGACATCGTGCTGGTGGGCCCCGGCAGCACCGAACGTCAGCTCAAGGCGGAAGAACTAGCGGCTCAGCACGGATACGTGATCGTGCCTCCCTACAATGACGAGCACATCATCGCAGGCCAGGGCACGATGGGGCTCGAAATTCTGGAAGACTTGCCTGAGGTTGAGACCGTCCTCATCCCGGTCGGCGGCGGGGGGATGATCAGCGGAGTGGCGGCCGCGATCAAGTTGAGCAAGCCTTCCGTCAAGGTAATCGGCGTGGAACCGGAGCTCGCCGCAGACGCACAGGCCAGCCTGCGCGCCGGAAAAATCGTTCAATTCCCTGCTGAACAAGTTTCGCGGACGATTGCCGATGGTCTACGCACACAGAGTGTGGGACCGATCAACTTCGAGCACATCAAGAAATACGTCGACGACATCGTCACCGTCAGTGAAGACGAGATTCGCCAAGCCATGAAGCTCCTGGCCGGGAATCCCCAGACGGTGGCCGAACCCAGTGGTGCGGTTGCCGTGGCAGGGTTTCTCTTCCATAGCAATGAGTTACCAAAGACGACGCTGAACGTGGCAATCATTTCTGGCGGAAACATCGAGCCGAAAATGCTCGAAGACCTTCGCCGCGGATGAAATTTTTCCAGCACCGGCGGTAGGATGATGACCATATGAAACTGAGACAGGCATTTTTTGCCTTTATTATTCTTCTTGTTGATGCGTCCGCTGTCGCTCAAGCCCCGCGCGGCACCCTGGTGCATGAAGCGACTCTTCACATCGCTCCTGATGCGCAGTCAGCCAAGCTCAGTGAGGTTGCCCGCGGCCACGAACTGATCATCCTCGAGACCAGCCGCGACTGGGCTCACGTGCAAGCCATAATCAGCGAACCTCGAAAAGACCGCGACGAAGACGACGAAGAATCGCAGGGCAAAACCATCTCCGGCTGGGTATCCGGCAAAGCGCTGGTTAGTAATGCGACTTCCAACGGCGACAAGATTATTTTCGGCGAGGCTGCCGACTCCGAAGATCAGGCCAGCCGGCGCCGCGGGCGTCGCGATGCGGCCCAGGACGCCATGCGTCTTTACTATCGCGTGTACGATCTGTTTCCAACTTCACCGCTGGCAGCCGAGGGGTTGTACCGCGCCGCCGATATCCGCTGGCAAATGGAAAGGTCCGACGTGATGACGCGGCCTTCCGCGCGCGAGAAAGATGCCTACATGCGCGGGCAGATGGATGAAGAGTGGATGAAGCTGGTGATGAAGAAATTCGGCGGCACCAAATGGGCCGACCTCGCCGCCTTTCACCTGCTTGAAAACAAATTGTGCGGGGACTGGCAGGGCGCGTCGAAGTGTCCCGACAAAGAAGCCGACCTCTACGAAAAATATGCCAACGAGCACTCGCAGTCTCCTGCAGCCCCCGAGGCGCTGTATGACGCAGCATGGCGGCGCTCGGCGCTGATTGAGATCTACAAGACTGAAATCAACCAGAAGAAATCTGAAGAAGCGAAGAACCGCGCGCTGGGGTTGGCGCAAAAAATCGTCAGCCAATACGGCCAGAGCGACTGGATGTTGCGCGCGCAACGGCTGATTTTCTATATCCAGCAGGGCGTGCCTACCTACGGGAACGTCAGTGAATAGGAACCTTCTGGCAAGTAGAGCAGTCGGCCTTTCACTCGGATTGTCTTTCCTCATCGCCACGGGATGTGTCAAGAACCATAAGAATGTTTGTCCAATCGACGGACAACCGCCGCAATGGTCAGAACCGAGAAATGGGCAATCTTGTGAGTACTTCCACTACAGTGACATCGAGCGGACGACGCATTCCTGGTTGGCCGAATGTCCGCAACATAGAGCCAAGCAATAATCGTCTTTAACCACCGCGCAAAGTTTTTCTGAGATACTTGTTTCCTACTTTCAGGGAGGATGATTGAACGACTACCTGCTATCCGTGCTTCTGGGAATTGTAGAAGGTCTCACGGAGTTTTTGCCTGTCAGTTCGACCGCGCATCTACGCATCTCTGAAGCGCTGCTGCACATCAGTCTCTCCGACGGCTATTGGAAGATGTACACGATCGTCATCCAGTTGGGCGCAATTCTCTGCTTGCCGGTGTATTTCCGCGAGCGCATTGCAAAATTTATCGGATACACCCGCGGCGATGCGCCTCTACTCCTTGTGCCTATCAAAGTACTGAACTGCCTGGTTCGGGCGATCTTTTGGTCCAAGCCCGTGCAATTCACATTGACCGCCTTCGTGGTCACGGCCATTCCCGCATTCTTGCTCACTAGGATAATCGGCAAACATCTGGAGAGCCTCACCATCATGGGAACGTCGCTGCTGGTGGGCGGAATCGTGATGTGGCTGGTGGACGCGATGAATGCGAAGTCAGAGGCAGCAGGCCCCGGGGCAAGTTCGTCTCGAATTCGCACGTGGAAAATGGAGGACATGTCACTGGGCCAGGCCATCTGGATCGGAGCCTGCCAGATTCTCTCCGCCGTATTTCCCGGGACCTCGCGGTCCATGTCAACCATCGCGGCCGGGCAGATCGCGGGCATGTCGCGAGCTTCAGCGCTGGAATTCTCCTTCTTCCTTTCCATCCCAACCATGGTGGTGGCTACGTGCTATGACCTGCTGAAATCGCTGCGCGGCAAAGGAGTGAATCCGATTGGCGTGTCGCAGATCGATGCCCATGGATGGATCGTGTTGGCCATCGGATTCGTGGTTTCGTTCATCGTCGCGTACGCGTCTGTGGCGTGGTTCATGGGGTATGTGCGAAAGCGGGGATTCGCGCCGTTTGCCGTCTACAGAATAATCGTTGGCATCCTGGTGCTGGCGTTTGCAGCCCGATTGGGCTAAAGCCGGTATTCATACAGGAAACCCTGTGGATACTAAGTCGAATTTCCCACGTTGTAGGAACAGCCGCTTCTTGGCATAATGTAAGGGCTCTGGCCGATTACGGCACCGAGAAGTAGCGTCGTCTTCGGTGTGTCATCTGGCTCTACATGGATTTCCTGACAAGCATTTTTGTGCCGACCGGCAACCGACGGCTTAACGAGCTGATCGGCTTCCTGATGTGCGTCTCCGCGCTCCTCCTATGCCTGGCGCTGGCTTCGTACTCTCCGCTTGATCCATCGCTGAACAGCGCCTCTGTGCTCACGGGTGCGCATGCTGCACGCAACTGGATCGGCGTGGTGGGTGCGATTGTCTCCGACGTAGCGTTGCAGTTTTTTGGGATTGGAGCGTTCCTGCTGCCGGTCTTCCCTGCTCTTCTGGGCGCGCGCTGGTTTCGTTCGCGCAAGATTCAGTCTCCGATGGCGAAGAGCCTGGGAGGAATCTGGCTGGTGATGTTTGTCCCCGCGCTACTGGCGCTGTTGCCCGGACCGTTGCGATGGATGCATGTGATTCCGGTGGAAGGCTTGCTGGGTCGAGTGGTGGGCGATGTGCTGATCCACTACCTGAACATCATCGGCGCCTACATTGTCTGCGCCACCATGGTTGCGGTCGCACTGTATCTCTCCACCGCGTTTTCCTTCTCGTCGCTCCGGGTGTGGGCACCGATCCGTTTTGCCTTCGCGACCGCTTTGTGGAACCGCTACAAAGACTGGCAGATGGAACGCGCCAAGCACCGTCAGCAGAAGGAACTGGAAAAGCGGCGGATCTCGAAGCCGGTGGTGAAGACTCAATTGATCCCGTCGCGGCAGACATCTTCGGAGTCGTCGGCTTCTTCCCCAGAATCTCGACGGACCGGCATTGAGCGCATGATGGCAGAGGAGCGTGGAGAGGATCCGAGGAAATCCGCTCCATCCACGGGCGGAATTTTGCCACAGTCTCTTGCGAACGCAGATGCAGCGGGATTGCCGGCTGGTTCTGATCCTGAAGTGACGCAGCGCGCGGATACCGATCACAAGGCCAAGACCACAATGCCGCGGATCGCGGGCGGCTACAAATTGCCGTCGAGCAGCTTACTGCAGCGGCCGGACGAACATCACGCCGTCGATGCCGATGAACTCAAATTGCTGGCCCAGGTGCTGAAAGATAAATACGCCGAGTTCGAGGTTCACGGGCAGATCACGCAAATCAATCCCGGACCGGTGGTCACCACGTTTGAATTCAAGCCCGAGGCTGGCATCAAGTACAGCCGCATCACTAACCTCTGCGACGATCTTTGTCTGGCCTTGAAAGCAGAAAGCATTCTGATCGAACGCATGGCGGGAAAGAGCACCGTGGGTATTCAGGTGCCAAACCGCGAGCGCGAAATCATCTGGCTGCGCGAGAACATCGAGTCGCAGGAGTTCATGGGCTCGAAGTCGAAGATGACGATGGCGATGGGCAAGGACATTAACGGCCGCATCGTCACCGCCGATCTCGCCGGCATGCCCCACTTGCTCATTGCCGGATCCACCGGCGCGGGCAAGAGTGTGGCCATCAACGCCATGATCATGTCCATCCTCTACAAGGCGACACCGGATCAGGTGCGTCTGATTCTGGTGGATCCGAAGCGGCTGGAGTTGGGCAACTACGAGGGCGTGCCGCATCTCTACACGCCGATCATCACCGAGCCTAAACTCGCGGCCAATGCCTTGCGGAATGCAGTGCGCGAAATGGAGCGGCGGCTGAAACTGCTGGCGGCGAAGGGCGTGCGCAACATCGATCAATACAACCGGCTCTTCGATCAGAACGACACGCTGAGCTTGTTTGGCGAGGACTCGGACGAGAAGCCGATTCCCTACATCGTCATCATCATTGACGAATTGGCTGACCTGATGATGCTCGATTCCAGCAACGTGGAAGAATCCATTACTCGGCTGGCCCAGATGGCACGTGCCGTGGGGATTCATCTGGTGCTGGCGACACAGCGGCCGTCCGTGGATGTGATTACGGGACTGATCAAGGCAAACTTCCCTGCGCGGGTTTCGTTCCGCGTGGCAACCAAGGTTGATTCGCGGACCATTCTTGACGCTAACGGTGCTGAAGCGCTGCTGGGCAAGGGCGACATGTTGTATCTGCCGTCGGGCTCGGCGCGCGTGCATCGCCTGCACGCTCCCTTTGTCACTGAAAAAGAAATTGCCGCGGTGGTCGAGTTCTGGAAGGCACAGGGCACGGCCGAGTATCAGCAGCAATTCCTCGAAGCTCCGAAGGAAGAGCGTGACGCCGATGCAGGCGGCGCTCGCGGTGAGGGCGGAGCTGAAGGCGAAGCCGAGGACGATCCTTTATTTCAAGACGCCGTCCGGCTGGTGGTGGAGTTCGGCAAAGCTTCCACTTCCCTGTTACAGCGGCGCCTGCGGATTGGATACGGACGCGCAGCTCATCTCATCGATCTGATGGAACAGGACGGAATCGTAGGCGCGGCCGATGGTCCCAAGCCGCGGGAAGTGCTGAAGCGTCCCGATTGGATTTCGGAAACCGAAGAATCGATGCGTTAGCTTGCGATCGATGCCTCGGTCGCAATCGAGCTACGGTCTGCCTTCCGATCGCAGTCCGCGAATCGCTAACATGGCGAGGCTGACCGCAGCCAAGACCATCGCAGCCCATAAAATTCCCATATGCCTATCAGACCACGGGCGATCGTCGGGCCGACCCGTGTATTGCGAGTTGTGAATACCTGCTCCGAGCTGAGCCTCAGCTGGAGAAGCCTCCGATGGAGAGGGTGAATTGGCCGCGAGTGCCGGCCAGGTTGATTGCTAACTCCTCCGCAGTCACCAGCGTGCCGGCGCGGTTTACTCGAACCCGGCTGATCTCGCCACTTGCTTCCTGTACGGCTTTTGCGTTTTCCACGCTCACTGTGCGCCGAAAGTTCACTTGGGCGGGTACAACTTGAAAAAGGATGCGGTCCAGCGGAACTCTCGCCGGCACGTCGCAAACGATCACGGTCGTGTGTTGCTTCTGCTGCGGCGCTGTACAGGTACCGACCTTAGTCCAGGAAGCCTGCTGCTCGCGCAGGTTATAGATCGCCGCCCCCTTCACCTGCTGCGGACGAATCGCGCCAGACAACTTGACGTGCAGGTAGCGAAAACTAGACGGAGGCAACTTCAACACGGAATTTGAGCCGAGTTGTTGGCTGGTGAAGTCGTAGAGCGTGGAGGGCGCAAGTTCGGTCGAACCTGCATGGTCCAGCGCGTTAGAACCAGATACCGAAGCGGTAACGACAAAATCTTTGGCGTCGAGCCGAAGACGAATGCGGTCGTAAGTTGCAAGCGCTTCCGCATCGAGATCAAACTCAGTATGTCCGGAGGAGCTGCCGAGATTGAGAATCTTGGCGGCAACTTCCTCCGAAGAGATTCCTGCTCGTTGCTCCGAGATGGAGAACTGGACGGGAGTTGCCCCGTCATACAAACGCAGATCACCGAGATCAGGACGAGAGTGATTCCAGAGTTCCTCATCCACGATGAAGAAGTTTTGCCGATCCAGTTGGGCGACATGGACCTCGCGTAGGTTGCTGAAATAGGAGATCGCAGGCTCGGGCGAATCGGAAGCAGCCAGGGCAAGAAACAATAGAAAAAGTAACCCGTGTTTCATGCGCTGGCCGGGTTCCCTTCTGTATTCTCCGGCGCATTCCGTTTCGAGAGCTGAAGCCAATCCCGCTGGTAAAC
>WNFI01048275.1_pt1 | contig 18723 bp, 17 predicted proteins | sample 5400471 | NCBI WGS metagenome assembly WNFI01 (sample SAMN13153348, study PRJNA577476) | soil metagenome | isolation source: 100 cm saprolite on Douglas fir-dominated hillslope | place: USA:California | collected 2013-09-17 | reverse complement strand
CACTTTCACTAGCCCATCTATTCCATTCCTCACCATGAAATAAATTTCACAACGGCTTTTCCGGACCAACCTTTTGCGAACTGCAGCTGAGAAGTAATTCCCGAAGTGTGAGGCCCTCCTGGCAAGACCTCCGTTATCCAAGTCGCAGGTAAAAACTGGATAGGGAGGTACGGGAAATACAGCCTGCCGTTTGGGTCAAGAACAGCATAGACCCTAGAAATCAATACTTGAGAATATGTCAGGCCTCCATATTTTTCAGTAGAACCTTAATTTTTTGACGAATAACTGCAAGCTTATTTATGGCACTTTTTATATTATTGAATTTTTTAAGATTTACTTCTCGCACTGTCGCGTCCAGCGTAACTACCTGCGCTTGCAGCCCTAATCTTCTTCCCTCTAATTTCAGCATATCGTTTTCAGTTAGCTGTATATCTAAAAGAAGTCGACCTAATTGAAGATATTCCATGTCCTGGTGGGAAGCAATATGGAAATATTGGCCATCGACATTGTACAGCTCACCTAAGTGCCTGGCCGTCTCTTCGCTTAAAAATTGGTCTCCTTTTTCAATATCGGAATACATTTTCTCCTTGATGCCCAACTTTTCAGCAACCGCTTTGGTAGTCAGCTTGTTTGTCTGGCGGAAGTAGATCATTAATATATTCATTAGAAATCAGTTGAGATATGAATTTCGAAAACCTCATGTGTTGAGACCGTTTCTTGCGTTACGTTTTTGGTGATAGTGGTGTTTTCGAGAATTAGCTTCAGTTGATCGGCTGCTTGGTGGAAAAACTTGGCGGGAACTCTAAATAACGCTTCCATTTTTTTTGCATGTTGATTGGACAACGGTCGCTCGCCTCGCTCTATTTGAAAATATTCGTCAACCGTAATATTTAAGTGCTCAGCAATTGAATCTACTGGGAGGTTTTGAGTTTGCCGGCAATAGCTCATCATAATGTTTCGCATCGTAAATAGATTTTAAAGTGGGTAAATAATGATAATTTAGTAAAAGGCGGAATCAAATACAGTATCCTTGAAAGCTATACGGAGATATGAAATGCGTTCTTCATTCGCATTCGTTTTTAAATGCTGGCACACTTTCTGCAATATGGTTTTTATAAGAAGAACCCCTCGTCCATTTGCATTAATTTCTTCCTTGCGTTCCCACAGACTTTCCAAAATTTCTACCAGGAGTGGTCCTAGCAAATCATCATCGGCGCATTCAGTAAAGTAAGCGACCCAGTAATATATGTGGTGTTTTAAGTCAGCTGCAAAAGTTTCCTTGCTGTTTATATCGATACACTGAAGTGGCGCTGGCGGTGCCGTTTGGTGAGAGTTTGTATTAAAAGGTAGGAAGGCGGCCTTTGGAGAAGTTGGACGGCGACCAGGCATTACAAAGAAATTCCGCATCCTTGGGGAAGGACAAAACAAATCCTGTATTTTCATAGTTGAAAACTTTGAGAGGAAATACAACTGTTTTGACGACCATCCCCCAAAAAAAGAGACGTGGGACAGTCCATACCGCTATTGAAGGGCTGCAACACCCCAGAAGACAGTAGGACGCCCACGTCTGGTCCTTTAGGTTTTTACACCTAAAGGAGACGTTGAGCGATTTACCCTATGTCTCGTCTTCTTTTGAAGGTTGCAGTTTTCAATAGCGAGAACAAAGCAAACACGCTTAATATTTTATATGCGGCGCAAAGCTAAGGCTTAATTATGATGTGTTGAATAGCATTATGGTTATTTGAACTTTAGATCAAAATCGGTTACTAAAGCAAATATATACAATTTTTTAAAAATGTAGCTATTACGCCATTTTTATTTTATTGGATGCTTTGAGTTTGCCAACTCAATCCGATATGATGAATGAAGAAGAGTTTAATTTAGAATTAGTAGAACTTGGAAAGCGACTTAAACAATTGCGAAAATATCGAAAACTTCGTTTACTTGATTTAGAGATGAGAACGGGCATTAATGACAGTCTCATCAGCCGTTATGAGAAAGGGAAGGAGAATATCTCATACTATACTCTGTGGAAATTGGCAACGGCCTTGAAAGTATCGATTAATGATTTGACAGATTATAAGGGACCGCTTCCGGATAACACAAATTTCGAAGACATCCCAAAAGTAAAAAAGCGCTCAATGAGGAAAGGTTAGCCATAAAAGTCGTAAAACCCCTTATCTCGCCTGCTATGACCGGAAAAGACAAACACCTAACAAATCAAAATGAGAATACTTAAGGGCCTTTTAATCGCTGCTATAACAATCTTAATTGTAATGTCGTTTTTAGCCCTAATCGTTGTTCATTGGACGCTATCTCAACAAGCTTTTTCATTTACACCAAAGGGGATTGAAATCTATTTATCAGCCTTAAGTCGTTATAAAGCACTTTTTACTGCAACCGTTGCAACAATAGCAGCCTATTTTGGATTCCATAGACTAAACGCAGCGACCGATGCCAACGTTCAAAAACTAAAACAAGACAGGTTTACAGAATGGAAGTCAGTTCTCGACGTTAGCTTCATTGAAATTGAAAAGTATGATCCTTTCATGAAAAAAAGATTCATTAGAGTTCGTCATAAATTTTATGAACAGCTTTATCCCCTAAACTTCAATATTCAAAACAAATCACAATTAACTCACATTTTCGACGCAACCTTTAGACCGTTGGTCAACTTCTTCGAACAACAAAACGAAAAACACATCGGAATGGGCGGGGCATATCTTAATGATAAGCATTCCTACTCTTACGACAGTTATAGGTTTTTGTTTCTAGGATGTGTGGATGACTATTACGATAACATTGAGTTTGATTTGCATAACTTGTATTTAAGTTGTTTACCTCCCGAAAGACAAATTGACGCTGAAATGCACAATAACGCTTTAAGAAATTTTAGGACTACCCGTTGACTCATGATCAGATAGAACTTAATCCAGGACTAACAGCTTAAGATAGGAAGGATTGCTTTCGTTGAAGTACAATTTAAACGACTATTTCAAGTATAGAAAACCGCATGAATGGCCAATTCGAAAAAACATCACTTTGTTCCTCAATTTTTTCTGAATAATTTTACAGTCGCGGGAAAAGAGACAATCCATGTCTTTGATAAAAAAAACAATAAATCCTTTTCGTCATCTCTAATTAATACCGGACATGAAAACAATTTCAATACGGTTGAGATAAATGGAGAAAAGTTCAACTTTGAAGAAGCCTTTACTGACTTGGATGGCGCAATGGCGCCTGTCATGAGAAAATTGATTACTTCTACCACTAGATTTAACCTTGATCATGACGATCTATATATTTTGTCTTTGTTCGTATGCGTTCAACTTTTTCGAACAAAACTTGCAAGAACAACATTTCAACAATTCTCAAATGACATATTGAATTGGATGACGGGAAATCATTTTGAAGTGCCGCTTGAGGGTATTTCCGAACAGCAAAGTAAATTTATTTCTTTAAGTGGCTTTGATGACATTGAAGAGAGAATGAAATTGTTGCTTTCAAAAGGAATAGTTCTTTTTAAATCCCCGGACAGTCATCCACTTTGGATATCCGACAACCCTGTGGTCATGTTTAATGAACTTCCATACGGACGGCTTGGCCTTGAAACGCCAGGCACCGATGTATATATGCCTATTTCAAAAAACTACATACTAGGTTTTCTTTGCAGAATAAATTGCAAGAAGATATCTGAAGCATATTTAAAGATGCAAGAGAACAAAAATGGAATTAATAATGAAATTGAACTTTTCTATAACGCAATTCAAAATAATACTATAATCAATCTTACAAAAGATCATGTAGATTTTTTTAACTCCTTACAGGTCCAATACTCGTCACGGTTTTTGTACGGACCTGCAAAAGATTTTCTTATAGCCGAAGATATCTTAAAAGAAGTACCTGAACTTAAAGAAACTAAGACTTCTATTGCCATCAGCCATGAAAAAAAATCTCCCAAAATGCCAATGGGAGAATTTATAGTTTTCTACCTTGAAAACGACCATTTCATGATACCTGCTAAACTGCTACCTTCCGAATCACATGCGAATCTTGTTTTTTGCACAACCAAGTTATTAAGACTATTCGATTTCTTTATAAACAAGACAGAAATAGCTTGTGTAGAGGTATATAAAGATCAGGTTTTAATAAGGCTTTCGAGAGAAGTCTATATAGCTGAATTTGATGTTACTCGTAATAAAGTGACTATTCGCCATATTCATGAAGGGCTAAATGAAATTCTAACCGGGATGAAATCAAAAAGAAAATCAAAGTAACAAAACACCCATTATAGTAGCATCACTTAATTTCGGTAAACAATTTTTAAAATGGAACCCTGGAATCATAATACAAACTGAGTATTCACTAGAATTTCAACGATTAATAAAATAATAGAAAAGCCATTTTTCTAAAAGAGATTATAAATGGAAATAGTATCAGCATATGAACGTTGATTGGAAGATAAAGCAGATTATTGACATTGGCTGGACAAGCTACAAAAATAAGGTAGCATCGGAGTTGCTGTCACCTCACAACGAAAAAATGATGCAGCTTCAATTGGCACAAACATTCCAAACACTCCTTCCGATCTTCGAGTATGATAAAGAAGAATCAATTAAATTGCTTTTGGAAGTCCCCGTTCAAATAAACCGACAGCCGAGTAAGCGCATCATTGACATAGTGATTAGCTATAGCCATGGAACTTCTAAAATGATGTATCCTATAGAGTTAAAGTGCTTTCGTCAATTTACCAGGGAATCATCCGACAAAAAAAGAGGAGGCCAAAACTTGGGAATGTACGACTATTGGGAGGACATTGAGAATATTGAGCAATACTCTCTATTGCAAGGCTATTCCTTCGGCACACATTTAGCACTAACGGATGATATGTATTATGTAACTGGCAAGCATGAAGGAAAACAGGTATCCGTATTCTCGACTAACAATTCAAGATTGAATGTGACAGGGGTTCTCTCTCAACCAATAGCAAACAGACTAGGCAAGATTGAACTTCAAAAGTATTATTCAATGACAGAGTGGGAAAAAGTAGGTGATTACCATTTTATAAGGCAGTATACTCAATGACAATTGACACACACTAATACTTACAAGTATGACACTAATAGAATTCATAAAATCACAATTATCCAAGAATACCCAACTCGGTGGCTTAGCAAGAGACATTCAAGGTGACAAAGAATTTCCTTCTGGAAAAGGCGAAGAAGAAATTATTTCATATTTAGATTTAAAAACACGATTTGGTGGAACTAATCCGACTTTCAAAAAACTATTAAAGGCTTATAAAAAGCAAAAGGATACTGACACTAACCAACTAGACCTTGACGCAAAATTTGCTTTGCTAAGAACAGAGAATTGGAAATTCTATAAAGAGCATTTCCCCGTTGACAAAGTAGTCTTAGTTGGAAAACATACTGATTTTTACAAGGCATATTGCATAGACTTAACTAATAAGAAAGCTCTTTATTTTGACATAAAATCGGCCAGCAGTTTAAATGACATTTTAATTATTGATGAAGAAAAAATTCATATTGGAAATCTGACCGAACAAGTTTCTGTTGATAAGGCAATAAGTTTATTAGAAAACTGTACTTATGACACACCCATTAAGCCCGACAAAGAAACATTTAAGGAGCTAATTGAATTTTTAAAAGCTAATAATTGACAAGACAGATTCTATTCTCTCCAGTCAAGTCGGGATAACTGGATTCGAAGCTTTGAGTACCGCGCATGGTCGCAACGAAATTTCAGTAGCCCTTTAGCATCAGCTACTCCATACCTTCTAAGTGCCTATATAACAATATCCCAAATCAGAGTTCTTCTACCCGAAAAGGCATTTCATCATATGTTCTCCCATTCAATAACCGACCGGATTTCTTCTTATTTGTCCCCCCCCATTGCTTAAAGAAAAAAGCAACATTTGCAGCGCTACATTGGTCCATAATATCCAGGACCCAATCTTCATTCATCGGCCTAGCAACTCTTCCACTCTCCCCTCCCACAATTACCCAATCAATCGACGTTAAATCCATCCTATTGAGCGGGCCTATTAGAGGTTCGCATGAAAGAAACTTAGTTCTTGCATCCGTTTCTCGAAGGAAATCTATCCGTGAAACTACTTTTTCGTTTTCAACAGATACTCCCATCCAAATATTGTGTGACCATTTTAATGCTTTTTGAACCTCAAATAATCTTTCAGCCCTCTTAGTCAGTACCTGGAAAGTATGCTGCGGGTTTTCATTCATTACCTTAAAAACTTTCTGAATAAATGCCAAGGGTACTTTGGGATGAAAAAGATCGCTCATAGAATTAACAAAAACAATCTTTTGTTTTTTCCAAGTGTAGGGTATTTCTAAAGCATCTTCATGTAGGGTTAGCTTGAACGCGTCTTTGTATTTCTCAACGCCCATAGCTTGTAGACGCTTTGCCATAACTTCAGCGTAACAATGTTTACAGCCAGCAGAGATTTTTGTGCAGCCAGTAACAGGGTTCCACGTCATTTCTGTCCATTCTATACTTGATTGTGCCATTAGTTATTATAGGATTTTGTAGTGAACAATCTTTTTTACTTTATAAACGTTCTCATAAGTAACCATAGGGGACGTACCTTCATAGCTTATTAACTTTTCGGATTTCATTTGTTTTAAAGTATCGGCAACGTGCCTTGGTATATGCCCTTCGTTATATGCGAAATTGAGAACGTCTGCGTTGTTTGCTAGCTTTTTGTTCAATATTTCCTTTCTCAGAGAAGATTTAAAAGATTCAATTTTATTTAACTTTCTTCCTTCAAAAAGATCTGTCTGTACTTTTTTTGAATCTTCGTCAATATCAAAATTAGCTTCCCCATTGATTTCATTCCGTTTCCAGGCAAGGGATAAAAACTTGTCGACTGCCCGTAGATGGGATGCACCAAAAATAATACCGTGAATATTCGCCCCCTTTTTTAAAGAGAAAGGATACAATTTTAAATCCGTTCCTGATGGCAGTTTTTTTCTAAGCTGTTCAATAATATTCCTGTGTATGAATCGGTATGGATCTTTCTTTGCTGCAGCCATATCGATATCAAGGTGCATTTTAAATTCCTTTTTATCTCCGAAACGCCAGAAATAAGACGCAGAAACGAAATAAAGAAAATCAGTCTGATTCGTTTTTTCTAACTCCAGAAAGTATTTATCAGATAAAAATTTAATTCCATTCTGGTCTAAATATACAAGACTAGGATATTGACGGATTATGGGTAAAAGTTTGGGAAACAAGGTTTCAAAATCCTCATTTAATAAATTAAGATCTATAGCTCGTTTCAGATCAGGGTTCAAATTGAGAAATTCCTCACAAGCCGTTTGTAGCAACCCAAATTTTGGCTGATCTTTTTTATTGGGTTCCCATTCATTGAGATAAAGTTTTATTTTTACCTTCTTTTGGAAAATATTTCCGATTTGCTCTTTAATTTTATTGAGTATCCGGATAGGACTACCTTCTATACCATTTTTGTCATAACCAGTTCCAGCAAAAAAATCGAAAATACAAAGTGTATTATCCCCTTTCATAACGAAAGTTGGTAGCCAGGCTTGGGCATAATCTTCAAAAATCTCTAGTTTCGCAATCGTTGAAGAATCAAATGGATCTTCATGTAAGTCTTTATATGGCATATAGATATTACGTATTAAGTGCTTCCTTTCCTCCAACTATTCGTACTTGAATACTTCAGCTTTATCTACCGAAAATATTAATATTGTTTTAAATGGCAATTCTTAAAAAAAGTAAACCAAATAATACTAACAAAACTAGCTATTTTAAGCCAATATTGTTAGTATTTTTGATAAAAAAATTTCATGCAAAGATATGGCTTAGCAACAGGAGAAGATTGGTACTTTACTGAATTCACTTACTTTAGATTCGCAAGTACCAATAATTCTTGAATATTTAAGCATTTTACCTAATTTGGTCGTGAATTGCTTCCTTCTTATGTATGAACTTTCGTCACTAAGTGATGTATTGAGCCAATGGATAGTCGTCCGAAACGATTCCCTTAAGTCCTGCTTTAACATCATAGCCCAATTTGAAGAAATAATTGTCGAGGAAGAGATAAATAATAAAGCGTTTGGCAGCGGCTTTAATCCCTTGCGGCAGTTTGACATCGATGAACGAACCCATAGTCTCATAATCGGGAATTTCCTTAATCCTCTTTTTGCCCATGGACAGAAACGCCTCTTCTTAAACCATTTCCTCCGTTTATTGCATATTATATCTCCGGAAGATGGGACATGGGAAGTTTGCATCGAAGCAGGAAGAATAGATATCCTGTTAAGGCGGCAAGATCCCCACACCGTGATTGTGATCGAGAATAAATCCAATTTTGCGATCGATCAAACGAGCCAGTTATATCGGTATTGGTACGAATATATTTATCAACCTAATCAACAAGACCGTAGCATTGATTTTCTATCAGAACAAACCTATTCACAGGAAGGTGTCAGGAGAAGGTATAGGATCATATATCTTTCGCCGGCAAGGTCGAAAATACCTTCCGAACAGGCCTTAAAAAAACCATACTGGCTAGACAAAGCTATGCCGGAAAAGATACCCATAATGGTTGATCATATATTCTATGGAGAGTTCATTGTAGAATGGCTTGAGAACTGTAAACGCGATATTCCTGCAACCAATCACAGGCTCAGAGATTATGTTGATCTTTACATTGGCCTCTGGAAGCCAAAAACTTAAGCATGAACGAAATTATGTCCCAAAAAGCAGCGTCACTATTTGACGATATCGGAAAATGGAACGCATTCCTAGAACTTTATAACCTGAAAGATAGGATAATTGATCAGTGGAACAGTCGATTGATAGAAGCACTCGAAAAAACTATTGTATTTGATGTGGATAAATGGAAATTCCGGAAGTGGCAAAGCAAGTCTTGGGGCTGGCACACAGGGGAAGACCCGGGATCTTTGGTCATCCTTTACGAAAACAATAACTTTTGCTTGTGGATCGATGGAGCTCGCTATGATACAAATCAGATTGTCGATACATTTAGAGAACAAAAAATATTTTCAGGCTTTTTTCGTCCTTCAGAAATATTGAAGAATAACTCTTATTTGGCAATCCGAAAAAATGCTATTTCTATCCATAATTTGACGAACCCTGACCTTCTGGCCTGGCACGCAGGCAAAGATACGTCCGAGAGTAAATTACTCTACGACGAGTTGCATCGGTTCTTTTCATTTTTTATGCTTGATCCCGAGATATATGGTATGATCCTCGATATCAATAAGGTTTTAAGATAATTAGCTTTATTTTTCCACCAGTTGATTATCTAAAACTTATAACTTAAATCATATGAATTACAGCCAAATTGAGATTGAATTTATAGAGAGGACACTTGAGCTTATAGATCAATATGAGCAATTAAGAAAAACTTTTCCACCAGACAAACAGTATAACCACACTTTATTAATTAACTGCTTTGTTGGTCTTATCATTTTGCCGAAAGAGAAAACCTTTAACCATATACCAAAAGAAAGGTTGCATCTTCAAACAACTCTTACCGCATGTGGGATAAAAAAATCAACTTTTAATAAAGAAATTATTAATACAAAAGATCTATTTCATCGATTAAGAAATGCAGTTGCTCATTTTGGAATAGAAGTCATATCAGAGACAAAGGAAAACCAAATAGACAGGATAATTTTTACCGATGCAGAGGCAAAGATGATGGTTGCAGATTTTTATGCTGACGAAATTGTTCCATTTCTCAAATATTATGCAAAAACGATAATTGAAAATTTAAAGAAACATCCAGTTTAGGATATCTTGACCTGCAATCCCTTTACTTTCTGAGGGTACTCAACTTTGATTAATACTACTCTAATTGAAAATTAGAAGAATGTTCATATATTTGTTAAGACAGGTAGAAACTGGTTGGAAAGTGTAAATAATCGGCGCACTTTGAGGCAGCTAAGAACTTTACGACACTTATTTGACACTTCAAGTCTATAACTAATTGATAACCAGAATTTAGATATTCATGTTCTGGGCACCTCGCAAAAGCTTCATAATCAATGCATTATGAAGCTTTATTCTTTTACTTCACTTGTTATTTATTCATTTTCTGCTACTTACAGAGGTCGATCTTAGGCACATAATGGGCACACATTTGGCGCACGTATTTATAAAAAATTCCCGTCAATATTACCCAGCGTTTGACGCAAGATCTACTACTCTTTGAACGGGGTAAAAAACGTTGTCAGAGTAAGGCTACCGGCATGTTTACGTATACCCATCCTGTTAAGAAGACGCAAGAAAAACACAACAAAGAAGCCTTAATCTTAGGGGTCAAAAAATCATAAATGATCATATTTGCTCAGGGCATTGTCACTGGCCTGGGGGCAAGTCTCCAACGCCTTACACGTTCCGGGCGCAAAGCTCCCCGAATTAATTTATTTGAAAATTCAGCTGGTTGCAAGGATTTTTCTTTAATCCGAAGCCAGCGCCTTCGTCGGTATTTTATCAATCGCCGGAAACTCACCCGGCAAAACCAATCTACGCTCAACTTTCGTAGCAGTAGAAATAACCACGAAATCGGCCGTTTCCCAAACCATTTTAAGATAAACCGACTTCATCACCCCATATACCACATCATAATAATTCAGCTTTGCCGCGGCAAACCAGGCAGGATCGATCGGAATATTCGGGTCAAAACTCAGGGACAACGTCATTGACTTTGTACGAAGGACAAGCCGTTCACAAATGCGCCCGAGGATAGTATCCGTATGGTGAATCACGCGGGTCGAGATCAGGGAGTCCTCGGCATCACCCCCTCTGTCGGCGGCGGACATATAGAAAAGAGTGTCGGAATATTTTAACTTCCAATATTGCCGGTTAAGACGGCGATCATAATAACTATATTTATAATATTTTGCGGTATCCATATGAAGAATCCAACTGCCATCTTTAATAATTAAGCGATCTTGTTTTGCCGGGTACAGGGAGATATTCGTGAGATCCACGGATGCACTTTTCTTTCGGTAATGGACAGCGTATCTAATCTCCCCCTGGAAAGTGGGCTGGGCAAGGACGACCTCTACAGATGGAAGGAAACAAAAAAGCAGGAAGTATAATTTAACCATGACCTGGAAGTATGAGCCGAAGATAAGAATTAATGTATTTGTCCTGCCAAACCTAATTTTGTGAGCTCTTTTTACGGTTATTCATTTTGCCTCTGAAAGGTCCCCCGAAAATCGTATGTTTGAATCCGAAAAGTTAACCCCCTACACCCTGCCTATGTTGTCTGCACCAATCCGCCTTCTTTTCGGGAATAAATATTGTTTTTTCCTGATAATGTTTCTATTGATCCTCGGTCAGGCAACGGCCCAATTGCGCCAGATATACACGGACGTAAATGCCGATAATTATATAGCCAAACTCAGCTTCTATGCTCCGAACGAGGGCTACGTGGCCTTCAGGAATTTTCTCGGCTATACGACAGACAGCGGCAGAACCTACCAAAGAAAGACCATTTCCATCAATAATGTGGATTTCAATGGTTATGGCGCCAACCTGACCTTCGGGTTCGGCATCAGCGGTATCAAGGCTTTCGATCGTAACACGCTCGTCATCTATGGGGATTATGGCCTGGTCCCCTCCATTTTATACAGCACAGATGGCGGCAACACCTTTAAGCTCATCTTTAATTCTCAATATAATCCCCTTCAGCTGTCGACCGGAGTTCTGGATATGGTATTCCCGCAGAACGATAATAATGGATTCGCGGTAGATGCTGATCGTATCCTTAGAACATCGGACAAGGGCCGGACATGGACAGCCGGAAGAACAGATCCCGGGAGCTTTTTCAGCAGACTGGAAGCTATAGATGGCAACACGGTTTTTGCATACAGCACGCAGTATAATAGCCCCAAGGTCCTGAGAACCCTCGATGGCGGCAATTCCTGGCAACAGCTGAGCATCCCCGCCGGCCAGATCAGATGCGCCAGCTTTATTTCGGCAAACAAGGGTTGGATACAGGTCAGCCCGAGTGGATCTGCGGGCATCGTCTACTACACTTCCAATGGCGGCGCCTCCTGGTCGGTAAAGAACAACATCCTCGACCCCTACTTCGATAAGATAAAATTCCTCGATGATAGTACCGGCTTTGGCGAATACAACTTCAGCGTTTATAAAACCACTGACTCCGGAAAAGTATGGGAGCCTCTCGCCCGGGATAACAATTACTCCTACATCAACTATGGGCTGGACGATATGCAGATCCTAGGCACGCAGCTGTGGGCAGGCGGCATACATGGCTTCCTGCAGCTGGGAACGCAGTTAGGCGGCACACCTTTGCCGACGGCCTATTTCCGTATCGACACGACCAATTACGCGTTCACGGGTATCGTGCATGGGATCAATCAGTCGAAACCAACCTATCAATACAAGTGGTTCGTCAATAGTGTACTCGTAAGCCAAAGCTTTAATCTCGCTTATACTCATTCTGCCAATCCGCAGCGGGATACCATCCGCCTGGAAGTGACAGATGGCGTACACTCCAACAGCGCGGTAACCTACCAGTATTTCAATCCACCAGTCATTGTCTCCTCATTTGATCCGGCGACGGCTGGTGGAGGTACGACAGTCTCTATCAGGGGTAGCAATCTCTATGGGACAAACTTCGTAAGCTTCGGCGGCATACCCGCCGATGTCAGATTCGTCAACGATACGCTCATAAAAGCGATTGTCGCTTCCGGCGCTTCCGGCGATGTTGTGGTAGCGTCTCCGTCGGGCCGGGGTTCTCTCCCGGGCTTCACCTTTATTCCCCCGCCCACGATCACAGTCTTTAGCCCGGGAACAGCAAAAGCCGCTGACGCGATAACCATCATAGGTGCGAACTTTACCGACGCCTCCGTGGTCAGCTTTGGCGGAACACAAGCTTATTCCTTCACTGTTATTTCTCCCACGCAGATCGTTGCTTACCCCAGCTCAGGTTCCTCGGGGTTCATAACAGTGGAGACGCCCGGGGGCAAGGCCACCTCTACTACGGCGTTTGTGGAGCTCCCGGTGATCACTTCCTTCACCCCCACCCATGGCACCAGCGGTACGGTACTCACCATATCCGGCACGGGTCTCAACGGCGCCACGGCCATTTCCGTCGGTGGAACAGCTGTGCGATCGGATACCCTTTCCAGCAGCATAAAGATCATCGCTGTCGTAGGTCAGGGAGCAACCGGTGACGTAAAAGTCACTACTCCCGGCGGCACGGCCATCCTCGCGGGTTTCACGTATTTCCCGCCACCCGTGATCACATCCTTCAGCCCGGCGTCGGGATCAATCGGTACCCGGGTGACGATCACCGGTTCGAACTTTAGTGCGGTTCCCGCCAATAACAAGATCTTTTTTGGCAATGTTCCGGCATCCGTGGTTACAGCTTCTACCACAACGCTGACCGTCAATGTTCCGGCCGGCGCGACCTTCCAACCCATTTCCGTCACGACCAATACCTACACAGCATACTCCCTCTACCCCTTCCTTGTCACCTTCCCCAATGGCGGCAGCCTTACTACGCGCAGCTTTGCCGACCCCGTAAATTTCCTGAGCGGAACGTATCTGGGCTACAGTGATCCTAACGATGTGGCCATTGGCGATCTGGACGGCGACGGGAAACCCGATATGGCTTCCGCCAACCTTTATGGATCTTCCATATCGATCCTTCGTAATACCAGCAGTCCGGGATCCCTTTCCTTCGATGCCCGGCAGGACATTTCCCTGGGCATCGCCAAAGAGCCCACTACTATCAGCATGGTCGATTTCGACGGCGATGGGAAGCTGGATATTGCCGTGGGGTACGATTTTGAAGGAAGGCTTTCGGTGCTGAGAAATATATCCACACCGGGTGTCATCAGCTTCGAACCGCTCGTTGATCTCATCGCCGCCAACGACCCGATGAGTATCAAATCCGTCGATATCGATGGGGACGGCAGGCCCGACATTGTCACTGCTAACTATCCCGACCAAATGATCTCGGTATATTTGAACAAGAGTGAGGCAGGGACCATTTCCTTTAATAGCAAAGCCGACTTCAGGACGGTTACAGGTCAGAAACTAGCGATTGCAGATATCGACGACGATAAAAAGCCCGATCTGATCTTTTCCGATATCCTGCAGGGCAGGATCGCTGTCGTCCGTAACACCAGCACTAGCGGCAACGTCTCCTTCGCTGCTTCATACGATCTTCCCTGCACCTATCCCTACGATGTCGCAACGGGAGATATCGATGGCGACGGCAAACCGGACATCGTCGTCGCGGGTCCCGAGGGCGATATCGTCTCTTATTTTAGGAATACCAGCACCGGCGCCATCTCCTTCGATAAAAGAATAGACATGCCGGCTGCAGGCAGCCCTACCCGTATCCGGCTGAATGATCTTGACGGTGACGGGAAACTCGATATCATCGCGCTGGGTGATCATGAGAGCAAGATTGTACTCTATAAGAATACGGGCAGGCCTGGCGTACCTTCTTTTTCAGATCGCATATATTTTACAGACAGCCTGCCGGAACCCGCATTGGCTGCTGCGGATATCGATGGCGATGGCAAAAACGATCTCATCGCCGGCAATACCATCGGACTTTATGTTTACCTCAACAAGGTGGTCCCGGAGCCCTTTATCCGGTCTTTTACTCCTTCAACAGGCGTGGCAGGCGACCGTATTGTTATCACGGGTAATAATTTCACGGGCGCAGCTTCTGTCAGCTTCGGCGGCTCCCCCGCACAGTCGTATACCGTCAACTCCGACACAACTATCTCCGCCGAATTAGCAGGCGGCGCCACTGGCGACGTAACCGTAACGAACGCGGTTGGTCAAAATTCAAAAGCCGGGTTCACCTACGCCCTCGTCCCCGCCATCACGTCCTTCTCTCCGCTCTCAGGACCCGTCGGGACGACTATTACTATCAACGGCATCAATTTCAGCCCCGACGACCCGGACAATGTTGTAACCATCGGTGGGGTAAAAGCCACCATATTATCCTCTACGAGTCAATCCATCACCGCCAACGTACCAGCGGGGATGACCTGGGCGCCTATTGCTGTGACGACCCGGCGTCTCACCGCCTATAGCCAGACCGTTTTCAACACGACCTTCCCGGGAGCAGGTCCGAAATTCACCAACCATACATTCGGCCCAAGACAGGATTTCCCGGGTGGCGGCAACGGCAGCATTGCCGACCTCGACGGAGACGGAAAGCTGGACCTCATTTGCATAACCGGCGACAATCAAGTCTCTATTTCTCATAACACAAGTACTCCAGGCAAAGTTACGTTCGACGCACCCGTCAATTTCACGACGGGACCAACGCCGGCAAAACAGGCCTATGCAGACCTGGACGGTGATGGAAAGCTCGATATGGTAACAGTCAACAGCAAGGACAACTCTCTTTCCATCTTCCGTAATACGGGAAGCTCCGGAACCTTCTCCTTTGAAAAAACGACGGTCCTTTCCAGCATATTCGCCGACTTCAATAATACAAATTCAATTACGATCGATGACCTTGACGCGGATGGCCGGCCCGATATCGTCGTTGCCAACTATGATCACGGTCTGTCCGTCTTCCACAATACTACAATTAACGGAGCGATTGCCTTCGTCCGTCAGGATTATGAGACGGGAGGATATTCCGTCGCGGTAACGATCAGCGACCTGGACAACGATGGTAAAAAAGATATCGCCGTCGCGGTAAATCTTACTCCCCCGGTTGTTGCCGTCTTCAGGAACATCAGCCTGCTGGGCTCCATCGTCCTGGATACCCGCATAGATATCAATATGACCGGCAACTGGCCCGGGGACATAAAGGCAGCCGACTGGGACGGGGACGGCAAGCCCGATCTCCTGGTATCGCAGTTCAACAGCAGCATACTGACAATGTTCCATAACAAAAGCATCCCGGGCTCGATCACCTTTGAAGGTCAAAAGGATTTCCCCGCCGGAGACATGCCCTACATGCTAGCCCTAGGTGATATCGACGGCGATGGAAAGGTGGACGTCGGTATTCACAGCGCTTTCATCGACTACTATTCCAGCAACCGATACATTCACATTGCAAAGAACAACAGTGTTGCCGGCGCCCCCGACATCCAGCCCAAGCTGGATTATGCCCTTTACACGGGAAGCAATCCTTCCGGGTCCGCGATAGGCGACATCGACGGCGACGGAAAGCCTGACCTGATCTCCTTTGGCGGCTTCAACTCCGTTTTCCGAAACCAGGTGGGCGAATCTTCCATCACGGCCTTCACTCCCGATACCGCAACGACGGGCACGACCGTGGCGATCTCCGGCATCGGTTTCACCAGCTCAACAGGCATAAGCTTCGGTGGCGTCCCGGCAAGTTCATTCACGATCCTGTCCGATACCAGCATGATCGCTACCGTAGGCGCTGGCGCCAGCGGGAACGTAACAGTGAAACGCGCTGCGGACACGCTTTCCCTTGAAGGATTTACTTTTATCCCTACTCCACCCAGACCCACGATCACCGTCAATGGTCCGCTGCAATTTTGCAAAGGCCGGTATGATACGCTGCGCAGCTCGTCGCCTTACGGCAATCAATGGTATAAGGATGGCGTGACTATCAAGGATACAATTGCCACCCTGGTCACCGGCGACCCAGGAAGCTATACGGTGAAAGTAACCCTGACGGGCATTAGTTCAGCGCCCTCCGCCCCGGTCTCCCTGGTAGTCAACCCCATTCCCGCAAAACCAACCATTACCGCCAATACCACTGAGCTCCTTTCTTCGGCTGATCTCGGAAATCAATGGTATGTGGATACAACGACAATCATTTCCGGCGCCACCGATCAGCGTTATACACCCACGGAACAGGGAAAATATACTGTGCGCGTCACGGAAAACGGATGCTTCAGCCCATTCTCCGATGGGTATCCCTTTACGCCGATGAAGACGACAACGACCATTGACACCGCAGATCATAGCTTACAGCTAGCGCCGAATCCGACGACGGATTACATAAAGATCATTTACTCGTATGCAGGAGTGACCACCGTCAGTGTCGCGATCGCAGATTTCAATGGGAAGATCCTTATGACGTTTGACAATGTGAAAAGCGGAGATAAAATATCGGTGGCAAACCTGCCAAAGGGTTATTACAGCCTGAAGATAACGACACCGGACGGGAAGGTGCATGTGGCCCGGCAATTCGGGAAATTGTAAGACCAGCGGAGAACGCCGCTTTTACTTTTTCCGAATTCTTACGGCACTCCAAAGGCACACAAAAAATATTCTTTATTGACAATCAATATTTTGCGATTCCTGTTCCGGGCACACGTTATAGCAAACCCGCTCTGGTAGCGGGTTTTGCTTTTAGCTCCTTAAATGTAAGATTATAATCAGCTCATGTAGGCGGCCCCAAAATTCGGCAGTAGGAAATTAGAGAAAATCTTTAATTTTAAACTGCAAAGAATCATGAAAAAGACAAAATTTACCGAGAGCCAGATTGTGGCAGCTATCAAGAAACAGGAATCAGGCATATCTACGAAAGAAGTCGCCCGGGAGCTGGGCGTCAGCGAGGCTACTTTTTACAATTGGAAGGCTAAGTATGGGGGCATGGAGGTCAGCGATGTCAAGAAGATGAAGGATATGGAGGCAGAATTAAGCCAGTACAAGAAGATCGTAGCGGAATTAACCTTTGAAAACCGCGCTATCAAAGCGTTCCTTGAAAAAAAGTAACAAAGTCTGCTGAGAAAAGAGAAGCTGTTGACTATTTTATAAAAGAGCAACAGTGCAGCGTCAGCAAGGCTTGCAAGATGGTGCGACTGCCACGAAGTTGTTATCAGTACAAATTTAGGCCGAAGGATGATAAATTGATCCAGGATGCTTTAACAGATATGGTGAGCCGGCATCCATCCATTGGTTTTCGGCAATCCTTTGAACAGTTCAGGGAGGCGGGCAAGGGCTGGAACCATAAACGTGTCAAGCGGGTATACCGGGAAATGAAGCTCAATATCCGCAGGCGGGCAAAGCGTCGTCTGCCGGAAAGGGTGAAGCAGCCTTTAGTCGTGCCCACCGAGATCAATCACACCTGGAGCATTGATTTTATCAGTGATAGCCTGGTCGATGGCAGAAAATTCCGGATCCTGAATGTAATGGATGATTTTAATCGGGAATCACTGGCATTGGAAGCAGATACATCGTTGCCTGCATTACGGGTAATCCGAGCGCTGGAGAAGATAATCAAGACGAAGGGCAAGCCCAAATATCTAAGAACAGACAACGGACCAGAATTTATCAGTTATCTGCTTCGTCAATGGTGCATATTGAATAACATCATCATCCTATACATACAACCCGGCAGACCGATGCAAAATGCTTATGTAGAACGAAAGAATGGAAGCCTGAGAAGAGAACTGTTGAACGCTTACCTCTTTGACAGCTTACGCGAAGTGAGAATTATGTGTGAGGAATGGAGGGTCTATTACAACACGGAGCGGCCACACAAAGCTCTTAAATATCTGACACCCGTGAAATACGCCGAACAGTATTACCGAAGTCCAATAGCCGATCAGCCGCTTTATCCACAAACGGCGAACGAAAATACCCTGAAAATTAAAGAGAGCCGTTTAGTGGATAAAATCCTTGAAAAACCGATGCCCGAAAAATCAAAAACTCCAGTTTCTAACTGACCGGAATTAAGGGCCGCCTACA
>WNFI01074125.1_pt1 | contig 18725 bp, 16 predicted proteins | sample 5400471 | NCBI WGS metagenome assembly WNFI01 (sample SAMN13153348, study PRJNA577476) | soil metagenome | isolation source: 100 cm saprolite on Douglas fir-dominated hillslope | place: USA:California | collected 2013-09-17 | reverse complement strand
CCCCCGGGCGAAGCCGCGGTGTTCGGCAACGGCAGGGGCGGCAAGCTCTATGCCGCCTATCAGGAACGGCTGAAGATTCTCAACGCCGCGGATTTCGGCGACCTGCTGCTGGAGAACATCCGGCTGTTTCGCGAACACCCTGACGTGCTGCGGCAGTATCAGCACCGTTTCAAATACATCCTGGTCGACGAATATCAGGACACCAATGTCGCGCAGTATCTCTGGCTGCGACTGCTGGCGCAGGCGCCCTCTTCCCTCACCTCTCCCCGCTTGCGGGGAGAGGTCGATGCACGAAGTGCATCGGGTGAGGGGGTTGCTGAGTCTACCTCGTCGCAACCACCAGCGTCGGTACCCCCTCACCCCAACCCTCTCCCCGCAAGCGGGGAGAGGGAGCAGGCAGCGCTCACCTCGCCTCCCCCGCCCCCTAAAAACATCTGCTGTGTCGGCGACGACGACCAGTCGATCTATGGCTGGCGCGGCGCGGAAGTGGATAACATCCTGCGCTTCGACCACGATTTTCCCGGCGCCCGGGTCATTCGCCTCGAGCGCAACTACCGCTCCACCGGCCACATCCTTGCCGCCGCGTCGCACCTGATCGCCCACAATGAAGGCCGCCTCGGCAAGACGCTGCGCACCGAGGACGTTGATGGCGAGAAGGTCACCGTCACCGGTTCATGGGATTCCGAAGAGGAAGCCCGCGCCATCGGCGAAGAGATCGAGGAGTTGCAGCGAGGCGGCCATAGGCTGAACGACATCGCGATTTTGGTGCGTGCATCGTTCCAGATGCGCGAATTCGAGGATCGCTTCGTCACCCTTGGCCTGCCTTATCGGGTGATCGGCGGCCCGCGATTCTACGAGCGCGCGGAAATCCGCGACGCGCTGGCCTATCTGCGGGTGATCAATTCGCCCGCCGACGACCTCGCCTTCGAACGCATCGTCAACGTGCCGAAGCGCGGCCTCGGCGATGCCACCGTGCAGATGCTGCACGACCATGGCCGCAAGCGCCGCATCCCGCTTTCCGAGGCGGCCCGCGCCGTCGTCGAGACCGATGAACTGAAGCCGAAAGCGCGCGGCAGCCTGCGTGACCTGATCGCCAACTTCGACCGCTGGCGCGCGCAACGCGATGTGGTTTCGCACGCCGAGCTCGCCGAAATCGTGCTCGACGAGAGCGGCTATACCGAGATGTGGCAGAAGGATCGCTCGGCCGACGCCGCGGGGCGGCTGGAAAACCTCAAGGAGCTGGTGCGCTCGATGGAGGAGTTCGAGAACCTGCAGGGATTCCTCGAACACATCTCGCTGGTGATGGACCGCGACGGTGGCGCCGAGGACGAGGCGGTCTCGCTGATGACGCTGCATTCAGCCAAGGGGCTCGAGTTCGACAACGTGTTCCTGCCCGGTTGGGAGGAAGGGCTGTTTCCGAGCCAGCGCACGCTTGACGAACAAGGTCGCGCCGGGCTCGAGGAAGAACGCCGGCTGGCCCATGTCGGCCTCACCCGCGCGCGCCGTCGGGCCAAGCTGTATTTCGCCACCAACCGGCGGATTCACGGCACCTGGTCGACCACCATTCCGTCGCGCTTTCTCGATGAACTGCCGGCGCCGAATGTCGAGATTACGGAGTCCAAGGGCGGCTCGGGATGGGGCGGCAGCGGCGGCTATGGCGCCTCGCGCTTCGACAATGTGGAATCGTTCGGCTCGAGCTATTCGACGCCGGGCTGGCAACGCGCCCAGGCCAACCGCGCTCGCAATGGCGGGCGTGGCGGCGGCGGACAGGCCGGCGGCGGCTTTAACGAAAGCCAGTCGCCATTCTCAAGCTCGCGAAGCGATGCTTTCTCAGGCACCAGGCGCGGACCGCTGACCATCGAAGGCGAGCTGATCGCGAAATCCACCGGCACCACATCCGAGTTCACATTGCACGACCGGGTGTTTCACCAGAAATTCGGCTACGGCCAGGTGGTGAAGATCGACGGCAACAAGCTCACCATCGCGTTCGAAAAAGCCGGCGAGAAAAAGGTGGTCGATAGTTTTGTGGAGCGGGTGTAAAGAGCGTGCATGAACCAAGCGCAAACGCCCGAAATCTGCTCGCACCGGATGCCTCATGTGCAAACCGCACAAGGCAAATGGATGCTGTCCCGGCTTCAAGAAAATGCGTTTCGGAAATCGACGACCTTATGAAATCGGCAGCGATCAACTGCGTTGCGAAGGATTGAAATAATCGCCCGATCCGTCTCCACCAATTGCGCAACGACACTATCGTTCCTATCTGCTGGTTCCGCGCTCGTTGCCCCCGCGGCCACATACGCCTTGACCATCCTGTTTTCAGCATCACCGACTTAAGATTATCAAACCCCTCATGTCTCCCATCATTTCCGTTTCCAATCTGTCGAAGACCTACGCCTCCGGTTTCAAGGCCCTGAACGACATCAACCTGGAAATCCGGCGCGGCGAGATCTTCGCGCTGCTGGGGCCGAACGGCGCCGGCAAGACCACGCTGATCAGCATCATCTGCGGGATCGCCAATCCGAGCGCGGGCAAGGTGTTGGTGGACGGCCACGACATCATCACCTCCTATCGCGCCGCCCGCTCGCTGATCGGCTTGGTGCCGCAGGAATTGCACACCGACGCGTTCGAATCGGTGTGGGCCACGGTCTCCTTCAGCCGCGGCCTGTTCGGCAAGCCGAAAAATCCGGCGTACATCGAAAAGGTGCTGAAGGATCTGTCGCTATGGGACCGCAAGGACAGCAAGATCGTGACGCTGTCCGGCGGCATGAAGCGCCGGGTGATGATTGCAAAGGCGCTGTCGCACGAACCGCAGATCCTGTTTCTCGATGAGCCGACCGCGGGGGTCGATGTCGAATTGCGCAAGGGCATGTGGGAGGTGGTGCGGACGCTGCAGGCGTCCGGCGTCACCATCATCCTCACCACGCATTACATCGAAGAGGCCGAGGAAATGGCCGACCGGATCGGCGTCATCAACAAGGGCGAGATCATCCTGATCGAGGACAAGGCGGCGCTGATGCAGAAGCTCGGCAAGAAGCGGCTGAAGCTGCACCTGCAGGGCAAGGTCGACGCCATCCCCGCCTCGCTCGCCGCCTACAACCTCGAACTGAGCGAGGACGGCACCCAATTGATCTACACCTATGACACCAAGGGCGAACGCACCGGCATCACCAGCCTGCTCAGCGACCTGCGCAATGCCGGGATCAGGTTCTACGACCTCGACACGACGCAAAGCTCGCTGGAAGAGATCTTCGTCAGCCTGGTGAGGCCATGACCATGAATTTCAGGGCGGTAGGCGCGATCTATCGATTCGAAATGGCGCGGACATTGCGCACGCTGGTGCAAAGCATCGTGTCGCCGGTGGTTTCGACGTCGCTTTACTTCGTGGTGTTTGGCGCGGCGATCGGCTCGCGCATCACCCAGATCGAAGGCGTGAGCTACGGCACCTTCATCGTGCCGGGGCTGGTGATGCTGTCGGTACTGACGCAGAGCATCGCCAACGCCTCGTTCGGGATATACTTTCCGAAATTTGTCGGCACCATCTACGAATTGCTGTCGGCGCCGGTGTCGTATCTCGAAATCGTTCTGGGCTATGTCGGCGCCGCCGCCACCAAGTCGATCATCCTTGGCCTGATCATTCTGGCCACCGCCGGCCTGTTTGTGCCGCTGCAAATCCACCATCCGTGGTGGATGATGACGTTCCTGGTTCTGACCGCCGTCACTTTCAGCCTGTTCGGCTTCATCATCGGCATCTGGGCCGACGGTTTCGAAAAACTTCAGATGATTCCCATGCTGGTGGTCACGCCGCTGACGTTTTTGGGCGGCAGCTTCTATTCGGTCAGCATGCTGCCGTCGGGCTGGCGAACCATTACGCTGCTCAATCCGGTGGTCTATCTGATCTCAGGCTTCCGCTGGAGCTTTTATGAAATCGCCGACGTCAGCGTCGAACTGAGCGTCGGCATGACGCTCGGATTCCTCGCTATCTGCATGGCGACGGTGTGGTGGATCTTCAAGACCGGATACAAGATCAAGAACTGACGGCTTCGCTGATCCGTCAACATGGAAACGGAATGAGTGAGGAGCGCGTTCTTCACGCGCGTCTCGAAGGATGACGCGTGTTCATCCTCATGGTTCGAGACGGCGACGCAAGCGCCTCCTCACCATGAGGTGCCCGTACACGGGTCAGTCATCACCGAGCATGCGTCAACTGAGCCGGAAAATGCTCTAGCCCTGGCCGCATCCGCAAAACAAAAACGGCCCGGATTTGTCCGGGCCGCGCCTCATTTCCGCCAGGCTGCAACGATCAACAACTACCGATAACAGTGGAAGCGATCGTGGCGATCGTAGTAGCCGCGGCAGCGATAGCCGTGGCGATACCTGGTATTGGGGATTCCGAGCACGCCATTGACGGCGCCGACTGCGCCACCGACTCCGGCTCCGACCGCGCCGCCAACGACTGCGCCCACCGGTCCCGCCGCACGCCCGCCCTCTCGAGCGCCTTCCTGGGCGCCACCAACGATGCCTTGCGCGTGCGCCAGATGCGGAATGGCGAGCAACGCCAGAACGCCGGCCATCAGCGCCAGCCTGGTCTTGACCGATGTGCCGGTCGGCAGGGTCGATGTCTTCAATGCGTTCGGCTTCATTGGAGGATGTCCTCTGGTGCCCATGAATGAGCCATTTATGTCACGTATGTCACGCGGGTACGGATAACGCCGATGTCATGCAATGGTTGCAATCAGCTGAACAGATTATGGCGTCGGCTCAATTGTTAAGGATGTGCCAAACTGGCACTGGAAACAAAACCGTCTCCTGTGCATATTACGGGTGGGGACGGTAGTGGCATTGTCGGTCATGGCTTGCGGGCCAGAGTAAAAATGAGGCCAAGGTAAATGCGCTCGTTCCTGGTATCCTCGCTTTGTATGATGTTTTTCGCCGCCGGCAACGCCGCGCAGGCGAAAGTCGCCATTACCGTCGACAAGAGTGCGCAGCAGATGACCGTCTCGGTCGACGGGGTCGAGCGCTATCAATGGCCGGTCTCGACCGGCAATCCCTCCCATGAGACCCCGAACGGCAGCTTCCGCACCTTCCGCATGGAAGAGGATCACTACTCCAAGGAATTCGACGACGCGCCGATGCCGCACTCGATCTTCTTCACCAAGGTCGGCCACGCCATTCACGGCACCGACTCCGAAAGCCGCCTTGGCGCGCCGGTCTCGCATGGCTGCGTGCGACTGTCGCGGGCCAACGCCTCGACGCTCTATGCGCTGGTACAAAGCGAGGGTGTGCTCAACACCACCGTGACCCTCACCGGTTCATCGCAGATCGCGCTGGCGCGCAATCCACGAACCCGGACCGTTGCGCGCCGCGATGTCGCGCCGGAATCGCCGTCCTATGACGCGGCCGGTGACCCGATCGATCTGGTGCCGCAGCAGCCGGCGCTCACGCAACGAGTGCAGCGCCAGATCATGCCGCAGCAGGTCATGCCGCAGCAGGCCGACGATGGTTATATCTATCCGGCCGACGGCAGCTCCGATGGGCAGCGTTATCCCGCGCCTCCCGGCTATCGCCGTCTGTATAACGCGCAGGCCACGCCTCAGCAGTATTACGATGGCCGTGGCCGCCCATATCAGCCCCAGGTCTACGCACCGCGGCCGTCCTATCAGCCGCGCGGGTTCTTCACGGATTAGCATCGTCGTTGCGGTTCGCGGCCGAAGATAGCTTCCGCCGGCCTGTCGAGCGGCGGCTGCCGCCAGACCATGCTTAGAGCTGCAATTTGTCCAGCGTGATCGGCAGATCGCGGATCCGCTTGCCGGTGGCGTGATAAACCGCATTGGCGATGGCCGCGGCGACGCCAACGATACCGATCTCGCCCACACCCTTGATGCCGAGCGGATTGATGATGTCATCCTGCTCATCGACAAAAATGACCTTGATATCGTGCACGTCGGCGTTCACCGGCACATGGTACTCGCCGAGACTGGCGTTCATGATGCGACCGAAATTGTGATCGAGCAGCGTCTCCTCATGTAGCGCCATGCCGATCCCCCACACTACGCTGCCCATGATCTGGCTGTGGGCGGTCTTGGTGTTGAGAATGCGCCCCGCCGCGACCGCGCTGACGACCCGGGTGACGCGGATCACGCCGATCTGCTCGTCGATCTTCACCTCGGCGAAAACTGCCGAATGAGTGTTGCGCGCGTGCCTGCTGTCGTCCTTGAAATTCGTGAATTTCTCCTGCTCGATGCGATCGATGCCGCCTGATCGCATGGCATCCGCGATCGATACGGCGCGACCGGGATCCCGCCTGCTGACGATTTTTCCCTCCACCAGGCTGACGTCGTCCAGCCTGGCATCACCCAGCGGCGACCCTGGAATCTTGCTGGCCAGATTAAACAGCTGCTTGCGAACGGCCTCGGCCGTAACCGCGATCGCGTGCGATACCGACGCCGCCATCCACGATCCGCCCTCGACGGGGGATTGCGGCAGGCTGGAATCGCCGAGTTTGATGCTGATGCTGTCCAGTGGCAGGCCGAGCATGTCGGCCGCGACCTGCGCCATGATGGTGTAGGTACCGGTGCCGATGTCCGATGTCGCGCACGCCACTTCGGCATGGCCGTTGGCGGTGAGCGTAATGCGGGCGGCGGTCTTCATCTGCAGCGCTTCCCAGACGCCGGTCGCCATACCCCAGCCGACCAGTTCGCGGCCGTCGCGCATGGAGCGCGGTTCGGCCTTGCGCTTGTCCCAGCCGAACGCTTCCGCGCCCTGGCGGTAGCATTCGCGCAGTTGCTTGCTGGTGTACGGAACGTTGTCATTCTGCTCGAGTTCCGAATAGTTGCGAATGCGCAATTGCAGCGGATCGAGCTTCAGCGCGACGGCGAGCTCGTCCATCGCGCATTCGAGCGCGTAGACGCCGGAGGCAGCGCCCGGAGCCCGCATATCGCAGGGGGTAGCGAGATCGAGCTTGGCAAGCTTGTGGGAATATTTCGTGTTGGCGCATTTATAAAGCGCGCCGGACCATCCGGTATCGTTGCGGGCGAAGTCTTCATACCGCGACGTCGTGGCGATCGCCTCGTGCGTGATCGCGTCGAGCGTTCCATCGGACCTGGCGCCGAGTGCCAGGCGCTCGATAGTACCGGGCCGGAAACCGAGCGTGTACATCTGCTGCCGCCTCAGCACCAGTCGCACCGAACGCCTCAGCGCGCGCGCCGCCAGAACCGCCAGCGCCGCCTGATATTGCGGGCGCAGGCCAGAGCCGAACGCCCCGCCGACATAGGGCGACACGACGCGCACGTCATCCGCATCCATGTTGAAGATGTTGCAGATATAGCGCTGCACGTTCTGGACGCCCTGGGTCTTGTCATAAAGCGTCAGCTTGCCGTCCTCGTTCCAGATGACGGTCGAAGCGAACAGTTCCATCGGATTGTGATGCTCGGGGGGAATGTAATATTCACCCTGGTGCCGGACCTCGGCGGTGCTGAGCGCCTTGTCGGCCTTGCCGCGCGGCTTGGGAGGAGTTTTGATCGCCTTGGCCCCATCCCGCTGCCGGTGCAGGTCCGTGTCATGAGCTTCCTCTTCGTAATCGACCCGCACCAGCGACGCCGCATACCGCGCGGTCTCTTCATCTTCGGCAAGTACGAGCGCGATCGGCTGTCTGCTGAACCTGATTTTGTCGTCGTAAAGCGGCCGAAACGGCGATCCGCGCTCCGGCGCAATATCGTCCATATAGGCGCGGTCGGTCCTCGCCATCGGTGGCCGGTTCTTGTGCGTCAGTACCGCGATCACGCCGCTGACATTCAGGGCTTGGCTCATGTCGATGCTGACGATGCGGCCCTTCGCGACCGTCGATGCAACGACGCTGCCATAGGCGAGATTGGGTGCTTCGATTTCGCCGGCGTATTTCGCAGCACCGGTGACCTTGGCGAGGCCGTCGATGCGGGAGGTCGGCGTTCCGATATAAGAGGCCATGACCGTCACCGGATTTTCTTGTCGGACTGCGACTGCGGCGTGCCGTTTGCGGCCTGGGTCAGGGCGCGGACAATGGCACGCCTGGCCAGGTCGATCTTGAAGGTATTGTGGGTGAAGCCTTTGGCGTCGCCCAGCAGCAGGTCTGCCGCGCGCATGAAGGTGTCAGGATTGGCGGGCTGCCCGCGCATCAGGGCTTCGGCGGCCGGATCGCGCCAGGGCTTGTGCGCGACGCCGCCAAGCGCCAGGCGCGCGTCGCTGATCGTATCGCCGTCAAGCTCCAGCGCGGCGGCTACCGAAACCAGCGCAAATGCATAGGACAGGCGGTCGCGGATCTTCAGGTAGCTGTGGTTCGCAACAAAACCCTTGGCGGGCAATTCCACCGCGGTGATGATCTCGTTCCGATCAAGGTTGCTGTCGATCTGGGGCGTGCTGCCGGGCAGACGATGAAAATCAGCGAATGCGATCACGCGATCGCCCGATGGCCCTGCCACATGGACGCTGGCTTCGAGCGCGGCGAGCGCGACGCACATGTCGGAGGGATGCGTGGCGATGCAGCTGTCGCTGGTTCCGAGAATGGCGTGGATGCGGTTGACACCCTTGATGGCGGAGCAGCCGCTGCCGGGTTCGCGCTTGTTGCACGGTGTTGCGGTGTCGTAGAAATAATAGCAACGGGTCCGCTGCAGCAGGTTGCCGCCGGTCGATGCCATGTTGCGCAGTTGCGCCGAGGCGCCCGCCAGGATCGCGCTCGACAGCAGCGGATAGCGTTGCTCGACCAGCGGATGCCAGGCGAGGTCGGAGTTCGGCACCAGCGCACCGATGCGCAGACCCCCGTGCGGTGTTTCCTCGACCGTCTTGAGCGGCAGTCGCGTGATATCGATCAGCCGGCTGGGGCGTTCGACATCCTCCTTCATCAGGTCGATCAAATTCGTGCCGCCCGCGATAAACCTGGCGGCAGGGTCGGCGCCGATCTGCCGCACGGCGTCGGCAACATCGTTGGCGCGGGCGTACTGGAAATTGATCATGGCGTGCCCATCGTCTGCCTGATCGCTGCAACGATGTTAGGATAGGCGGCGCAGCGGCAGATGTTGCCGCTCATCAGTTCGCGGATCTCATCGTCGGTTTTCGCCCTGCCTTCGGCGATCAGCCCCGCCGCCGAGCAGATCTGCCCCGGCGTGCAGTAGCCGCACTGGAATGCGTCATGCTCGATGAAAGCCTGCTGCAGGGGATGCAGCGCGCCGTTGGTTGCAAGGCCCTCGATGGTGGTGACCACGGCGCCTTGCTTCATGACCATGAGGGTCAGGCACGAATTGATGCGGCGACCGTCCACCAGCACCGTGCACGCACCGCATTGGCCATGATCGCAGCCCTTTTTCGTGCCCGTCAGCTTGAGATGTTCGCGCAGCGCGTCCAGCAAGGTCGTCCATGGGGCGACCTCGAGCTGCGTCGCGACGCCGTTGACCGTCAATGCCACGGAAATCTTGGCCGGCGCGGGGATGGATTTGCTGACCGATCGTGCGGGATCTCGCTGCGCCATTCGTACTCTCCGCCGACGCGCCAGGAAATACGACTCATCAACAACTGATTGCATCGAGGCCGACGCCCCCGTTGGGCCTCATCCGCAACTCAAATAATGCGAAAGCCCTGCGATGGTTCCGGCGGCCGGCGACGCCCGCTGCCAACTTCCGCAGGTGCGCGCGGTTGGTGAACCCGAACCTTCCAAGTGATTGTGACCGCTCGATTTCTGATCGGCTGGCCACGGTCGGGCCTGGCTTCAGTGAACAATGTGGGGCCTTGAGTTGCTGCTTCTTCAGGCAGCGCAAGAGCAAACCCGACCTTCAGAAGCCCCAGACCGTTCCACGCGGTCTGTCATGGCGCATGACCCACGGGGTATTTGACAACCGCGCGAACCGGCGCATTGATATCCTCGTTCCCCCGACGGCGGCCGATCATCCGTTAGAATTGGGGGCATCCTTGGGAGGCATCAATGAAATCGCACTGGAAGACAACGGTGGCATTGTTGACGATGGCTGCCTGGCCGGCTGCTGCGCAGCCGGTGCAGCCGCCGAGCGCACTCGAAACATTGGGTGCAATGCACCAGACGGGCAGCACGGCTGACTGGCCCGAAGTCCCGCAGACCGGCGGAAAAGCCGATCAGGTCAAACAGAACCTGACCAAGATCAAAATGCCGCCGGGCTTCCACATCTCGCTCTATGCTCTGGTGCCGGACGCGCGCCATATCGCCGTCGGCCCGCAGGGCGTCGCGACCTTCGTGGGGACGCGCAAATCGAAAGTCTGGGTAGTGACCGACCGCTCGCGCGGCGGCGTCGGAGATGAGGTCAAGGAGTTCGCGCCGACCCTGCCGAAGAAAATACCCAACGGCGTTTGTTTTTCGAAGGATGGTTTCCTTTAATTCGCGGAGCAAAATCGGGTGCTGGAATATGCGGCGGCCGAATTCTTCTACGAGAGTCCGGACGTCGTCGCCGGTGCCGTGGTCCCGGAGGGTGAGCTGATCCCGAAATCCGAGGAGAGCTATAACCACACCGCGCGTGTCTGCCGGGTCGGTCCCGACAACAAGCTCTATATTCAGCTCGGCCAGCCCTACAACGTCCCCGCCAAGGAGAAATTCGACCTTTACCGCAAGGTTGGGATGGGCGGGATCATCCGCATGGACCGCGACGGCAAGAACCGCGAAGTCTATGCGGTCGGGTTGCGCAATCCGGTCGGCATGGACTTCAACCCCAAGGACAAGTCGCTCTGGACCAACGACAATCAGGTTGACGGCATGGGCGACGAGCAGCCCCCGGGCGAATTGAATCGCATCGCCAATGCCGGCCAGGATTTCGGCTTCCCGTGGTATGGCGGCGGCCGGACACGGACCGTTGAGTACAAGAACGAGACCCCGCCGGCCAATGTGGTGTTTCCGGAGGTCGAACAGGCCGCTCATGCAGCGGACCTCGGTCTCATCTTCTACACCGGCTCCATGTTTCCAAAGAAATATCAGGGCGCGATATTCACGACCCAGCATGGCTCGTGGAATCGCACCGTACCGGTCGGTGCCCGCGTGATGGTCACGTTCCTCAAGGACGATGGTCACGTTGCCGGGAAGTCGGAGCCGTTCGCCGAGGGCTGGAACGACAATGGCTATTATCTCGGTCGTGCGGTCGACGTCGCTCAGCTGCCCGATGGATCGCTGCTGGTTTCGGACGATCTGGTCGGAGCGCTCTATCGCATCTGGTACGACGGCAAGTAAGCTCCTCACCCGGCTGATGGCCCTCCCGATGGGGGCCATCATGCTTCCCGTCGTCCCCGCTCCGTCAATGGTGATTGCCGTGCGTCCGAAGATTTTCCAGCTCGCATCTTGCCTGTTTCTGTCGGTGTTTTTGTTCGCGGCCGCCGCCACTGCGAAGGCCGGCGACGTAAAGACCGGACGCGCCAAGGCACTGATGTGCCAGGCGTGTCATGGCCTCGACGGGCTTTCGAAGGTCCCGGACGCGCCGAACATCGCGGCCCAGACCGAGCCATACATCGTCGCGCAACTGCAGGCGTACAAATCCGGCGCGCGGAAGAACGAAGCAATGTCGGTTGTCGCGCCGTCGCTGTCGGACGCGGACATCGAGGATCTTGCAGCCTATTTTTCTGCGATCGAAATCCAGGTGGTCAAGATGCCGGGCGGATAGCAGGCATCGTTCGGCAACGTGATTGGCAGTCGCTGCCGGCAAGGCTGCTGCTCGCTGATCCAGCCATGCCGGAGGTTAAACGGCGAATACGATCGATACCTAGTGCTCTTGTACTTAACAGGCTTTGGAGGTCTCTGATGACAAAATGGATCCGATTCGAGAACGACGGCAAAACCGGCTTCGGCACTATCGAGGGCGATTCAATCGCCGTTCACAGCGGCGACATGTTCGCGGGTGCGAAGCCGAGCGGCCAGACGCTGATGCTTTCCGACGTCCGGATTTTGACGCCGTGCGATCCTTCGAAGATGGTCTGCTTGTGGAACAACTTCCACCAGCTCGCCGCAAAGAACGATTTCAAGGAGCCGGAAGAGCCGCTCTGGTTCCTGAAGGCCCCCAACTCCTATTGGCCCGGCAATCAGCCGATCAAACGTCCAGCCACCTATGCCGGAAAAATCATCTATGAAGGGGAGTTGGGCATCGTCATCGGCAGGAAGTGCTTCAACATTGCTGAAGCCGAGGCCGGCAGCTACATCTTCGGCTACACCTGCGTAAACGACGTGACTGCAGTCGATCTGTTGCGGAAGGACAAGTCCTTCGAGCAGTGGGCTCGCTCGAAGAGCTTCGACACCTTCGGCGTGTTCGGACCGGCGATCGAGACCAACGTCGACCCGATGAAGCTGTCGGTCAGGACGATCCTGAACGGCAAGGAGCGACAGAACTATCCGGTCGCCGACATGTTTTTCCCGCCGCACAGACTCGTCGCCGCCGTGTCCAGGGACGTGACGCTGATGCCCGGCGACATCATCGCCTGCGGCACCTCGCTCGGAGCCGGCACGATGGGCGACGCGCATAACGTGGTCGATATCGTCATCGACGGCGTGGGCAAGCTCACCAGCGTTTTCGATCAGGTGCTGCCGAGCCCGTATCTGCTCGGCGCACCGCCGAAGCAGAAGAAGATCTGTGTTGTTGGCGCGGGCGCCATCGGCGGCCTGCTTGCCGCCAAGTTCGCGCTCGCGGGCGAGGATGTCACCGTCATCGATCAGGGCGCGCATCTCACCGCGATCAAGAAGAAAGGCCTCACGCTGGAGTGGCATGACGGCAGCGTACAGACCGCGCGGATGAATGCCGTCGCCAAGGCCGCCGAAGCCGGCAAACAGGACATCGTCGTACTTGCGGTGAAGGCCCATTTCCTTGAACAGGTCGTGCGCGACATCGACGCGATGCTCGGTCCCGACACGATCGTGCTGACCGTTCAGAATGGCCTGCCGTGGTGGTACTTTCAGAAGCTAGACGGCAAATACGATAATCAGCGTTTGCAGAGCCTCGATCCATCGGGCGTCCTCACCAAGAACATCGATCCCGGCCGCATTATTGGCTGCGTGGTTTATCCGGCGGCCGCTGCCATCGCGCCGGGCGTGATCCACCACGTCGAGGGCGACCGCTTTCCGATCGGCGAACTCGACGGCAAGGAAACCGACCGCGTCAAGGAATTGCATGACCTGTTCATCAAGGCCGGGCTGAAATCGCTCGTACTTGCGGATATCCGTTCCGAAATCTGGCTGAAGGCCTGGGGCAATCTCTCTTTCAACCCGATCTCGGCGCTGACCCACGCCACGCTCGTGGATATCTGCCAGTTCGCCGAGACGCGCGAACTGGCGGCGACGATGATGAAGGAGGCGCAGGACATCGCCCAGAAACTCGGCGTCACCTTCCGCGTTACGATCGACAAGCGCATCGCGGGCGCCGAAGCCGTCGGCGCGCACAAAACATCGATGCTGCAGGACGTTGAAGCGGGCCGCTCGCTGGAAACCGAGGCCCTGATCGGTTCGATTCTGGAAATGGCAAAGCTTACCAATACGCCGGCACCTGCGATCGAGGCGGTCTATGCGCTGGTGAAGCTCCTGAACAAGGTCATGCTGGTTGAAGGCGGCGGCGTGAAGGTGGAGAAAGCCAAGGTCAAGGCGGCTTGAGGTTGGGTCAGCCCTGGTGCTGTAAGGTCGGCGCCAGATTGATCATGCCCAGTTCTACAAGCGTGCGGTGAAAGCGGCGTTTCCGTTCCGAGGACGATGCGAAATAGCTTTCACCGCAATGCTCAAGAAGGCTGGCGCGCGTGGCAAAGACCCCGTCGAGCGGCAGACCCGCCTGCTGCAAAGCGACGGTCCCCAGAAAAGCGATATCCAGGTCCGCGCCGAGCCCCGAAGCCAGTCGATCAGGGACATTCCAGGTTTCCATGGCATAGAATGTGCGAAACTGCCGTCGCGCATCCGGGGGAAGCCTGAGTTTCGCTTCGATCCGCCGCGTCATGACGGGTTGATGATCCCCGTAGTGCAGAACAAGCGTGGGACGTCCGGGAAAACGGGTTGAGAGTTCGGATTTGAGCCTGTTCCAGGCTGTCGCGGTCTCCACGAGCCGGGCGTAGTACTCGGCATACTGAGCATCGGGAAGGCTTGCGGCAGCAAAGGCGCGCTCGCTCTCGAAATTTCCGGGCGCGACCAGCCTTCGGTTGTGGGGACCGTGATTGAAGTTGGTCAGCGCATATAAAAAACGAGGCGATGGATCACCGGCAATCCGCTGCGTATGAGCGGCGAGCGCCGCTTCCAGAAACCGGGCATCGGAATGGGTCGTCTCGAAATGGCTGATATCGAAGGGCGGAGGAAAATCGTCGGTGAAAATCCGTTCGCTGATGCCGATCGAACGGTAAAACGCGTCGTAGTTGAGAAAGCTGCGACGGCAGCTCGACGTGAGCATTGTCCTGTACCCGAGCGCAGACAGCGCGTGCGGCAGGCTGTTGCGGAATCGGCCGACGCCTCGCTTGAATAGAAAGTAGGCATTTGAACCGAAGCTCGCACTTGAAAGACCGGTGAGCAGGCTGAATTCGGATTGCCATGAGCCTCCGCCAAAAATATCGACGTTAAGGCTTCCATGGACACCACCTATCGGGGACAGAAATGCTTCGACGATTGGTTCAACCGGAAGCCCATACACGCGCGGATCGAAGATCGATTCGTGCTGGATGACGATAATGTCGGGATAGTCGAAGCTGCGCGCCGGTACAGCAGCCATCAGCGGCAGCGGGTCTTTTGCGATATCGCTCAGCGCCAGCCCGCCGAACTGGCGCCAGGAAAGCGGGTCGAGAAGCGAGACCATGAAGGCCGAGAAAAAGCACCGCCGCTGAGCCGCGATCGGCTGGAAAGAACCTGCCCCGCCGCTTATCCTGTAAGCGACAGCCAGGCTGGCAAGCGCAATGCTCAACAAGACAACGCGGAGCCCCAGGGAAACCGGCGGCCCGGCCACGCAGAACAGCGTCGCGATTGCGGCCAGGATGAGTGCGATGCTTCCAGCGACAACAGCCATGACCGCCAACGGATACTGCACGATAAAAAACGGGACTGTGCCTGCGAACGCCAGCGGCAAATCCGTCACGGTCAGCTTGAGCCCGCTGTGGCGATGCTTGACGTTTGATGCGCCGAAGATTGCTGCGGCCAGGATCGTTGCCAGCAGTATCGCTCTTTCGAAATCCGCAACGACGCACAGCAGTGCCGCGGTGGCGAAACACAGGGCCGCGATCGCCAATACAAGGTGTTCGACGCTGCGCTCCGCAAACCAAATGACGCCGGTGGCGACCGCAAATATCAGGATCAGCGTCATTTAAATAACGTGGCCAAATAGCGGGTGGAATTGCACGATTGCTAAGATCATCCAGGCACGCAGGACGGCTGGCGATTCAAGTGTCGCGAGGACGAGGGCGAACCGCGGTCGCACCGTTGATGTCGCCAGCTAGGCATCTACGCGGGGAGAATCCTCGAAGGCGAGAAGCTTGCCGATCTGCCGGTAGAACAGCCCCTCAAAACCGCCATGGCCTCGGGACTTACCGTGACGCCGAAGCTGCGGGTGGTCGAATAGCAGGTGGCCGACATCTGCCGACGGCGCAAAATCGACGTTCCGTTCTTACGAAACATCTGGCGACAGGCTAGCATGCTGCGCTTTGTGGATAGAAGACGGAACAATTCCGAAATACCTCCGGAAGACACGGCTGAAATGTGACGAGCTGGAAAAGCCCCACGAAAATGCGACATCCGTGATCGTTTTGCCCCCCTGGGCCTCGAGTTCCTGACGGCAGTGCTGCAACCTTGCCTGCCAGATATAGTCGCTGACGGTCGTGCCCTTCTCCCTGAACAACATGTGCAGATAGCGTTTGGTGCAGCCCAACGCGGCGGAAATCTGGTCGATGCTGAGATTTGGGTCGCCAGGACCGTTGGACCGCCACGATCGAACACCGCGCCGACTTCGCGAAGCGGCAATAGCAGGAAATCGATCAGCGTATCGGCGACGCCGATTGCGGTGTGCGGCGACAGTTTCGCAGCTTCGCCAAATGCGGCATGCACAAAGTCATGCGCAATCCGGCCGGTGCCGGTACGGGCCGAAAGTTTGCATGCCGGCATCTTCGCCGGATGGAAACCGCGCTCTTGCAGCAGGTCCGTTGGTACGATGACGACTTCATGCCGCGTCAGCGAGGGGCTGATGATAGTATGCGGACAGGATACGTCATAGGCGAGACAATCGCCGGGCATCAGCTCGATGCGGCGGCCATTCTGCTCGAAATGAGAAATGCCGTAGGTCTGAAACAGTATCTTGACGAAGGGATGTTCGCCCGCTTTCAGCCGCGAATTGGGAAGCGCAAGGCGATGTTGGCTCGCCTCGATCTTGCAGAGCTTCAATCGCGAAACAACAGCGTAGTCTATCTGTCCTTCGAACGACGAGGCTTCCAGAGGATCAACATCAAATCGGCCGCAAAGTTCCGTCAGCGCATCGGTCCAGCACTGAATCTGCTTCCTGGGTGCCAATCCCGCGGTGCTGAGAGAATGGACAGTATTGGACATTATCCAACCATATGAGATCCAACCATATGAGATCCAACCATATAAGTGACTCGAGATTAGAATCTTAGTTCGGTCACGATCAAGCGGCGCAATTTAGAGCGGTCGTTGCACCCTGAGCCCAATCAGTTCATGCAGCGTTCCTCCCGACATCCATTCCGACAATCCTCCGATTTAGTTCGAGCGTCGTCAAGGGGAACCTGCACGTTGTCTGGCATGGTTCTGTTCAGAGGCGCGCCTCAAGGACCGAGGCTACGCAGGCGCGAAGTCGACGCCGGCGCAGTTTACTGGCCGGCAGTTAAAAAATCCGGCGGGTTTCGCTTCTGAGCAAACGCGCTTCTCTCTTGGGCAAGTTTCAGCGGCGGTCGCCGCGGGCGGCGCCTCAGCCAATGACGAACTGATCAAGATGTCGCAGAACCCGAACGACTGGGTGATGCCGTCGGGCAATTACAACAATCAGCGCTATTCGGAGCTCAAGCAGATCACCGCGGCCAATGCCGGCAAATTGCAGGTGGCATGGACGTTCTCGACCGGCGTGTTGCGTGGCCATGAAGGTGGACCGCTGATCCTCGGCAACGTGATGTACGTGCACACGCCATTCCCGAACAAGGTCTATGCGCTCGATCTTTCCAACGAGAACAAGATCATCTGGAAGTACGAGCCAAAGCAGGATCCCAACGTCATCCCGGTGATGTGCTGCGACACGGTCAACCGTGGCGTCGCCTATGGCGATGGCAAGATCTTCCTGCATCAGGCCGACACCACGCTCGTCGCGCTCGACGCCAAGACCGGGCAAGTGGCCTGGACGGCGAAGAACGGCGATCCCGCCAAGGGCGCCACCGGCACATCGGCGCCGCTGGTGGTCAAGGACAAGGTGCTGATCGGTATCTCCGGCGGTGAGTTCGGCGTGCAGTGTCACGTCACCGCCTATGACATCAAGAGCGGCAAACAGGTGTGGCGTGCGTTTTCCGAGGGGCCGGACGACCAGCTCATGATCGATCCGGAGAAGACCACCGATCTCGGCAAGCCGGTCGGCAAGGATTCCAGCGTCAAGACCTGGCAGGGCGATCAGTGGAAGATCGGCGGCGGCTGCACGTGGGGCTGGATGTCCTACGATCCGGCTCTGAACCTGGTCTATTACGGTTCGGGCAATCCCTCGACCTGGAATCCGAAGCAGCGTCCGGGCGACAACAAGTGGTCGATGACCATCTTCGCGCGCAACCCGGATACCGGCATGGCCCGCTGGGTCTATCAGATGACGCCCCATGACGAGTGGGACTATGACGGCGTCAACGAAATGATCCTCACCGACCAGCAGGTCGGCGGTCAGGCCCGCAAGCTGTTGACGCATTTCGACCGCAACGGGATCGGCTATACGCTCGATCGCGCCACCGGCGAATTGCTGGTCGCCGAGAAGTACGATCCGAAGGTCAACTGGACCAGCGGCGTCGATATGGACAAGAGCTCGCCGAGCTACGGCCGTCCCAAGGTTATCGATCAATACTCGACCGACAAGCAGGGCGAAGATCACAACGTTAAAGGCATTTGCCCGGCCGCGCTCGGCACCAAGGACGAGCAGCCGGCGGCCTATTCGCCGGACACGCAGCTGTTCTACGTTCCGACCAACCACGTCTGCATGGACTATGAGCCGTTCAAGGTGAGCTACACCGCGGGCCAGCCCTATGTCGGGGCGACGCTTTCGATGTATCCGCCTCCGGGCGAGACCAACATGGGTAACTTCATCGCGTGGGACGGAAAGACCGGCAAGATCGCCTGGTCGAACAAGGAGCAGTTCTCGGTCTGGTCCGGGGCGCTCGCCACCGCCGGCGGCGTGGTGTTCTACGGGACGCTCGAAGGCTACCTCAAGGCGGTCGATGCCAAGACGGGCAAGGAACTGTACAAGTTCAAGACCCCGTCCGGAATCATCGGCAACGTCACGACCTACGAGCAGGGCGGCAGGCAGTACGTCGCGGTGCTGTCCGGTGTCGGCGGCTGGGCAGGCATCGGTCTTGCGGCCGGCCTGACCGATCCGACCGCGGGCCTTGGCGCAGTCGGCGGCTACGCTGCGCTCAGCAACTACACCGCACTCGGCGGAACGCTGACGGTGTTCGCGCTGCCGCAGTGACCTGATCAGAAAATCGTCCCGGCGCGTGGATCAATCCACGCGCCGGTTCGTGCTGGACTCAAACGCCGAGGAAAAGCTCTTGCA
>WNFI01310188.1_pt1 | contig 18728 bp, 20 predicted proteins | sample 5400471 | NCBI WGS metagenome assembly WNFI01 (sample SAMN13153348, study PRJNA577476) | soil metagenome | isolation source: 100 cm saprolite on Douglas fir-dominated hillslope | place: USA:California | collected 2013-09-17 | reverse complement strand
GTGGCGGGAATGTGGGTTTCACCGATGGAAGTGGAGAACGCACTGCTGGGGCACCCCCACGTCGCCGAGGCCGCCGTGGTCGGCGCGACCGACGAGCGTGGCCTGGCGTATTCCGTAGCCCATATCGTGTTGCGCGGAAATATCCTAGGCTCGGAGGGTCTGGCCGCCGAAATTTGCGAGCACGTCAAAGCACGGCTAGTATCGTACAAAGTGCCGCGCGAAGTGCGATTCTGCGGCGAGTTGCCGAAAACGGTGACGGGGAAAATTCAACGGTTCAAGCTGCGCGGCACCTCGAATGATCGATGATCGCAAACCGTGAGCGGCGTTCCCGATATTTTGGGAATTCCAGAGGATGCCGGCCGGTCATGACAGGAAAGGCGTCCAGTCCGTAGGAGGAAATTCAACGTTCCAGAATTTCGGCATGGCAAAGGGAAAAGCGATACCCACTTCATTTTTGCCGATGGGTTTATCCCGCACATGCACGACACGGCATTCCTGCTCCTTAGCCGTGGCCCAGTTTCGCAGTACGAGTTTTTGACCCGCGTGGACTTTCATGGCTAGGGCGATAAGACCGCCATGGGCGTTGATCTGCAAAGTGGTGGTCTCTTCGTTGATAGGCGCGTCGCCCGCAAACTGCGTGCGAACCTGGATGGGAACCTGCAGGAGAACGCGCTGCGTACGGCGCGCTTCGGCGTTTGTGCCGGGACTTTTCTCATTTTCGCGGGGCATTGCCATTCCAGCTTAGCAGCAACTTTCATTTTGTGATTCTTAATCCTCATAGGAGATCGAGATAGTTGTCGTAAGAAGAAGCGATGGCGCGAACCTCCGCGAGAGTTTGGTCGCGCAGGAGTTTGCCGTCTTCGAGAATTGTTTCGAGGACATTGTTGGACGGGATGGGAGCGCCTTCTACGATTTCGACGGTGGCGAAATCCTTGCCGTTTTGGACGAGGTTGAAGCGGCCGCCTTTGCTGGCTTTGCTGGGATCGGTTTTGGGATTCTTGTAAACGTTGTGCCATTGGCCGTTGCGGTCGATGGCGGAACATTTCAGCGCGAATTTGAGCGTGTCGCGGTTGACTTGTTGCAACAGCGCGCCGCCCATGCCGTAACTCCAGATGTCCTGCGACCAGCCTTTGCGGGTGAGTTGCGCGGTAATGTTTTGAATCGTGTAGAAATTGACGCCGTCGCCCTGGATGAAGCGCACGCACGGAACGGTGGTCTTCCAGCCCTTGCGGTTTACTTCGTAGCCGAATTTCTCGCTGACAATTTTGAAAAGTTCTTCGAGGACGGTGACGGCTTCGCCGGAATCAGGGCGGATCACCAGGGTGCCTGCGCGCTGAAGAACTTTCTCGCGCAGCGCGCCGCCCCAGAGGTTCCGCACCGCGTTGTAAATGTCATAGGAATCGCTGACGCACGCGACGAGACCTTCGGGACAGTTTTCGAGGATGTTGGCGTAAGCGTCCAATTCGTGAGCTTCGCCCCACGCCGTGATCGTGGAATGCTCGGAAGCAGGGATGCTGTAGGCGGCGCAGTTCGTAGGATCTGTCGCGGAGAGATCGGCGGAATAGAACTGATTGAGCAGCTGAATGGCGGCAAGCGTGTCCGTACCGAGAAAATTCAGCAGATGCGCGGCTCCGCCGATGGCGGCGGATTCCTTGGAAGAGACGCCGCGGAATCCGAAATCGTGCAGCTTGAAGGGAAGAAGCGAAGGATCGCCGGTGCGCACGAGGGCTTTGCCGATGACCTGCTTGATCGCACGAGACAGCGTGGCAACGGTGATCGGATACCAGACTTGGACGAGAAGCGTTTCGGCCCAGTTGGTAAGCCAGTAGAACTCCGGGTCGGTATTTTCGATGGTGATGAGCGCGTTGTGAGTTTTGACGACCGTGCCTTCCTTGACGGCGCGGATGCGGAGTGGGAGGCGGCCACCATGTTTCGCAAAGAGAGATTTAAAACCTTCGTAGTTGAAAGTTTTGGGATGGCCGGAGAAATGCGCGTGGGCGATGCGGCGGGCTTCTTCGACATCGTTGAGTGTGAAGACCTGGCCGGCGAAATTGGATTTGATGATGTATTGCAGCATGGCGAGCATGGTTTCTCCGAACATGCCGCCGCGGGATTCGAGGTAGGAATAGATGTGCCGCGTGTCCGGGGGATATTGCCACCAGTGGGTGAGCTTGTAGGAGTCCGTGTTGAGGATGGGATTCAGCCGCAGCGACTGCATGGAGCTCCTCGTGATTGTGACCCAACTAGAGTTGCACCACCGATAGGCCCGGCACCTGTCGGAAATGGCGGAGGTTGGCCGTACCAACACTGTAACCGAGTTCGAGAGCCGTTACACCGATTAGCAGATCGGAAAGTGGAATTCGTATTCCGCGCGCTTGGTTCTCGCCGTCGAGCTGACCGGCGCGAAGAGCGAGAGACACCGTGACGGGATGGATGGGTATCGCGGTCAGGAGTTCTCCAAGGAAATTCTGCCGCATCGCTTTTTGCTCTGGGGTGACGGCGCGGGCCGCGCCGTGCGCCAGCTCAATCAGAGTGACAACAGAAATCCCAACATCGGTCTCGCCTATTTTACCGGCGATCACGGTAAGCATTTGACGGGCGTTCTTGCCCTGACGCTCCGCTGCAATCAGAACGCTGGAGTCTAAGGTTAATCCTATGCAGGCGGGTCAAGTGGCTCGCGATGGCTGGCGATGGCGGCCTTAACGTCCTTGGAAAAGTCAGGATCGATGGTAGCCGCCGAGTCTTCGGGAAGCAGTGCGATGCACTCGGAGATGGTGCGGCGAACGGGCTCGGCAGCATGAAGAACAGCGACGGGACGCGCGTCATTTTCGATGACAATTTCCGCGCCAGCGCGCACCCGGCCCAGGAGCGTCGCAACGTTGGTCGTAGCGGCTTCCGCTTCCGAGATGCGGATCACATGCTTGCCCATAAAGTGATTATACACCCGAGACCCGGCTGTCTATGTTTGAGTAAGCGCATATTCGAATGATTGCCGAAGGTGGGGCTTAGAGAGAAGCCTGCCGCGCGCTTTAACGCTTCACCTCCCGGCCGCCCGCCCGATTGGAATACCGGGAGGCTTGGGCTAAGATGCGCGTTACAGGGACCATCCTCGTTTTAGCCACTAAAGAAGGCGGCAAGGCATGGATTCCGAGCGCCGTCGTGCCCCACGCTATCCGATTATCGCAGATGCTGAAATAACCGAAATCGTATCCGACACAAAACTGAGCGCAAGGACCAGCGATCTGAGTGTCGGCGGATGCTTTCTCGACATGCTGAATCCGTCGCCAGAAGGCACGGAGATTCGGGTCAGAATCTCGCACACAAACACGACATCCACTGCGCTGGGAAGAGTGGTATTTCTGTTCCCCAATATGGGAATGGGGGTGATGTTTACGAGCGTCGACGCAAATCAGCAAGTAGTTCTGCAAAAGTGGCTCGAAGAGTTGGGTCGCGGCGAAGGATAGAGGGAATAACCAATTCAGCAGCGCCGCGAACGACCGCATTAAGACGGAAGCGCGACGGACATGGTGTCCGTCAGGCTTCTCCGGGGTGAGGAGAGAGTGCATCTGATGCTAGCGAATCTCCCTGGCGTCAGGTACGAGAGCGCGCCCAGAAGATTCCGGGAGACAAGAAGCACGATCCTGGACTGGCGGCATTTTCTCACAGAGCGATTGCGGTGCGCAGTTCAACACAGCACAGAAACGCGCGATCGAATGTTCGATGGGATTGATTGGGGAGGGCACAGGCCGTAAACCGTCTCTGCGCATCTCTTAGGAAACCGCGAGGATGAGCAGGGTGACGTCATCTTGCCAGTTGGACCGATTGAAATCCGCCAAAGCGTTGAGGATTTCATTCTTGATTTCGGCGGGAGTTGAAGTGCGATTAGCTTTCAAGAGTTCGAGGAGGCGCTGCTCGCCGAATTCTTCTTCGCCGGCGTTGCTTGCTTCCGTTACGCCGTCGGTGAAAAGAATGAGGCGATCGCCAGATTGCAGGTGAATGGTACCTGACGCAAACGTTTGATCGCAGAAGACGCCGAGGACGCCGCCACCTTCCTCTAAGCGGTGATGCGATCCATCGCGATGCAGGACAATCGGCGGATTGTGCCCGGCGTTCACGTAACTTAATCTCCGGGCGGGGCCGTCCAACTGGGCGTAGAAAAACGTAACGAACCGATCCCCCTCCATATTCCGATGAAGCAGGGCATTCAGGCGGAGGCAGAGCTCGCTTGGCGGCAAAGACGGCGCGGCTAATCCGCGGACGGAGGCTTGAAGGTTGGACATCAAGAGCGCGGCGGAGAATCCTTTGCCCGCAACATCGGCAATACAAAGTCCCAGCGCGTCGGCGTCAAAAGGAAGGACATCGAAATAGTCGCCACCGACATCGCGGGCGGACTGGGACGCGCTGGCGATCTCGTAGCCGGGGAATTGCGGGATTTCCTTGGGGAGTAAAGCCCGTTGGATCGAACGCGCCTCGGAATTTTCCTGCTCCTGCTCGTGGAGCTGGAGGGCGATGTCCCCGTAATATAGGAATTGCACGCCCACTCCTGACATCCCGTTTGCAAACTCATTCGGGTGCACGTGCGCGACCCGGCCAGTGAAGCGCCTCTCGTTCAGCTCGTTCCCGCTAATCTCTTTTGGCATTTGAAAAAGAACTTGAACGAGCTGTCCCTGGCGGAGAGGAAGATCCGTCGTGAAGTAAACACCGCGGCTTGAGATGTTCATAGTCTTAACCTCCCGCGCAACCAGAGAGGGTGTCGTAATGGGTTGAAGCAGTAATGGAAGATTCAGGATGAACCGGCGCGCGGTTCGACGCTCGGATACCGACATGTCTTTGTTCCCTTCGGACCTGTGAGGGACAAGCCAGCGTGGAAATCAGGAGGGCAAGAGTAAGTTTGCCGACTGGCGCGAAGAAGGTCAAGCCCACATTTCATCACCGAAGAGTGCAATGGCCGAGTTGAAAAAGTAAATGCCCCGCACCTAAGTCCGCCCCTAAATGGAGCAAAACAGATCCTTTCGCTGCGAGAGTCACAGTAGTCTTTGCAGGTCTTCAGCACTCAGGCCCGCATCCCGCATGATGCTTTTGAGGGTCTTGGGATGGAGAACTCTCGCGGCATGAAATGGAACGGTGGCTCGTTTGCCTTCGGCATTCTTGTAGATCATGTGACTGCCACTCTGACGCGCGATTTAAAAACCCAGCTTTTCCAGTACGGAACAGGTTTCACGCGCGGTTAGGCGTGGGAGCTTGGGCATCAGACCGCAATTTCGACAGTAGAAGGGCTCACGGACACTTGGGGAATCTCTTCGCCGGCGGCCAGCCGGTCTTCTATGTGCAACTTAATGGCATCCTTGATGTTCTCGACAGCTTCTTCGCACGTGTCGCCTTGGCCGATGCAATACCCGCACCCGGAAAACCGCAGGGTCGATTCAATATGAGCGGCACTCGGCGCCCAAATTCGTCTTAACGCTGTACCTCCGGGCCAGACCTCATTACAGGGTTTACCCGATGGACTTTTCGGGGTTTTACCGGATAGACGAGCACACTTCATAGGGTGATTTTGGGGGCAGAAGGAGAGAAAGGGATGGGGTCCATCCAGAGAGCGAAGCTACCGGCTGGGCTGTCTCACCTGCCTCCCTTGGAGAGAGCTGCGGTCTCGATTTGGTGCCCAGAATGTCAGAGTGACCAGATCCGCAGATCAAGAATGAGAGGAATTGTTGAATCTCTCCTGGCCTTCCTGCTGATTCGACCGTATCAATGCGAAGAATGCGACTATCGTTTTTTCCGCTGGTCCATTCGATACAAAGCCAATCCAATCCCGCTGGCATGGAGAAACGAATGATCGAAACTCCAGCCTACACACAGCTTGCCAGGCAACCCAGGATGGTCACACTTCGCACACGGATATGGATTGAAGAGCCGCGTTTTCAGGGCTGGGGTTGCTGCGGATGCGCATGGACGTTCAATCCTTCGGGGCCACCCACCGGCAACTCGCTCCAGGAAATGAGGGAGGAGTACGAGCGGCTGCGCCATAAAGATTTTGCAGCCCATGTTTGCGCTGCACACCCTAAAGCCAACAAGGCAAGAGTCTAAATAATCTAGGTTGCTCCACTACGCACGGGCCGCGTGGCCCGATTGCAGCCTGGCCCTTTTCCCGAGTAATCCAACACCTGCCGCGATAGGCGATTGGCGTTGATCATGCCGATGACCGCGACAACGAACCACAGCGCGGCTGCCTAGACGGCGTACCACAGCGATTCTTGCGCGGCGGTAACGCGAACGCGACATATTCGAGAAAATATATCGCGTAAACCGCTGGTTCCGTCGACGACCCCCGTTAAGACGATTCCAACAACGGTTGGACCAAGAAGCATGGCGGGAAACATCATCAGACCCCCAAATTCTGGTACCGCCTCGCCGCGCAGGACGTGTGGCGTATTTTGGTCCCTCAGGAGTTCCAGGTGACGCGCGACAATTGCTTTTTGCGGGACTCCCACTCGGCGCCAGAGAGGAGGCGCGGGGCGACTTCGATCAGGCGAGGAGTAAGCTTGAAGACGCCCGCGGCGGTCCATGGGCGGCCGTCGCGAGTCCGATACTCGCGGACGTTCAGGGCGTCCGCCATGCTGGTGAACGAGAGGTCCTGGACAATCATTTCGGCCAGAAATTTGAGAGTTTGCATTTCCAGGGGGTCGTCTTCCAAGTGGCGGCAGTCGGAGGCAATGCGAAGGCCGAAGGGGATTTCCTCGGCGGCGGCGGGAGCTTCCCGTTCTAAGGGCTGGGCGGAGATCTCCACTTCGCGTTCCCATTCCAGGGCGACTAGGCTCCAACCCGCATCGTGCATCTGCGACAGGTAAACGGAAGTCGGCAAGATGCTAACCTTCTCTCGCATACGATCGATCTTTTTCACAGTAGCCTCCCTGACGGGCGTTTTCAATCGCGATGGCGGAATTTCCCAAAGCAGGTCAGCGCAATTCTCATGCCGTGAGCGGAACGGCAGAAGCCACAGAATCAAAAAGACTTCTAACAAAAGGCAGAATCGAGTCCAGGTCGCCAACGTCCGCTCGCGGGATGAAAGTGTCGCGTTGCCGGACACTTCGGAAGGCACGTGGCAGCCGGGACGACCCCTCAGGTGTAAGAGAGCCGCCAGTTTGACCGCCTGTTAGAAATTCCGGCAACTGACCGGGAAATCGGGAGCGAAAAGGAGTGCGCGAAAGGTAAAATCACAACGGAGATATTCCTGGGAGGGGCGATGCCGAAAAAACCGACCGTCGATGATGCGAGGTTGATACTCGAACTCTACGACCTGAGGCGAGAGCCAGAGTTGCGGAAAGCGAGGCAATGGTGGCTGATTACGTTCTGGCCGAAAAGCGCGGATGACTTCGTGAAAGTGGCGACGGCCATGGGATCGGATGAGAACAACTGGCTGAGACAGGTGGGCAGCTACTGGGGAATCGCCGTGTCGTTTGTCTCGAACGAGATCGTGAGTGAAAAGCTTTTCTTTCAACTGGCATTTTGCGGAGAGCTGTACTTCATCTTTGCAAAAGTGCGGCCGTTCCTGGCGGAAATTCGCGAGAAGATGAATAATCCGGATCTCTTTATAGCGATGGAAAAAGCCATCCTGGGATCGAAGCTGGCGCGGACGCAATTTGAAAAAGTTGAAGCACGCGTGTCAGCGATGCGGCAGCAGAAATGAGCTTGCCAGCCAGTACGGTAGTCCGGAAGGGGCGGACTTGCTTCGCCGTCGTGTGTCTGGCGGCAGCTTCCGCGCTGTTTTCACCCGGAGCGATGGCGAAGGATACGGGCACTTGCACTCCGGGAACAACATTGCGCTTGAGCGCGCCCGAATCAAGCCAGGGGAGTTTGCTGCTGATAGAAGTGAAAAGCGCGAAGCCCCTTGCGGAAATGCAAGGAGATTGGGATGGGCGACCTGTCCCGTTCTGGCGCGAGTCTGCAAGTGAAGCCCAGCGAAAAGGTTTGCTGGCGGTTGATCTCGAAAAAGCGCCCGGCGAATACGAGTTGAAGGTAACCGGGCAAACGGCGAGCGGCGAGAAAATTAGCTGCAGCGCGAGAGTGGCGGTGAGGAAAGGCCGGTTCGCGACGGAGAAATTGCAGGTTAGGAAACAATTCGTCGAGCCTAGCCCGGAACAAATCAAGCGAGCGGACGAAGAGCGCCAGAAGATGCGCGATATTTTTGACCGCGTAACGCCGGAGCGCCTGTGGGACGGGAAGTTTCGAATACCGCTGGATGGTGCGACAACGGGCTCGAATTTTGGGAGACGGCGAATTCTAAATGGGAATCCCGGATCACCACATAGCGGTGTGGATTTGCCGGGTGCAACCGGAACTCCGGTACACGCCACGCAACGAGGGCGCGTCGTGCTGGCAGAGGAACTGTTCTTTGCCGGGAATACAGTGGTGTTGGATCACGGTCTAGGGATTTACACGCTTTATGGGCACCTCTCCGAGATCGACGTGAAGGTGGGAGACGAATTGGAAGCCGGCGCCGTGCTGGGAAAAGTCGGAGCGACGGGACGCGTCACGGGGCCGCACCTACACTGGGGACTGACGGTGGAAAGGGCGCGGGTGAACCCGCTGCAACTCGTAAGGTTATTGGGAAACTCATCGGGTGCGGCGGCTAGGCAAAAGTCTTCCAAGCGCCGAACAAATTGAAACGAATGCTCCGGTAGGGACACTAGAGAAGGGCAGGCCGGCGCTACGAACTGCACACCGGCCAGGAACATGGGGGGAAGTACCAGGGTACTATTATGGAACCCATTTTTGTGGTACCGTTCAGCCATTGTCCTCGAACAGATATGCAGGCAGTATGCGGTTGTGTGGGCAAGGTTCGTGCTAGTCACCTCCGTTCTGTTGTTCTGTCGCTTTAGCACCCTGCTGACACGACACAGTCGTCGGGCACTCGTCGGTAGAAGTTAATCGAAAGCACCGTGCACTCATAAATCAGATTTGAGGTCGTGGCCGAAATGTCCCTGCTTCACTTTCGTTGCAAAGAACGCCGACGAACGCTACGAGTGGCACTAACGGTGCCGTTGACGATCCACGGGAAAACGGATTCGGGCGAAAAGTTCAGCGCGCAGACCCATTCGCAGTCGGTGAACCGGCACGGAGCCTTATTTCAGCTGGAAGAGATCGTATTGGTGGGGCAAACGCTGATCCTGATGAATGATAACACCGCGCAATCGATGGAAAGCAGGGTTGTCTCCATCCACCGGGCGCGCGACGGCAAGCAGTATATCGGAGTGGAGTTTATCTCACCCGAAATGAATTTCTGGCACATGCAGTTCCCGATTCCGGGCGCAAAACCGCTGCGCCGGATCGTTCCCAACAAAGCTTCCGCATAAAACGAAGCGTGCAGCATTGCTGCTCCTCCTTCAGCGTAGGTATACTTTCCGGCCGGGCCGGAATCTTCGATCGTCAGGTGTCTACCCTCCCCTATGTTTTTTGTAAGTGTTGCATCTAAAGGATTTAGAGTTTGTGTAAGTGGTTTGGAATCAACACTTGCGGGATGGTTTGTAAGTGTTGCATTTAAATGGGTTAGGGAGGGTGTTGTTTGATGGGGATTCTTGCCTGAACCGGGAGAAAGCAAAGGGGGAGAAAAGAAGGAAAACGACTATCGCAGAGTTGTGCAGAGACGCCGAGGACGCTGAATCTAGGAAGAGGAAGTTGACACGGACGGCTGATACGAGTGGTCATTGGCGGATCGCCTCTGGGTTGGGTTGGTCGGTGGATGTCGACGTTGAGGCTTGGTTTTGTTTGGGGGTGGGTTGGGGACAGACGTACCGCTGTGAAGGTCGGCCTCTACAGGGGGTTGAGGATAGGGGGGCGGGGGAGGATTGCCGTGGGCGAAGTTTTGGCGGACGGAATTGCGGATGGCTCTTCGCCAGGAGTCGGAGCCGAAGGCGTTGATGTACTCGTGCTTGGAAAGATAGATGGTTTGGGCGAGAGTTTGGGAGAGATAGGAGAGGGTGCGGGCGGAACGGGGCTTAATGTCGCCGAGGACGACAGCGGGCAAGAGGCGACCGAGGGTGGAGCTGAGATCGCGGACGGAAAGGTATTGGCCGGAGAGGAAATAGGAGAGTTCGCAGGCGAGTTTATTGGCGGCGCGGGCCTGGGAGTCTTTGCGGGCGTGGCCGGAGCAGAAGTGGGGATGATGGGGGGAGCGGGGAGCGCGGCATTGGCGGCCGTCGGCAAAGGTGAAACGACACAAGGACTTGCGGTCCTGTGGGCGAAGAGAGGACATGGGTAGCTCCAAAAGTTGAGTTGAAAATAAAAAGCCCGGGTGAAACCGGGGCGGAATACTGACTAAGGAGACTCTACCGGAATGATGATGAACCTGTCAAGGGAAATGCTGGTTACGGTTTAGCTGGGTGGCGAGCGGCTCTGGTTTGTGTCGTGATTGAGTTGAGTCTACCCCCCGCCCTTTGCATACGACAGAAACGCAAAGGATGGGGCACTCTGCGGTGCTACGCCATTGGCAGCTCAGGACTTGTGAAAGTAGATTCAATTTTCGATCCCCACCGCCCCTGCCAAAAGCAGACCAGCGCCACGCTAGACCACGCGTGGCGCCGGCTATTGGAGGATATGTTTTCGTCAAACTAGAATTTGAAAACGATACCGGCTGACGGCTGAGCCGTATGTGTTGTTGTGCCCGTATTCAATGCGATCAGGCCGAAGTCGGGACTTTTGTAAACGAAGCCACGGTATTCGATTCGCCCCGCGAAGTGTCTGGTGAAGTCGTAGTCAACGCCGCCACCATACTCGAACACTGCTTTCGACTGGTTACCCGCTCCCGGGGTGAATGCACCTAAGGCCCGGGTGGGAACAAAGGTCAATGCGCCTGTCCCCCCAAGCGCATAGGGCTTTAGCCGCCCGAAGCTTGGAATCGTTACCACGGCAGCGGCCGTAGTCTCATTAACATCAGCCTGAACAGGTAATGTTGTGGTTATGACCCTGGGGCCCGGCCCGAGTATCGGAGGCAGCAAGCTTGGGGTCGTTGTAATGGTCCGCTGGGTGTCGCGGACGCGGCCATAGCTCGCGTCGGCAGCCAACCAACGATTGAGGTGGTAGCGGTAGCCCACCAGGAACCCGCCTGCATCGGTCGCGCCCTGTCTGCGGCCAGTGCTGGTTGAGGTTTTGGTGTAAAACCCGATCCCTTGCGCGTGGGCTTCCTGTTTGGTGTCCTCGTCTGCCCGCGCCGCTGAAGTAAACAACAACATCCCGAAAACTACTCCTGTTAACAGTCTGGACTTCATGTTTTTACTTTCTCCTTAGTTAGACTTCGTTTAGTTTTTACTGCGAGACGAACTTCGAAAAAACAACTGCGTTGGACTTCCTCGACACCCGGACCACAACCTCACAAAATGATTCGTTCCACCGGTCAGCAGCTTTGGGCTTCCGCCGGGCCTGCCGTGCACAGTCCCACAGGAGCCCACGATTCACCGTTCCGCGTAACTTCTGGCGTCCTTGAAAAAGACGTGACTTGACGGCGCTAATCGAGGTACCCAGAGTCTGAGCCGTTTCTTCGAAGGACCGTTCTTCGATGACGCTAAGCAACATCGTTCTTCGAATCTTCGGACCCAAACAATTGATCGCTTCGGTTAAGAGCTCCGTCCCCTCAGGGCGCCAACTGGACTCCTCCGGATTGGGACTCTGGTCATCAATGTCCCAGACCGGCTTGACGCCATCGTCGATTTCGTTCCCCTTCTGTCAAACGCAAGCCACTACCGAACAAAGCAATAGCTGTGCCAGACGGTGACGCTGATGAAAACGACTTGGAAGAGATTGGCAGAATGGGAGATGCGTCAATTCACGCGCGTTATGGCTAGGTCAGCCGTCCCGTGGAACTGTCAGAATGTTCGCCACTCTGTCAGATGAGATATTGAAGGTTTTTGGACCCTTTGTTCCGCGAGCGCAGATTTTATTTTTCGGACCAAGGCCTGTTCAAATTCTTGGCAGGGAATCGCTCTCGTGAAGAATTGGGCCCGAGGAGATCTTCTGGTCGCCACGGATCAACGACGGCGCTTAGGATGGTCGTGGCTCAAGATTCGGAGAGGACGCGCTTGTAGTAGGTTTCGTAGGCGGGGATTACGTCGGCCATGGCAAACACGGTGAAGAGAATTGGGCTGATATCGGATACGCACGGTTTGCTGCGCAAGGAAGCAGTGGAAGCGCTGCGCGGGTCGGAGCTGATCATTCACGCGGGGGACGTGGGGAAGCCGGAGATTTTGGAAGAATTGAAGAAGATTGCGCCAGTTGTAGCGGTGCGCGGAAACGTGGATACGGAGCCGTGGGCGCAGGCTTTGCCGGAGACGACCGTGACGAAAACGGGCTCGGTCCTGATCTACGTCCTGCACGATGTGAAGACCCTGGATTTGAATCCTGCGGCAGCTGGCTTTCACATCGTCGTCAGCGGCCATTCCCACAAACCGGCAAAGACGGAGTGCGATGGGGTGCTGTACATCAACCCGGGAAGCGCCGGACCACGGAGATTTCAGCTACCGGTCGCGGTAGCATGCCTTCGATTAGGAGGGACGCCCTACGAGGTGGAATTCGTGGATCTCGAGGAATCCCGGTAACCCCAATGGGTCCAAAGACGTCAATTGCTGCAGCATCACTCCGGGAGGTTTCGCGCAAATGACCCAGGGACTCAACATGTGCCCGGAACTCGATGTCGCCGAAATCGGCTTCCGCAGCCATCCTGTAATTCATTGAATTACTTATACTTAATGAAGAGTGGGTAAGCCGGGGACAGCATCGAGCAAGAGATAGTACTAGGCCCATGGTACGAAAAATAGGTGCTTCGGCATAGGACAGCGGTCCGGTCTAAATTGAGTCTCCAGCATCATGGTGCGTATAATAGATACGCCTATACTTAATCCAGGTTGAGGCTATTCAACACAGGTTGAGGCGCTGTCCAAGAGACCTCGAGACGGAAATCTGAACTAAAAGGGAGAACAGGGCCAATGCGGAAACACCAAAAGGGATTCTCGTTGATTGAACTGTTGATTGTGGTGGCGATCATTTTGATCATCGCGGCGATCGCGATTCCGAACCTCCTCCGCTCCCGTATGGCTGCGAATGAAGCTTCGGCAGTCGGTTCCCTCCGCACCATCAACACGGCGGAAGTGACCTATGCCACGACGTACCAGACCATTGGGTTCGCGGGGCTCCCCGCCCTCGGCGGTGCAGCACCCTGCACCAGCGCAACATCCACAGCTGCCTGCTTGCTTGATGACGTTCTGTCGAGCACGGCGGGGGTTAAGAGCGGTTATCAGTTTACAGTGACTCCTGGCACGCAGACGCCGGTAGTTACCTATACGTCGCTGGCGACACCGACCGTCGTTGGCCAGAGTGGCCAGCGCGCGTTCTGCTCCGACCAATCTGGCGTCATTCGCAACAACGCTACCGGCACGGCCTGCTCGGCTAGCGACCCAGCACTCTAACCAATATCTCTACGGCGCGCTTGGCCGCAGCTGGAGAGTTCTCCGGCGGAATGGCTCGCCCAGCCCACCCCCTCCGGACAGGAGGAGTGGGCTTTTGCATTCCGCTCGCGGACATTCCCGCTCCGGGGGCTCTCGCTTACACCTACCGCGACTTTTGCTATGGAGCAGGAGCCCATGCAAGGCCGTCGACGCCGCTGACGTAGGCGATTTCCCCGCCCGGTCGAATCAGGATTTCCGACGATCTCTCCGGAACGTCCAGCGAACGCACCACTTTCAGCGTTTGCAAATCAACGACATGGAGATGATTTGCTACAAGGCTGACCGCTAGCAGCCAGCGACCATCGGGAGTCGGCGCCGACGCATACGCCACATTCGGCAATTCGATCCAGTTCGCGATTTTGTTTGTAGCCGTATCGATGACGGCGATGCGTGGCGCGTCCTGGTCGTGGGTGAAAACGCGGCGGCCGTCGGAAGACATGGAAATGCGCTGGACACTTTTTGCCACGGGAATCGTGGTGACGAGACTGCGCTTCGCGAGGTCGAGCACGCTCACGCTGCCTGCGCCGACATTGGCCGTGTAGGCGCGGCGGCCGTCGAGTGACAGAACCAGCATGTGGGATTGCGGTTCGCCGGTCGGAATTTCCGTGAGGACCTTGCGTGTGGAAGGATCGATAACATCGACGGCGTTTACCATCTCGGCGGTGACGTAGAGCAGACCGTCCGGCCCAAATTCGGCGCGGTGCGGGCGGAGCGGTTTGCCCAGATCGATCGTGGCGGCGAGTTTGCGCCCCTGCAGATCGATCACGTCGATCGTGCTGCCGTCCGTCCCGGGCTTGCCGACGCCGGAGTTTCCGTAGATCGGAACGTAAGCGAAGCGGCTGTCTTTCGACACGATGACTTCATGGCCGTTCACGCCTACAGAAATTTTTGCCAGTTCGCGGCGATTGTCGGGATCAACGACCAGTAAGGTGTGCTCCTTCTGATTCGCCACGACCAGCAGACCGCCCGCCTGCGGCGCTGGCCTTGCGTCCCGAAGCTCCGCTGAACCAACAAACATCATGGAAATAACGAGCAATGACGGGCGTGCGAGCATGGACCACCTCGATGGAACATTTTTCTCTTTCGAACGCGCGGAAACTCAGCGGAGTATATCTTTTCCCGGACTCAGCGGCTACGCCGGCGTTTCTTTTTCGCTGGTTTTTTGTCTCGCGCCTTGCGCGCCAAAGGCTTTGCCCTGGAAACCGCATCGCGGATTTTCCTCGGAAGCCTCGCGAGGACCATGTCATAAGATTCGCGCAGCAAGCGCGCGAGTTCCTCCGGCGGCAAGGCATCCCTGGTTTGCAGCGCGACCCATTGCGCTCGCGCCAGGTAAGGCGCGGGAATGACGTTGGGCCGCTCCGTGAGTTCTGCAAAATTTTCCGGCGACGCTTTGAACGAGAGACACACTGGAGCCGGCTCCAGCGGCGTCACGGCAAACATCTTCCCTCCCACCTTGAATAGCAGGTCGTAGCCCCACTGAATCTGTTCCGTCGCGCCAGGGAAAGAAAGGCAAAGCTCGCGCAGCCAATCGACGTTCATGAGCAAGATTCTAGGATAAATAGAGTGCCGGCCTCAATGGATGAGATGACATCTCCCGCCGCCACTCCCGGGTCATCCTTCCCAGGCGATCTCCTTCACCGGGCCGATAACAAAGATATAAGAAAGAGCGGCCAGCAGCGCTACGACAGCCATGATCACGAAAGCCACGAAGAATCGTCCGGTGTTATCGATTACGAATCCGGTCACTGCCGGTGCGATGACGCCTGCAAAATTTCCGACGAAATTCTGCAAGCCCGTCCATCGGCCGGCCATTTTCGGCCCGGCCAGAGTTTGCGTGATCGCCCAGATATTGGATCCGCACATGCCGCCGGCCGCGAACGCCAGTAGCAGCAGAATCACGGAAACCGTGGGACTGGCGAGGGCGCAGCCCAGGAGCAGTAGCCCGGCACTCCCCGCTCCCGCACCCGCAAAAGTTTTGCGAACGAGAGTCGGCGTTCCACCGGCGGCGATCCACCGGTCGGAAATCCATCCGAAAAGCACCGCGGCAGCCGCGTAGCACAAATATCCCATGCCGCCAATTTTCGCCATCGTTCCCATCGAAAAGTGGCGCTCGCGCACCAGATAAAATGGCAGCCAGGTGATCTCGAAGTACAGCACGTAGTTTGCGCCAAATAGGCCCCCGCAGGTCCCCCACATCGATCGTTGCTTCAGTATCTTGAGGAATCCTGCGCCGCTTTCCTCCACGGGCGAAAGGGCCGAGCTTCCTCGCGGCATCCATGCGAACCACGGAATCAGCCAGGCTATGCTGACGACGCCAAGCACGATGAAGAAGGGGCGCCATCCGTATCGCGCCATGAGCGTGCCGCCGAAAAACGTCCCCAGAGCCGGGCCGCATCCAACTCCAGCAGCGATGAGCGCGTTTGCGAATCCACGGCCAACTTCCGGAACAGATTGGGCCAGGATCTTTCCGTAACACGGATAAGCGACGGATTCGCCCATCCCCAGCACGAGGCGCGCGGCGAGCAATGCCGCGAAGGTGTGCAAGCCGCCGGTGACGGCCGTCGCGCCGGACCAAAGGAAAAAGCCAAGAGCCATCACCCATTTGACGTCAAAGCGGTCCACCAGCCATCCGGAAACGGGGAGGAAGAGACAGTAGCTCCAGAAAAAGGAGGACAACAGAATGCCGAGCTGCGAGGCCGATAAGCCCAGCTCGTCTTTCAGCAACGATGCGGCGATGGAGAGGTTGCCGCGATCGATGTAGTTGATAAGGACGGAGAGGGCCAGCAGCGCGATCACGCGGGTGATCGGACGCGCAAGCCTATCGTTCTCGTTGGCGGATGCGGAGGGCAAGTGTCGACGCCGGACATTCTCGCCGCCGGGTTGGGTTGTTGCAAGCGGCTTCTTCGGGTCCGAATGTAAGTCTTCTGATTGTGGCAATCGAAGAGGTCTCTCTGACAAGCACAAGCGCTTTCGGAAAGGTTTTGGAGGTGGCGAAGCCTGGGTGGCGCGAAAGGGAAGATGGAGAAAAAAGTACCAGGCGAAGGGCCCCGACTGCGGAGCCGAGGCCCTCGCCAGGTTAGAGGGGTTACCTACCGCCCCAGCGGTAGACGATGCCCGATTCGATTCGGGCGTTATTCTGCCTGACGCCGCTGAAGTGGGTGTATAGATACTCGACCTGGATCAATCGCAGGGCGACGTGCTCCGTCAGCTTGTAGTCAGCGCCGCCTCCCAGCGACATCGCGAATGAGTTGGCGGTGCCACCGCCACTGCCTCCGAAATGCTGCCCGCCGAACAATACCTGGGCGAATGGAGCCAGAGAACTAGAGGAACGATAGGTTGCCCTGGGCCCAAACAGGAAGTTGACCGCGTGGGCGTTCGTGCCTGACGGCAAGCCGGTCACTCTGCAGTATCCAAGATCTCCTACCACACCGAGCCAGTCATTCAGGTTCCCCGTGGCTGAGCCGCCAAAACCTTGACAGCTACTCCCACCGGGGTTGAGCCGGAGGTACTGATACCCGCCGAATGCTTCGGCCTTGGGGTATTCCTGAGACCTAACTGGAGCCGCAACAACTAGGATAAGCACTCCAAGAATCAGTAAGTTACGCATCTTTCCTCCTGGTGTGACGTCAAGCTGGGATACTCCTATCATCCCGGGTTGGTCCTCGCTCTTCAAGCCTATCCCTGCCCTTGTTCCGTATTGGGCAACAGGGGCCATTGGGGCCAAGGGATCTCCAAGGGAGGCCCCTGTTTGCCATGGTTTTTCGGCTTTGGATCTCGCTTTCGCCCGTCGGCTGGGAAACCGCCTCAGTCCAGAGCCCCGGACGCGGAGGAACAGATCGGCGGCAAATGCTCCGCCAAGACGTGCCAGGAGTCGCCGGCATCGCGGCGGGTGACAATCGCGTCCTCACCCGCGCGAATCAGTTGTTTCCTTTCAGGTATTTGTCGAACCACGCCACCGTACGCCGGATCGAATCGATCTGGTTCTCACGTTTTTCGAAACCGTGGCCTTCGTTCGGGTAGTAGTGCGCATCCACCGTCTTCCCGTCCTTCTTCAGCAGCGTGACAACCTGCTCTGCCTCCTCTTTGGGAACGCGCGGATCGTTGTCGCCCTGCAAGACCAGTAGCGGCGCCTTCACACTGTGGATGTAAGTGATGGGGGAAGCTGCATCGTAAGCGGCGCGATCTTTCACTGGATCGCCTAGCAGGCTCTTTTCATATTGCTGCAGCATGGGATCTTCATGGTCCAGCATAGTCATCCCGCCGCCCAGGTCCTTGTAGTTGGCCTTTTGAAACTCCATGCCATACCCCGTCGAACCACGCACGTTGGGCTCGATGCAGACGTATCCCCGGGACACGAAGGCGGCCACACGCGGGCTCCAGTAATCTCCGGACTGCCCCGTCGGCCCGCCGTGCGGCAAGACCAGTGCGGGGTTCGAGCCGTCGCGTTTCAGGTTGAAGGGAATCCATAGCAGTGCGCTGATCGTTTTTCCATCGAGTGATTTGTAGCTGATGACCTGCGATGGTGATCGTGGCGAAGAGTTCAAACTCGCGATGGCGGAGTATGTCAGCTGTTTTGATTTCCGTGATGACACATCGTAAACCCAAAAATCTCCCGGCTCCACCGAGCTCTCGTGCGACAACAGCAGCCGGTCTCCGGACGGCGAAAAGGAGTTCGGGTAGGCGGCAAAACCGTTCACGCCTCCAGCCACTGGGATTTTCTCTGAACGCATCGTGGCCACTTCTGCCATGTACGCATCCACGCGCCCGTCCGCGTTGATGGTATAGGTAAGGCGCTTGCCATCGGGAGCAAAGTCGCCCGAACTGGCCTCCCACTTGGTGTCCGTGACCCACGCAAGCTTTTTCCCCGCGATGTCCAGGAGCGCCACGTTTTGGTAGCCGCTCTTCTCGTTGGAAGTAATCAAAAGCGTCTTGCCATCTTTGGACAACGAAGATGCCATGTTGAGCACCTGCCCTTGGTGCGCGGTCAGGTTCGTGGCTTTTCCACTTGGGACGTCAATGGCATAGATGTCGGCGTCCGTAAAGCTAACTTCCAGGCGGTTGGCGTACAGTGTTTTTCCGTCGGGGCTCCAGGCCACCGATTGCCAAAGATGATTTGGAGTACTCTCGTGGGTGAGAGGCGTCATCTTCCGCGTGGCCCAGTCCATCAACGTAATGTCGTACACCGTGGCTTCCTTTGGTTTGGTATTCAGCGCGATGGTCTTCCCGTCGGGCGAC
>WNFI01681428.1_pt1 | contig 18729 bp, 19 predicted proteins | sample 5400471 | NCBI WGS metagenome assembly WNFI01 (sample SAMN13153348, study PRJNA577476) | soil metagenome | isolation source: 100 cm saprolite on Douglas fir-dominated hillslope | place: USA:California | collected 2013-09-17 | reverse complement strand
TCCAGGAGATTCACGGAACAGGAATGTTGATCGGCAACGAATCCCGGCGCCTGGCGCAGCGGACCTTTGATCGCGAGATTGCCGCCTACGAACGCACACATCACCGTGCGCTTTCGGCCCTGCTTTGGTCAAGGAAACTCCACGACCTGGGCGAGTCGCGGCCTGTCACTCCGCTAAAAACGCCGTAGTTTCCTTGAGAAACAAATCCAGTTGGTCGTGGTGCAGCCAGTGGCCGGCCTTTGGCACAGTTATCAGACGGCAGTTGCGGATCGCCTTGACTCTGGGATCGCTGTCCGGCACAGCGGCAAAGCTTTCCAGCCCCCAGAAAAGCATCGTTGGGGAGGGGATCTGGCCATAGATCTCGGCGCTGTCCGCGATGTTGTGGCCGAGCGGCGACATGGCGCGCACATAATTATCGAACTTCCAGGTGAGCGCTCCGTCGGAATCCCAATTGGTGCCGTGGAGTGTGAGGTGGCGCGCAACCGCAAGCGCTCTGACGCCGGACCGTGCACGCGATGGGCTTGCGGAAACCCAATGCCTTCGATCGAGACAGCTTTGCGCACATTGGCCGGATACGCGCCAGCATAGTGCAGCACCACGATGCCGCCCAGAGAGTGGCCCACCAGCCGGACAGGGAATTCATTAATGATGTCCAGCAGCGCCGAGAGATCAAGCACGTGTTCGGCAACGCTGTACATGGCGCCCGGCGCCCACGCGCTGTTTCCGTGGCCGCGCAGATCAAGCGCGTACACGTGATAGTGCTCGCGCAGGGAGCGCGCTACCCAGTCCCAACTGCGGGCATGGTCCAGTCCGCCGTGCACCAGCACCAGCGCGGGCTTTCCGTCCTGGCCGTAATCCCAGAATTGCAGCTTCAACCGGTCTGAATAAAAGAAATGAGAGATGGGTTCCATGGTCTTAGACATTCTAACGTGCGGGTCTGCATTTGGATTTCTTTTCGACAGGTTGGTGGCGCTGGAAGTCTGAAAGGTGCTCCTAATGTCAGTTACGCTGCTGCTCTGCGCGATCCTGTTCCTGGCTGGCCCGCAAACGGGACCGAAGCCGCTGATCGACAATGACCGCGTCGCCGTTTGGGATGTGACCGACTCCACAGCCGGGCAGCCGTTTGATGCCGTTGTTGTGTCCTTGTCCGGTAGCGCCGCATTCTTGCCTAAGGGCACGCCGCTGAAGGCCGGCGGAAGATCGATGGTGATCGATCTGAAGGACCACCCGGTGGCTCCAATAGCAAATACGACCGGCTATCCGCTGGCGTTTCCGCGGCCTGGTTCGAAGAAGATCCTGGAGAATGCCCGCGTGATCGTATGGGATTACACCTGGACGCAGGGCGTGGCCACCCCGATGCACTTCCACGATAAAGACGTCGTGGTGGTGTTCCTTGATGAGGGCGACCTGAAATCGACGACTCCCGACGGGCAAGCCGTCGTGAGTCCGTACACTCCTGGCACGGTTAGGTTCAATCTCCGCGATCGCACGCACACCGAAACGTTGGTCCGGGGAAAACAGCACGCAATCATCACGGAGCTGAAGTAAACCCGTAGCCGTGAAAACCTGCCGGATAGATCAGTCATGGTATTGCGCAGCCCGGCTTCAGCATCCGAGTTGCGACCTGCCTAAGAACGGCTCATTTCTTCGTGAAACGAAGCTGCGCACGGAAACGCAGGTTCTCGCAGGTAGAGCCAAGTATGTGGTCGTTCGCAGTAGTTCGTATCCGCGCCAGTCGCTCAGGTTTAGATGAAAATAAGCAGGTTCAGGCAGGAACCCATTGCACTACCGCCCCGGCTTGACTCTCGTCGCTGCTCGACTTAGACTTGCCATCCCGCGCCACAAGCAGCTCTTTGTGAGCCATGCTGAAGATTTTTTCTATGCCCTGGGCGCGACCACACGGCGCAGAAGACGGCATTATTTAAGAATCGCCTTATCCGGAGTTTTTGTCACATGGCTTCTTATTGGAACTTCCACACACACTCGAAAAACATAGGAGAACTCTACGATGTCTCAACGCACAACCAAGATCCTGATCGCCCTGACTTTGGCCGTTTGTGCTTTGGGATTGGGAGCGCAGATGCTGCCTAATCCTTACGGACCACCTATCGGCGTGGAGAACGCCAAGAAAGCGGCTGCCGCGGCACTGGCGGAAGCTGCCAAGAACCACTGGAACATGGCGGTGGCTGTTGTTGATCCCAATGGCACCCTGGTTTATTACGAGAAGATGGACAACACGCAAATCGGTAGCGCCAATGTGTCTATTGAAAAGGCCCGTACAGCGGCGCAGTTCAAGCGCGCCACCAAGGCATTTCAGGAGGCATTGGCTAAGGGAGGCGATAATCTCCGCATCCTGGGATTGCCCGGCGTGACGCCGGTTGAGCTCTGGTTGGCGCGGCGACGATCAAGTAGGGAAGTCATTTCCTGAACATATAAGGCTGCAATCACCCGCATTGCGGCCTTTCTTATTTCGGATAGCATAGAGTGTGGAGTCGTTGGTGTGTTGATTGCATTCACGGTTGGGTTCTTATGCTTGCTGGCAGGGCAGGCGCTCGTGCAGGCCGCGTGCGTCCGGATTGACGCGCGCAAGTTTCCCGCGCCTGGGCGTTTGGTCAGTGGCCCCGGCGGCCAGATGCACGTGCAACATTCCGGCTCCGGCGCTCCTGCTGTTGTGCTTGAGGCCGGAATCGCTGCGTCGTCTTTGAACTGGGCCTTGCTTCAGCCCCGGATGTCCGCCGCGACTGCAACTTACAGTTATGATCGTGCCGGCTTTGGCTGGAGCACATCGGAGAATCGCGCGTGTACTCTGCACCGGATGGCGGACGACCTTCATGAACTGCTGGGCCGCATGGAAGTGCCCAAACCTTACGTTCTGGCCGGGCATTCGTTTGCCGCTTATATTTTGCGTGTATACGCGTTCCGCTTTGCCGATGAAGTGGCCGGCGTGGTGCTGGTGGACCCGCTTACGCCGGAAGAATGGATTACGCCAACGCGCGAGCAACGGGCGCGGCTTCGTCGTGGTGTGTGGTTCTCACGTGCGGGTGGTGTTCTGGGCACGGTGGGCGTGATTCGCTTTTGTTTGTGGCTCTTGCAGCGTGGAAAAAGCAATGTGCCACGGCGCGTCCTGAGCGCGTTTGGCGCAAGGGCAAAGGAAACGGTGGAGCGGATCCTAGGTGAGTTGGCCAAACTTCCGCCGGACGTGGTGCGTCTGATCCGCGAGCGCTGGAGCAACCCAAAATTCTTCTGTACCATGGCCGCTTACATTCGCGCGCTGCCTGCATGTGCAGCCGAAGTCTCAGGCTGCGATATTCCATCCCATATACCGGTCACGGTGATTTCCGGAGCGCACCAGCCTGAGGTGCGCATGGCAGAGCACGTGGCCATTGCTGGCCATTCCTTGCAGGGAAGGCATGTCATCGCCGATAAGAGCGCCCACTGGATACACCTAGACCAGCCTGAACTGGTGGTCGATGCGTTCCGCGAAATGACGCAAACCATGCATGCTGAACGATGAAAGGTTGCGTCGGCGATCTACGCAAACCCCAACACCATTTAGAATGCAATCCGGAGCCGAACCGATTCATGAAAAAAGTTGTTGAGCGTGAGAAAAACAAAAACTACTACCGCGTGCTACACGTCCCCATCTGGATATGGGCCTTCTGGATCTTGCCCGGCCATCTCACCGCCGACCTGTACGCGCACGGTCCCGATCGGCGGCACTGGATATGGCTGGCCGTGGTGACTGCCGTTTGCGCGTGGCGCGGTTTTGCCGGACGTCTTCCCGGCGCCGAGCCCCAGCCTTACATCACGCACTACGGTGAGGACAAGCCAAACCTGTGGTATCGCGTGATCTGCTACACCACGGCGTGGATCGCGCTGCTGGTCCCGTTCACCATCAACCTGACGGGGCTAGTGATTAATTTTTTTACCGGCAAATGGGTGATCATCAGTCTGTACCGCAACCTCTATTATGTGTTGGTCGGGGTAATAGTTCTGGCCACGGTGGCCGACTTCACTCCGCGTGCGCGGCGCTCCACGCGCGGTGAGGGTGCGGAGAAAGGCTGGTTTTACGTCGCCGTATGGATGGTCGTCCCCACGCAGCTTGCCAGTTGGGGCATGTGGCGGCTAGGCCGTTACTTTGATCTTTCAGCCACCAGCCTGGGCCACGTCCGCCTGGGGAGGCGATTTCTGACATGGCGGTTTCGGGGGGAGCTTAGGGCTCAAAGCGCAGATTTTAAATACGGTCCGCCAGGCAGAAAGCTACAATCGTGTTCCCCCGAACGCCGGTTGTCTTTTCCATTTTCTTGAGCAGCTTTGTTTCCAGGTTGTCTGGGTCAGGCTTCATTTCACACGCGGCAATTTCTTTATCGCTGGCGCCGTGGTAACACAATTCACACACGCCCAATCCACCTTCCGGGCCGGAGCGGACCGGTGGTCCGAAAGTCCGGCAGGTCATGGGGCGAGCAGAATAAAGGTCGCACATGCCGGTGCCAGGATCGAGCGCGGGGCAAGGCTCGTCATTGGCGAAGTCAACGAAGCGCGCTTCAGCATCTTCGCCTTCCGCAAGGATTCCTGTTTTCGGGTCGCCGGGAAAATCACACGAGAGCCGGGCCACGGCCTGACGAGCACGTTTGTGGACACGAGCGGCGCGCCGAGGGTCAGCGCTTTCAAGCTGAGTAAGGCCTCGCCGCAAACGCGCGGCGTCAAGCTGGTTGATGGGGAACGGGCCGATGCAACATTGGGTGCATCCCGGACGGCAAACCAGCCACTCACCGCTTTTCTGCGCGGCGTCGGCCAGCGCGGTGTCAACGATCTGGACTAAACGCTGGTCGGCCGCCGGCACGAAGGAACGCATGGGTCAGGCTTTCATCTTCGCCGCAAATTTCTGCTGAAACTTTTTGACCTTTGGCGCAACCACCATCTGGCAGTAGGGCTGGCTTCCGTTGTTGGCGAAGTATTCCTGATGGTAATCCTCCGCGACGAAAAACTTTGTTGCGGGTTCCACAGCGGTGACTATCGGATCAGGCCAGATACGTGCCGCGTTCAACTCGTCAATGGCCAGGGCGGCCACGCGGCGTTGTTCTTCAGAGTCGTAAAAAATCACAGAGCGGTACTGCGTGCCGGTGTCATTTCCTTGACGGTCCAGCGTTGTTGGATCATGGACGGTAAAAAAGATATCGAGTAGCTCGCGATATGTGAGCACTGTGGGATCAAACGCAACGCGCACGACCTCAACATGCCCGGTATTTCCGTTGCACACCTGACGATAAGTGGGGTTGTCTACATGACCTCCCATGTAGCCGGATTCCACTGATGTGACACCTTGCAAACGGTCAAATACCGCTTCCAGGCACCAGAAACATCCGCCACCAAGTACCACTGTTTGAAGATTTGCCATAAGTTCCTTAGATGCCTTAGGAGAAAGAAAGTTCCATCTCTTCACTGTAGCACTTACGGGAGCGCACTGATGTTCCGCCGGCAGAGCTATTTTTTGACAGGCTTGCTGGGCTTGGCTGGTGCGGTAGGTTTATCGGCGATTTCCATCTGGGTGTCCAATTTGTCCAGCATGGCCCGCACGTCCTGCGCATGCTGTCCGTTGGGCGCATACTCCAGGTATTTACTCATGGCTTCGCGGGTTCCGGGAGGGACTGCGTATTTTTCCTGGTCCAGCTTGCCCTGGCCAAACAATATGGACGCCTTGATGTAGTAAGCATCGGCCAGAGTGGGATCTGAAGCAATCGCTTTGTCGCAGGCCGCTACTGCGTCCTGTTCATGTTTGATGTTATAGAGCGTGGCGCACCAATTGAAATACGGCTGGGCCGGATAAGCGGCCACCTCTGCGGCTTGATTGAAGATGTCAATGGCCTCATCGTATTTCTTCAGCTCCACATAAAGGTTTCCTTCCGAACTGAGCATCTGGCCCATACCCGTTTTGGCTTTGGCGGAGTCCGGTTTCGCCTCAACGATTCTTTTGGCAACCTCAATACCTTTCTGATACGTCTGCAGCGCATCTTCCTGCTTGCCCGATGCGTTTTGCGCTCCAGCCAGGAGCTGATAAAACTCCCACTGATTGGGATCAATGGCGATGGCCTGGCTGCAAGAGTCAATCGCCGCGGCGCTCCTGCCGTTATTGCTTTGAGCGTTGCAGGCGTGGTAAAGAGCCACTTCCGGCTGAGGGGCAATCGCGGCCGCTTTGGTGTACAGCGCAAGGGCTTCATCCAATTGGCCCAGCCGGTTATAAGCATCGCCTTCACCCATCAGCAGGTTGCTGATGTCTGCTTTGGCCTTTACCGGAGCGACCGTGTGGACCAGGGCCTTTTCCGCGACCTCAACGCCTTTGGTAAAGGTCTGGATTGCGTCCTGGTAGTGCGTCAGGTTGGCCTGGATGGTCCCCAGATTCTGGTAGAACTCCCACCGGTCGGGATCCAGGACGATAAGCTGCTGCAGAAACCCCGTGGCCTTCAGCCAGTCTTGCGCGTCAAGAGCGACGCGCAGTTCCGGCAACAGTTGATTGATTCTGAGTACCCTGGCATTATCTTTTCGGATCGCATTGAGGTCCGCTTGGCTTATGTTCCCCGCAGCAGTGCTGGTTACCATCTCCCCATTAGCGCGGACGGCTGACAAATCCACATTGAGCACATTGGTCTTCAGCGGCTCAGGGTTAAGATTTTTGTCCGTGCCCACGGACCTGGTCCCGGTATATACGCGCGTGCCGTCAGGTGCGGTAATCTCGATGTTGTAATACCCGGAAGCAACCAGGCCGGAGAATTCCCCTTTTCTGTTGGTCTTAAGCTTATAAGCCCTGCCGGTGGTGGTTTCGCCATGAAACTCGCTATAAACCACGACTGCATTGGCCATGGGTTTGCCTTCCCGATCCAGGACACTGCCGGAGATCGCAGTGGTCGGGTGCGAAGATGTTTGTGGAATCATGAAGAGCAAAGCCGCGGCAAGTGAAGCAAGTTGGCTCATGGGTATCATCTCCAGATTGTGACACCAGGGGTGCGGGAAATGTTCCCGGCGGTCGGTCTTAAATCCTTTCCACCAGGCGTCATTCTAGCCAGTCGTTAGTCAAGCCAATCGAAAGACCGCGTGACCGCCTTCTGCCATGATCGATACAATCGTTCCCGGCTGGCGTTATCTAGCGCTGGCTCCCATCTCCGGCCGGCGGCCCACTGAGTGCGGAGTTCAGCAACGTCCTTGAAGTGGCCGACTGCCAGCCCCGCGGCATAAGCGGCGCCAAGAGCCGTGGTTTCCTGGACCACGGGGCGGACCACCGGACGGTCCAGGATGTCCGCCTGAAATTGCATCAGCAAATTGTTGCTTACCATTCCTCCGTCGGCGCGCAGTACCGCAAGCTTGATTCCAGAATCCTGCTCCATGGCCTCAAGCACGTCGCGCGTCTGAAACGCCGTGGCTTCAAGAACGGCGCGGGCGATGTGGCCTTTACCGGCGAATCGCGTCAGCCCGGCGATTACGCCCCGCGCGTTGTCTTTCCAGTAAGGAGCGTAGAGCCCGGAGAAGGCAGGAACAAAGTAGACGCCGCCATTGTCTTCCACCGACGCGGCAAGCTCTTCGATCTCGGCGCTGCTTGCGATTAAACCAAGATTATCGCGCAGCCATTGCACCAGCGCTCCGGTAATAGCAACGCTGCCTTCCAGCGCATATACGGCTGGGGCCATTCCCAGTTTGTAGGCGACGGTGGTGAGCAGCCCGTGTTTGGAGTGCACGGGACGTTCGCCGGTGTTCATGAGCAGGAAGCATCCGGTGCCGTATGTGTTCTTTGCTTCGCCGCCGGCATAGCAGGTCTGTCCTACCAGTGCCGCATGTTGGTCTCCTAAAATACCGGCAACCGCAGTGCCCTGAAGCACGCCTTGGGCGACGTGGCCATAAACCTCACTGCTGGAGCATATGCGGGGCAGAATGCGCTCGGGAATAGAGAATGCTTGCAGAAGCTCCGGGTCCCAGGAGAGCGTTTGCAGGTTCATCAACTGTGTGCGGCTGGCATTGGTGACGTCGGTGGCGTGAACGCCTCCGCACGGGCCTCCGGTCAGGCGCCAGAGCAGAAAGGCGTCAATGTTTCCAAAAAGTATTTCGCCTGCTTCCGCGCGCTGGCGGACTCCGGGAATATTGTCCAGCATCCAGTGGACTTTGAGCCCGCTGAAATACGTGGAGAGCGGCAAACCGGTGCGGCTGCGAAAGAAGTCCTTCCCCAATTCACGGGAAAGTTTGGCCACTTCGTCGGCAACGCGCGTGTCCTGCCAGACGATGGCATTACCCACGGGATTGCCTGTCTTCCGTTCCCACAGGACCGCGGTCTCCCGCTGGTTGGTGATCCCGATGGCTGCCAGGTCGGTTACCTGCAACCCGCCTTGGGCCATCGCTTCGTCGATGACCTGCTGCGTCCGCTGCCAGATTTCCTCCGGGTCATGCTCCACCCATCCCGGTTTGGGATAAATCTGGGCGTGTTCTTTCTGTGCGCTGGCCACTATTCTGCCGGCCCGATCAAACACCATAAACCGCGTGCTGGTGGTGCCCTGGTCAATAGCGCCGATGTATTTGGCGTCTTTCATAAAACGTTTACCAGCCTGCGCCCGCTCAGGATGCACGAGCCCGTATTTCTTTTGCGTCATTTCTTTTTGCATCCGCCGCGATAAGATAGCATATTGCCTCGGTAAACTTTCATCGCCAAAGATACCCCAAGGAGAGTCATGGACAAGCCGCAGAACCTTGCCAACCACGTGAGATTTGATCCGCTGTTTCATTTCCTGATGGTCCCTGTGGCCGTGATTACGGTCCTGGTGGTCGGCTATTACCTAGTGCACTCTTTTCTGGTGCATTCTTTCCATTGGCTTCTCGCATGGTTTTTCCTGATAACCGTGGCGGTCACGGTGGCAACTTTCAAGATCCGCTTGTACGGGCTGAGAGTGCAGGACCGCGTGATCCGCCTGGAAGAGCGCCTTCGACTGACGTCACTGTTGCAGGAGCCTCTGCGCTCCCGCATCGGCGAACTTACTGACGCCCAGTTCGTCGGCCTGCGCTTCGCCTCAGACGCGGAATTGCCCGCGCTGGTGCAACGCACGCTCGACGAAAAACTCAGCCTCGCCGACATCAAGAAGGCCGTTGCAGACTGGCGCCCGGATTATTCCAGAATTTAAGGCCCAACGATTTAAGCGCGTGATCTAATTTGGAACTGGAAGCCACGCGCTCTCCAGCGTCAAGGGTTTTTGGCTGCTTGCCGTCGATATCTTTCACACCAAATTCGACGGCAATTGTGGCGTCGCGCTCTGATGCCGTGAAAATTATCCCGCCAATCTGGCCTCTAAATTAAGATTGGGACTCGGTGAACCATGTTTCGAATCGCACTCGCCAACCTCCGGTTCCCCGCGACTCCCGAGGAGTCGGTCATGTTGGCTGAACAGGCCATCGCTCAAGCATCTATCGAGCGCGCTGGCCTCATTTGTTTTCCGGAATGTTTCATTCCCGGCTATCGGGCGCCAGGGAAGGCCGTGCCGCCTCCCGACCCTGCGTTCCTTGAGCGCGCCTGGTCAGCCATTGCCGCCGCGGCCGCGAAGGCAACGCTGGCGGTTGTCCTCGGCACTGAACGCATCGTTGATGGTGCCCTATTGGCCACCGCGCTGGTTATCAATCCCGACGGAAGGATCGCAGGGTTCCAAGATAAAGTTCAACTCGACCCTTCCGAGGACGGTCTCTATTCGCCGGGCTATGGGAGGCGGGTTTTTCAAGCCGGGCCGCTGATCTTTGGCGTGGTGATTTGCCATGAGGGTTGGCGTTATCCGGAAACGGTCCGTTGGGCCGTCCAGCACGGCGCACATATCGTGTTCCACCCTCATTTCCACGAAGCCCAGCCCGGAGGTCACGTCGCCACGAGTTTCGCCGATCCTGCAAGCTCATTCCATGAGAAAGCGGCCTTGTGCCGCGCCGCTGAGAACACCTGCTATTTCGCAACGGTAAACTGCGCCAGCGTTGGATCGCCAACTACTTCGGCGGTGGTGCGACCCGATGGAACACTGCTCAGCTACCAGCCATACGGCAAACAAGGATTGCTCATTGCGGACATCGACATCGCTGCAGCCACAGGGCTTCTGGCGGCGCGCTGCAAATCTATCTAGAAGTTCCACTGCCCTTGGCCCGTCTCAGTTACAATTTGCGGTGCCTTTTGCAACACCCCAAAGGAGCTCTGATGCGCCGCATCCTTTTGTCCGCACTGCTTTGTCTAATCGCCATGCTGCCGCTTTCCGCGGCGAATACTGAAGAGCAACCGCTCTACGGTTTTACCGTCGCAAGTTCGCGCGTTGAGCGTGATTTGGAAAACAAGATGCGCGCCATTCCCGACGCCAAGCGGCTGAAGGACGCCATGCAGCGGCTGAGCGCGCGCCCGCATCACGTTGGCTCGCCCTATGACAAGGACAACGCGGAATGGATCCTTGCCCAGTTCAAGTCGTGGGGGCTGGACGCGCAGATCGAAACTTTTGACGTGCTCTTTCCCACACCCAAAGAGCGTGTGCTGGAGCTGGTTGAGCCTACGCATTACACGGCTAAGCTGCTGGAGCCGCCTGTCCCTGGTGACCCGACGTCAAGCCAGCAGAGCGAGCAACTGCCCACCTACAACGCTTATTCGATTGGCGGCGACGTGATCGGGAAGCTGGTCTACGTGAACTATGGCTTGCCCCGAGACTACGAAGAACTGGACCGCCTGGGCATCTCCGTGAAAGGCGCGATCGTGATTGCGCGCTACGGAGCTTCATGGCGCGGCATCAAGCCAAAGGTTGCCGCCGAGCATGGCGCCGTCGGCTGCATCATTTATTCCGATCCCAAGGACGACGGCTACGGCCAAGGCGACGTCTTCCCGGAAGGCCCGATGCGCAATGAGAACGGTGTACAGCGCGGCAGCGTGCTGGACATGCCTCTCTATCCCGGCGATCCACTTACGCCGGGTGTCGGGGCCAAGGGAGATGTGAAGCGGCTCGCCATCAAAGATGCGACGACCATTACCAAGATTCCCGTGTTGCCGATTTCCTACGGCGATGCCAAACCGCTGCTCGCCGCGCTGAAAGGCCCCATGGCGCCAGAGAGCTTCCGTGGAGGACTGCCGATTCCATATCACGTCGGGCCGGGACCGGCCAAAGTCCATCTGAAGCTGGCATTCAACTGGGACATCAAGCCGGTGTATGACGTGATTGCCAAGATTCCGGGTTCGGAAGAGCCCGGCCAATGGGTGATTCGCGGCAACCATCATGACGGATGGGTCAACGGCGCGGAAGATCCAATCTCCGGCCAGATCGCGCTGCTGGAAGAAGCCCGCGCTCTGGGCGAACTGCTCAAGCAAGGATGGAAACCCAAGCGCACCATTATTTATTGCGCGTGGGATGGCGAAGAGCCCATGCTGCTGGGATCGACAGAATGGGCGGAGTACCACGCCGACGAACTCAAACAGCACGCCGCCATTTACATCAACACGGACGGCAACGGACGCGGCTATCTTGAAGCTCAAGGTTCGCATTCCCTGGAGAAATTCGTGAATGGCGTGGCCCGCGACATTACCGACCCGGAGAAGAACATCTCTGTGTGGAAGCGCAGCCAAGCGGCGCGTCTGGTGGGAAGACAGGATGACAGAAGACCGGAAGACAGGAAAGATGCGCGCAGCCGTCCTGATCTGCGTATCGGGGCGTTGGGCTCAGGCAGCGACTACACGGCTTTCATCGACCACCTGGGCGTGGCTTCTTTGAACGTGGGCTACGGCGGAGAAGACGATGGCGGGATCTATCACTCCATCTACGATGACTTTTACTGGTACACGCATTTTGCTGACGTTGACTTTGTCTACGGCCGCGCTCTGGCGCAGACCGTGGGGACTATGGTCCTGCGCTTTGCCGATGCCGACGTGCTGCCTTACGACTTTAGCGACTTTGCCGACACCATCCACAAATACTCTGACGAACTCAAGACGCTGCTGAAGAATAAACAGGAACAGGTCCACGACCGCAACCAGGATTTGGACAACGGCGTCTACAGCGCCGTTTCTGATCCGCGCCGCCCCACGGTCGCGCCACCGAAAGAAGAGATGCCTCCGTTCCTTAATTTCTCTCCGCTGGACGAATGACAAGCTGATGCAAACCGAGCGCCGGCTGCTGAATCCAGACGGCCTGCCGCGGCGTCCTTGGTACCAGCACCTGATCTATGCTCCCGGCTTTTACACCGGTTACGGCGCCAAAACACTTCCCGGTGTGCGTGAAGGCATTGAAGAAAAGCGCTACCAGGAAGCGGAGAAGGAAATTACACGCGTAGCCCAGGCGCTACAAGACTACGCGGCGGCGGTGGATGCGGCAGCCGCGGAACTAGAGAAGGCCGGGCACTAGGCTTTGTCAGAAAACATTTTCGCGCAGGCGCAGAGACAACATCGGGACATGCCCGTATATCAGTGTCATCTGCGCTAATCGTTAATTCGTGCTAATCAGTGGTGAGGTTTCGCTTACTGTCCGGCACCCCAGTTGAAAGAGATTTTTGGGGAACATCCTTTGGCCGTGACCGCAACGTCAACCACGCCCGTGGTCCTGCCTTGAACGAAGGGCGTATTTTCCGCGTGAAACTGGCCTTGAGGGCTGACTCTTACCGTTTTATCATGGACATCCTGGTATGACTGCATGTGAAGTAAGATGTCCTCTCCGGGCTGAAATCCATTGCCGCGAATAAGGACCAATCCGAACCCAGGTTTCAACTCCACCACTTCCAGACTGCATGCCTTGTCGGTGGCGAGAATAGGAAAAGGAACAAAGGAAAAGAAAATTCTGGATTTTGTGTCTTCAGAAATAAGCGCGTGCCGGTAGATTTCTCCTATGCCAGGAGAATAGGTGAGCCGGAGTTCAGCACCTTTCATGCGCTCGGCGCAACTCTTGGTCGACTCCTTGGGGCAGCCGACTGTCCCATCTGCCGCGATGACCAGACCTTCCATCATCGTCGCAGGGTTGGGGAACGTTATGGGCCATGCTTTCAGCGTGTACTGCTGGTTATGCGGTGCTCCGCTTACCTTGAAGTGATATTGCGTCATTGGCTTGCCGTTGACATCTTCTTTTTTGATCAGCAGTACTTCAGCTTTCATCCCAGCGGAACTCGATTTGTCCCATTCGATGGTGGCTGCTGCCGTCTCCGAGATCTGGGCCTGAACTGCGTCTTCAGAAGATTGTGTTCCTTGTACCGGCTGCTGGGCCGGCGCTGTTTTTTGGGTTTTCGGCGCCGGTTTGCTTTGTGCTATCTGCTGGGCGCTGGCGGCGCAGCTCAAGCTCAGAATGATTGTAAGAATAAGAATATTTCGCATGATGACGAGGAGAATATCACAAGGTCGGGTGATCGCAACCGTCGCGTGCTTGCCGGTGGAATAGGCGGTCTGTATATTGGGGACCGAATCCAACACGTGGGAGACATGGAATGGCTAAGGTCGTGAAACCGGTTGTTTTGGCTGTGTGCGCATTCTTTATTGCGGTCCCGATGGCAGTGTCGCAAGCCGCTGCACATCACCCCGCCAAAGCAGTTGCGCCTGGGAGTAAAACACCTGGGGTCAAGTCGCCGTTCGATGCCGTGGTCCATACCTTGTTTTCCGCCAGAACATTCGGCCAGGTCGCGGTATCACCCAGTGGCAAGCAAGTGGCCTGGGTGAAGAAAGCCGCGGGCGGATCGGCCATCTATGTTTCCGAAGTCGGCGGCGGAGGCAAGGCTGGACGGATCACTGCCGGCGCGGCCGCAGCTGTGCGCTCTGAAGATTCGGTTGCGTGGTCGCCGGACGGCAAACAGATTGCCTTCCTCTCCGATGCGGCCAAGGCTGGCCAACAGCAGATCTACATCACGAATGCTTCCGGCGGCCCGGCCAGGAAGCTCACAAACGTGAAAGGGTTTCTGGCCGCACCCGGGTGGTCACCGGACGGCAAGACTGTTGCGGTGCTTTTGACGGAGAATGCGGAACGCGCGGCGGGACCGCTGGTGGCGGAAAAAGTCCAGACGGGGGTGATTAAAGAATCAGTCACCGAGCAGCGGCTGGCACTGGTTGACGTTGCCACGGGCATGATGCGGCAGATTTCGCCGGCGGATATGTACGTCTACGAATATGATTGGTCGCCGGACGGCAATCGCTTTGTCACCACAGCGGCGCACGGCAATGGCGACAACAACTGGTACATCGCGCAGATCTATACCGTCGCCGCAGCCGGTGGAGAGATGGAATCCGTTTACAAGCCTCCGGTTGAATCGCAGATCGCGAATCCCGCATGGTCACCGGATGGGAAATCGGTTGCGTTCATTGCCGGGCTGATGAGTGACGAGCCAGTCGTTGGTGGTGACATCTTTGTTGTTTCTGCGAACGGTGGAGAGGCGAAGAACGTTACGCCCGGCATGAAGGCGTCCGCAAGCTGGCTGGCTTGGCCGTCAGGCGGGAAGATTCTATTCGGCGAAGACGTGGACGGAGAGAGCGGAGTGGCAACTGTCGAAGTTGCAAGCGGAAGGATCGAGACTCTTACGCATGGGGCTGATCAGCTTACGATCAGCGGCTGGGGTACTGCGATCTCAGTCTCAGCAGACGGAAAGGTTGCAGCAAGCATCCGGCAATCTCTTGCTCATCCGCCTGAGGTGTGGGCCGGCGCAATCGGGCAATGGAAACAGATCACGTCAGAGAACGCCGGTCTCAAGCCCGCTTGGGGAGAAGCCAAGAGCATTCACTGGCAAAATGACGGGTTCAACCTGCAGGGCTGGCTGCTCTATCCGCAAGATTTTGATCCAGCCAAAAAATACCCCATGGTGGTGCAGGTGCACGGCGGACCTAGCGCGATGGCGCGTTCAAGTTGGCCCGGTTCGCACAGCTTTGGCGTGGCGCTCTCCGCCGCCGGATACTTTGTGTTTCTCCCCAATCCTCGTGGCAGCTTTGGCCAGGGTGAGGCGTTCACGCGCGCCAACGTGAAGGATTTTGGCTACGGCGATTTTCGTGACATCCTCACCGGAGTGGACCAGGCGTTGAAAGAGGCGCCGATTGACGAACATCGCTTGGGCATTACCGGCTGGAGTTATGGCGGTTACATGACCATGTGGGCTGTTACGCAGAGCCACCGCTTTGCCGCGGCGGTGGCCGGCGCTGGCCTGGCCAACTTCCAGAGCTACTACGGCGAGAACCAGATTGACCTCTGGATGATCCCGTTCTTTGGCGCGTCAGTGTATGACGATCCCCAGGTGTATGCCAAGAGCTCGCCCATTACTTTTATCAAGAACGCGAAAACGCCCACGCTGGTCCTGGTAGGCGATAGTGACGGCGAGTGTCCTACGCCGCAATCGTATGAATTCTGGCACGCGCTCAAAACGTTGGGCGTGGAGACAGAACTAGTTGTCTACGAACATGAAGGACATCAGTTCGCCAGTCCAGCGCACCAGCGCGATGTAATTGAGCGCGCCGCAGCGTGGTTCAACCAGCATTTGAAATAAGCTGAACCGCCTTCACTACTGCATCGGCACAATTGCGATCCCTGCCGGAGCGTTTCCGCCTGCGGCAAACGGCGAGCCGGAAAGCGGCATCAGAGCGCCGGTTGAGGTGTTCACCGAAAAAGCGGAGATGTTGTTATCAACCTTGTTGACCACAAACAAAAATTTACCGGAAGGATCCAGCGCAACGCCGAACGGATGCTGGCCGCTGGACATGGGTGCTCCGATCGGAGAAAGCGATCCGTTGCCGACGTTGAAAGCGGACACGCTGTTGGCGCCCACATTGGTGACGTAGACAAATTGGTCCATAGGATGAACGGCTACGCGCAGCGGGTTGAGATGGCATGAGGTCGAGCAGTTTGTGCTGGTTGCGGGCGGCCCGCCGATCCTACTCAAAGCTCCGCTTGTCGAATCAATGTTGAATGCCGAAATAGTATCGGTCATGTGGTCGCCCACGAACAGGAACTTACCCGCTGTATCGGAGGTGAGTCCGATCGGCGTGGTTCCGGTCGGCAAGAGAGAGCCGGCAACGGCAGACAGAGCGCCAGTTGTGCCATCGACGTGAAATGCGGAAACCGTGCTGGTGTTGACGTTGTTTACGTACAGAAAGGTCCCCGCGGGATTCAGCGCCAGGCCAAATGGACTATCGATTCCGGTGAAGGGCGATCCCGCAACCGGCGTGAGCGAGCCGTTCGTGCTATTGATGCTGAACACAGAGACGCTATTGTCATTCTGGTTGCCGACAAAAACAAACCTTCCCATCATATCCACGGCCACACCATGCGGCATGGCTCCGGTAGAGAAGTGAGCGCCGGGAACGGGAGTCAGCATCCCGGTACTGGTGTTGATGGAAAAAGCCGAAAGATTGTTTGCATCCTGATTGCTGACATAGAGAAACTTGTGGACGGAGTCCACCGCCATAAACTCCGCGCCCGCGCCTGCCGAGATGGGCGAGCCGCTTACAGGTGAGAGCATACCCGATGTGCTCATGGCGAAAACGGATACAGTACCCGAACCCGAATTGGCCACAAAGACAAAAGCTGAAGTGGGGCCCATAGGAGTCATCATGGAAGAGCGGGACATGCTGCACCCGCTGATCAGCAGAAAAGTAACAACCAGAGCGAGAAACAAACCTGATCCCTGAAATGTGGCTTGCAGGGCCCGAAAACGATTTGCTCCTGAGGTCATTTCGACACCCCCAAGAGGGAATTGGTAAACACCGAACATTGTAACTTTGATGCAAACCAGCGAATCGTTGGCCGGCGGAATAATTCTTAATCGAGGTCCATTTTGGGAATTATTTCTTCGGTGTCAGGGTTTATTTTTTGCTGTGGCTTGCGGTTTCCATTTTTCCAGAAACCCGATCACGTCTTCTTCGCTCATCACTCGTGCCCGCTCAAAATCGAAGGTGGAATAGAGCACGGTGGCGCTTGCGTCCAGGACGGCAAGAGAAGGGACGCCTTTTTCCAGGTTGGCGCGGTATTTTTTTGCCAGATCCAGGTTCTTGTCATACTGCCCAACATCCACGTGGACAACAATGAAGTTGCCGTTTAGCAGCGGGGCTATGCGAGGCTGGTGGAACGCATTGTCAAGCACGTGGCAGTCCAGGCACCAGTTGCCGCCAAAGACCAGGAGCACGCGCTTACTTTGTTTGCCCGCGGAGGCAAGGGCCTCCCGGATTTCCTTAGCGGCATTGGCATCCGCTCGGTACAACTGAGGATTGGGCCGGGCAGGCGCTTGCAGAGGCGTTCTTTTCCACTGGCCATGGCTGGAAATGCTTACCAGAGCTACCAGGAGGATGAAAAATTTCTGAATTAGCTTCATTAGAGAGTATTGTAACCGCTCTTCATGACATCGCGCGTAATCGGGTCATCGCCGTCATCGGGTGATCCGCTGGAAGCCACATGTCGGATGTAACTGGCAAGCGTGCAACCCGGTGGCGCGAAGCTGCTGAAATCCATGCTCCGATCACGGCGGTGACGGCGATCCCCCGATCACGCGCGATCTCCCGCCCTCCGATCTTTTAACAATTGAAACATCTTGCCGGTGTCACGGGTGTGCCCTTTGTGTTTATACTTATCCGCCTATGGCAAACATTGATAAACATTCTCCTGGTTGATCTATGTGACCGTGGAGAACGCCGATCAAGCCGCAATCAAAGCTGCACAAGCCGGCGGCACCGTGCTTGCTCCGGCATTTGACGTGATGGACGTGGGCCGCATGGCGGTGGTACAGGACCCAACCGGCGCGATCTTCTCTTTATGGCAGGCCAAACGCACCCATGGCGTGACCATCGGCGGCGACAACACATTCTGCTGGGCCGACCTGAGCACGCCTGATCCGGCGCGCGCCGGCAAGTTTTATTCCGAATTATTTGGCTGGAAGATAATCACCGATGAAAAGGACCCTTCCGGCTATCTCCACATCAAGAATGGAGAGAATTTTATCGGAGGCATTCCTCCAGCCACGCACCGCAATCCAAACGCTCCTCCACACTGGCTCATTTACATTCAGGTTGCCGACGTTGAAGCCGCGGCGGCCAAAGCGGGCCAATTGGGAGCAAAGATTTTCATGCCTCCGCGCAAGATGGAGAACGTAGGCACCATGTCAATCCTGGCAGACCCGCAAGGGGCGGTGTTCGCGCTCTTTAAGTCGGCGAGATAGCGATCAGCATTAACCACGGAGGACACAGAGGAACACGGAGACAGGCTGAAGAAGTATTTGCCTTGCGCGACGAGAACCGCGAAATGCTTTTGAAAGATCATCTTGCGACGCAACTTTAGCTCTGTGCTCTCGGTGGTTCAACTATTTTAGCTGCGGATCGAAACGCAGCAACTTGAACTTGTTTGCGCTCCACTCGTAATAATAGGTGCCACAATTATCGGGTCCCTCGTTCGGACAACCGTCAGCAATGAATAAGCGGCTCTTCAGTTGGTAGACGGGGCCTGCGTAGTCTCTATCCTTTGAGTCCATAGACATACGGCGGTGTGGCATGTCGTACACTCGTCCTGTTACCACGTCCACCAGCACATGGGTAACGCAACTGGTGCCGCATCCCCATTCGACGATAGTGTAATGGCCGGCAAAGTTTGGTCCCTTGGCTGCGCCGTAGCGGATCCTGGTCCGGGACCAACGGTTATCCTTAGTCAGAATAGGCCGCGCTGGTTTCCCCTTGAAGACTTGCGTCACAGCGTAGTCTTGGAACTTAAAAGCCCAGTTCGGTTCTTTCTCTCGCTCCTGGGCATGGCTCGCAAC
>WNFI01499255.1_pt1 | contig 18730 bp, 17 predicted proteins | sample 5400471 | NCBI WGS metagenome assembly WNFI01 (sample SAMN13153348, study PRJNA577476) | soil metagenome | isolation source: 100 cm saprolite on Douglas fir-dominated hillslope | place: USA:California | collected 2013-09-17 | reverse complement strand
AGCAATAACCGCGCTCTTCGGGCAGACGTTACTGAGTGGTTATAATGAAATATCAGTAAATCTGGCCCCGGAGTCGCGATGCGAGAGCCGCTCGAACTAAAGAAGACGCTGAATCTTCCTAAAACCAGTTTCTCCATGAAGGCAAACCTGCCTCAAAACGAGCCTAAATTGCTCGAAGCGTGGGAGAAGCTGGGAATTTACGCGAAGATCCGCGAAGCTCGCAGAGGCTCGCCGAAGTACATCCTGCATGACGGCCCACCGTACGCGAACGGCACCATCCATGAGGGGCACGCGCTCAACAAATCGCTGAAGGATTTTGTGGTGAAGTCCAGGACCATGGCGGGTTTTGACTCTCCTTACGTTCCCGGCTGGGACTGCCACGGCCTGCCGATCGAGATCAAGGTTGACGAATCTCTCGGACGCAAAAAGCTGGAGATGTCTCCCGTCAAAGTGCGCGAAGAGTGCCGCAAGTACGCAGAGAAGTACGTCGACATCCAGCGCGAACAGTTCAAGCGCATTGGCGTCTTTGGACGGTGGGAAAAACCCTACCTCACCATGTCTCCGCAGTACGAGTCGTGGATCGTGCGCACGCTTTTTGATTTCATGGAGAACGGCGCAGTCTATAAAGGTCTCCGCCCGGTTTATTGGTGCATCTTCGATAAGACGGCGCTGGCTGAAGCTGAGATCGAATATTCCATGCACACCAGCCCCAGCGTCTGGGTGAAGTACCGTCTGACCAGCGATCCGGGAAAAATCGATCCTGCATTGGCTGGCAGGAATGTCAGCACGATTATCTGGACAACCACGCCCTGGACGCTTCCCGCTTCCATGGCCGTGGCATTCCACCCGGAATTGGAGTATGTCGCGCTGGAGCATGGAGGCGAAGTGTACATAGTGGCCGACGCGCTGGCCCAGCAGACGATCGAGAAAACGCACCTCGCCGGCGCGAAGGAAGTCGCGCGTTTTCCTGGACGCGTGATGGAGTACACCACGTTCGCCCATCCATTTCTTGAGCGAAAGATTCTGGGCGTGCTCGCGACCTACGTCACCACCGACCAGGGCACGGGCGCAGTGCACACCGCGCCGTCTCATGGCGCTGACGATTTCTATACCGGACAGAAATACAAGATCGACCAGACTTGCAATGTGGACGAGTCAGGCCGTCTGCGCAACGGACTGCCGGAATATGAAGGCAAGCGGGTGTTCGACGCCAATGCCGACGTGGTTGAACTATTGAAGTCCCGCGGAGCACTGCTTGCGTCAGAGAAGATCGAGCACTCCTATCCCCATTGCTGGCGCTGCCACAATCCGGTGATCTTCCGCGCCACGGAACAGTGGTTCATTTCCATGGAAGCTCCGGTAGTAGACGGCCGCACGTTGCGTCAAGCCTCGTTGGACGAAATCAAGAAAACGAAATGGGACCCTGCCTGGGGCGAAGAGCGTATTACGAACATGGTGGCGACGCGTCCTGATTGGTGCATCTCCAGGCAGCGAGTCTGGGGCGTGCCGATTGCCGTGTTTTTCTGTGAAGGCTGTGGCAAACTCCTGGACGCCAAGGAAGCACACACTGCGGTTGTTGACCTGTTCTCGCGTGAAGGTTCGGATTCCTGGTACAAGCACGATGCGGCGGAGATCCTTCCGCCGGGAACAAAGTGTCCGGGCTGCGGCGAAGGCAAGTTCCGAAAGGAAACCGACATCATTGACGTATGGTTTGAGTCCGGCTCAAGCCACGCAGCGGTGCTGGGCCACGAACCCGACCTTCCCTGGCCGGCGGACCTCTATCTGGAAGGCGGAGACCAATATCGGGGATGGTTCCAGTCTTCCCTGCTCTGCGCTGTGGGAACACGCGGACACGCGCCCTACCGCATGGTCGCCACCAATGGATGGACGCTGGACCCGCAAGGCCGCGCCACCTCGAAGTCGCTGGGCAACGGAATCGATCCGGTGGAGATCGCGAAACGGCTGGGCGGAGAGATTGTCCGCCTGTGGGTGGCGTCTGTCGACTTCCGCGAAGACGTGCGCGTGTCAGAAGAGCTGATGCAACGCGTTGCGGAGAACTATCGCAAGATCCGCAACACCTTCCGCTTTGTCCTTCAGAACATCACCGATTTCGATCCGGCACAGCATGCCGTGAAGTTTGAAGACATGCTGCCGCTGGACCAGTACATGCTCGGCCGCGTGCTGGAGCTGAATGTAAAGATTCGTCAGTGGTATGACGGTTTTGAATTCCATCGCATCTACCATCAGCTGAACGAGTTCTGCACGTCGGACTTGAGCAACGTGTATTTTGACGTCTTGAAAGACCGTCTTTATACCGCGGCGCCGAACTCTCGCGCACGCCGCTCGGCCCAGACTGCGGTATGGAGGATCGGCGAGACGCTGGTGCGGCTGGTCGCGCCTATCATGACTTTCACGGCGGAAGAGATCTGGTCGTATCTGCCCAAGGTGCCTGGACGTGAGGAAAGCGTTCATCTCGCGCTCTTCCCCAAGCCCGAAGACATCACCGGCATCATCGCTTCGGGGCAGGTGGAAAGCGTCACCAGCAGCTTTGGGTCCCTCATGGCCGTGCGGGACGAAGCACTCAAAGCGCTGGAAACCGCGCGCACCGAGAAACTGATTGGCAGCGCGCTGGAGGCGGTAGTCACGATTTTCGCGCCGGAAAGTCTCTATGAGTTGCTGGAACGTTATCGTCAGGACCTGCGCTTCCTGTTGATCGTATCCGGCGTCGAAGTCAGGAAGGCGACCGGCGGGAACGGAAATGCGCCTCTGCGCGTAGAAGTAAGCAAGGCGCCGGGCGGAAAGTGCGAGCGTTGCTGGAACTACTCCGAACTGGTGGGCTCGAGCGAGCGTTATCCAACAGTCTGCGAGCGCTGTCTGGCAGCTCTGAAAGAAATTGAGCAGGAGCAGCCCGCTTAGCAATCTTATAAAACGTTATGCGCAAGTATCACATCATTATTGCCGCGCTGGTGGTTGCCATGGACCAGTTCACCAAGTGGCTGGTAGCGCAGAGAATCTCGCTCCACGACAGCGTTGACGTGATTCCAGGGCTCTTCCGGCTGACCCACGTCCAGAATCAGGGAGCGGCATTCGGGCTCTTTTCCGAGTCGCCTTCAGAGTGGAAGGTCGCCATGCTGATCCTGTTTTCCGTGGCGGCGCTGGCTGTGGTGTCGGCATTGCTGTGGAAGAACGGCAATGCCATGAACGCTACCGCGATTGCGCTCTCGCTGGTCTTTGGCGGCGCGCTGGGCAATCTTTGGGACCGCGTGGCTAATGGACGCGTGATTGACTTCCTGGACTTCTATGTCGGCTCGCATCACTGGCCGGCTTTCAATGTGGCCGACAGCGCGATCGTCGTAGGTGCGCTGCTGCTGCTCAGTGAGATCTTTCTGGCTCCCCAGGAAGAAAAAGCCGTCAGCCAATGAAGATGAGCGCTCTGGCCACGACGAGGTCCATGTAGAGACGTGGCATTGCCACGTCTTACTCTGCGCACAACGAGAACCATCAGCAGGAAGGCGTCTTCATTTTTTTGTACCCGGCAGGACTTAAGGGATCAACAGTGAGACGTGGCAATGCCACGTCTCTACGTCCAGATTCTTTCTAAGCGTTTTTGTGCGTCTCTCCTCGCTCTGGCTTGTGCCACACCAATCCCGCTTTAGCCTTTCGGATAGAGCAAACGGTACATCACGGCATTGCGCATGATGGCCTGGACGTACTCGCGCGTTTCCGTGAACGGAATGGACTCGACGAACTCGTCAATGTCCTTGAAGTCACCCTGCTTGCGCCAGTTATCCACGCGATCTTCGCCGGCGTTGTAGGCGGCGAGCGCATATTCCACTTGTCCGTTGTAGTGGTCCACCATGTAGCGGAAGTAGCGCGTGCCCAGCTGCATGTTCACGCCGGGATCGAAGAGTTCATTCTGGGAGAAGCTGCGCAATTTCATTTCGCGCGCCACGTTTTTGCCGACCTTGGGCAGAAGCTGCATCAGTCCCAAAGCGTTGGCGGGTGACACCGCCCCGGGATTGAATTCTGACTCCTGCCGGATCAGCGAGGCCACCAGATAGGGATCGAGTTGATTGACCTGCGAGTGTTTTTTTAAGTCTTCCCAGAAGGGGCGGGGAAAGAGCGCTTGCCACACTGGCTTGGGGATCTGATTGATCTCGGTGCAAAAATAGCCAGGGACTGCGCGCTTCAGCGTCTCGATGCCGCGAGCGTAGCTGCCGGCATCGTCGTAGGTTTGGGCGATGGATTCCGCCTGCCAGGTCGGCGAGCCGGCTGCGGATGCCTGCAACTCTTTGACCGCGAAATCAAACAGCGCCGCGTTCGCCAGCAGCTGTGCTTTTTGCGCGCGAATGTTGTCCGCTGGCGCATCCCAATTCTGCGGAGGCCGAGGCGGCACAGGCAGCCTGTTCAGCGCCGGAGGATCAACCATGCCTTCGCTGCCCAGCTTATTCAGCCGGTCACGTCCGAGATTCGCGTAATAGAAGTAGCGAAAGTTTTCTGTAAGCTTCTGATAGTAAGCGCGCGCCAGCAGCTTGTTGCCATCATTCTCGGCCAGGCGTCCGCGCCAATAGATGGCGGCCGGGACCTCCGACGACGACGGATACAGCTCAAGCTGTTCTTCAAATAGCCGTCTGGCATCGTCCTTCTTGCCCATGCGATAGGAAAGCCACGCGACCTTCCAGTGGGCGTAGGGCGAGAAACGCCCGTCCCGTTTGCGCTGATAGATCTCCGTATACCAGCGGGACGCGGTCTCAAAATCCTGCTTCAGCATGTATTTGTTGGCGGAAGAGAGCAGGGCCTGCTGCAGCCAATCGCTCTCCGGCGCCAGCGTGCGCAACTCGGCAATGCGCTTGTCCTGGAGATCATGGTCGTTCTTCTCGCGCGCGATCTCGGAAAGAAAATACAGCGCCTGAGCCTTGGCGTCTGAGCCAACACCGGCATTTTTCAAAACAGTTTCGAAAAGACGCTGCGCGTCATCGCGCCGGTGCACGTGATACAGGGCGCTGGCATAGTCAGCCTGCATTTGCAGCATTTCTGCCGGCGGGGCCTGCTCCACCAGAGAGCTGAGTTCATCGGCGGACTGCTGATATCGCTTCCCTTTCAGCAGGGCTTGCGCGCGCGCCTTCCGGGTGGCATAGCTCCCAACCGGTTGCGCTTCACCCAGTGTGCGTAACTCAATCGCCGCTGACTCGGCCTCGAAACTCAAGGGCATCTCGAAATAGATCCGGCGGAAAATTGCGGCAGCCTTGCTCTTTTCTCCAGCAGCCGAATAGGCGCGGCCCAGAAGCAGCTCTGTGTCCGGACGGACGGGGTCTCGCCGCTTCTCCAGATAAGCGGCCGCTATCTTGGGCGATCCTGTTGCCGTGAGCGCGTCGGCGTAGAGCAGGTTCGCTTCGTGAATATAGAGAGAATCAGCGTACTTGCGTTCAAAACCCTCCAGCGTTTTCAGGACACTCGCACGGTCCGCCGCGTCGCGATACGCGGTCGCGCGCATATAGTCGAGATAATCCCCAACGATCGGACTGAGACCGGCTGAATGGTCCCAGGCCGATTGCGCTTTGGCATAGTCTTTGTCGAGATAGTGGGCATAGCCGAGCACGAGCCAGGCCAGTGGGCCAGCGTCATCTTTCTGATGTTGCCGCGCATAGGCTTCAACGCCGGCATAGGCCTGGGGTGTGCGGCTGGCCAGGAGTTGTTGCGCCATCGGCTTCAAGTCGGCTGAAGCAGTGAACGCCCGGTGAATGTGTTTGAGTTTGGGAGAGACAGCGGACTTCTTGCGCGAAGGCGAGGACTTCCGGTGCGATTGACCGGACATCCCGGCCAAGGCGACCAGGAGCAACAACGACAAAACGAATACCGAACGTCGGACTGCCACAGATTAGTTACGCGGGAAACTTGCGCCCATGAGCGAAATATCATTATCCGCCAAAATGCGAATTAATTCTTCAGTAAAATAATCAGCTGCAAGGGCGGTATTGTCGGAGTAACGCTTGTCGTAGGTCGCCCGGCTTTTTTCTATGTCGTCGCGCAGACGGTCATACAGGTTTTTTTCCTTGCGGCCCTCTGCGACCTTGGCCTGATTGTAAAGCCTGATTTCGTCGACCAGCAGTTTGGCAAACCGCCGCGCTTTCTTGTGGACCTCGGTTTCCGCCGGGGCCACTGGCGCAGGAGCAGGCGCGGGAGCAACGGGCTCGGGCGCCGATGGCTGGGCTTCCTCAGCGCCGCTGGCCTTGCGCAGTGTGACCAACTCAATCCACATCGCGGCGACCCGGGTCAGCAGATCCAGCGCCGGGGCGTCCAGGGCCCCGCCCGCCTCGGTTCCGGCATCGGCATAGACAATCGCAGCCACCTTGAGTTTCACCACCAAGGGCAGAACCACGCAATTCTCACCCGCTGGAGCAGCCACCTTGGCGACAAACCCCTCGTCGAACTCCCTGGCTGGCCCGCTCGCCGGCGCTCGGCTCTGGATGGCCTGCGCGACTAATCCGGTTCCGGTATCAAGCGCAAAAGTCTTGAGGCAATCGTTGTCGGCAAATCCCAGGGCCTGCCAGCCGGCAATAGACTTGGCCTTGACCACGAAGAGGGCGGCGCGTCCTGCGAATCGGGCCGCGCCCTCGAGCAGCCGCCGCAAAATGTCGGCCTGAGAAGAGCTCTCCTGGATCGCGGTCACAGCCGAATTCAGCAGATCGGAGGGTGAATTCTCCGGGGGCGCTAAAGCTTGCTGAAGCGCCTCAGTGGCGTAGCGCACGATCTCGGCCCGCAACCGGGGTATGCTAGCCTCAAGGACTTCCGCAATGGCTTCGTCGATAATCGTCTGGACGTCAGTGGGAGATGGCATCAGATGGCGAAGCAATTCCTACGCAAAATTTGGCTCATTTGTTACGGAGTAAAGATTACACCATTGTACGGCTCAGGCCGAAGGCTTCAAAGTCCCGTTAGAGCATACTCTTCCGTGTTGACCCGGGAGCGACACTCGCGTCCGGGCAGAATTAAGTGTAGGCTCAACAGGTACGGCTTGACTGCCGATTATCGCTCCGGCCCCAAGAAGCAGTCAGGCATCCCGGATCGACTGCGCATCTTTTCATCCCGCACGCGACACGGACATAGTAAATTATTTTGAGTCGGTATCATATGGAGACCATCCAAAAGAAAGCTGAAGATATCACCGACGAGCTAGTGCTCGTTCAGGCCGCCAAGAAAGGCGATCTGGAGGCGTTTAGCGAGCTGGTGAAACGGTATGACCGTAATGTCTTCCGCATAGCGCAGCACATTACGCACAACGAGGAAGACGCCCAGGACGTTGTCCAGGAAGCCTTTCTCAAGGCGTACACGAACCTCGCGCAGTTCCAGGGAAATTCGAAGTTCTATACCTGGCTGGTGAGGATCGCGGTCAACGAAGCGCTGATGAAGCTGCGGCGGCGCCGTTCGGACAAGACGGTTTCCATCGATGAAGACGTGGAAACCGAAGAAGGCAGCATGCCGCGCGAGGTTGCGGACTGGAGTCCCAACCCGGAACAGTTATATGGAACGTCGGAGCTGGGTGACATCCTGAAGAAAACCATTCAGGGCCTGCCTCCGGGATTCAGGACGGTGTTTGTGTTGCGCGACGTTGAAGGTTTGTCCACTGAAGAGACGGCGGAGATGCTGGGGTTAAGCATTCCTGCGGTAAAATCCAGGCTGTTGCGCGCGCGTTTACAGTTGCGCGAACGTCTGGCAAAATATTTCAAGTCCAAGCGAAGCGGAGACGGCCAACCGTGAAATGCAAAGAGTTTTTGACCGAGTTGACCGATTATCTTGACGACACCATCAGCGTCAGCATGCGCGTGGAGCTGGAAGAACACCTTCATTGGTGCCACGACTGCAAAGTCGTCCTGAACACGACCAAAAAGACGATTGAGATCTACCGCCACAATACACTTTACGAACTGCCGGAGAAGCTGCGATCACGACTGCAAGAAGCCATCCTCACCAAGTGCAAAAGCCAACAAAAGAAGCAATCCACCTGATTTTTGCTGCTTTAGGGTGTAATTTTTACCCACATTTTCGTCTTTACGCAAACTTTTCCGCCAAAATTGGCAACCCCTACGAACCTTTAGCAGCAACTCTGAATCTAATCAGTTAACGCGAACTTTGCGACTCGACCCGAAAGCGCATTCTGCTCTTGGCGAGAGGATTCAGACCCGAGGGGTGTGGTAGTTATGGCGAACCTGCTCGATATGCTATTTGGTTGCTGGCACCGAAACATCAGCTTTCCCCTGACCAGCAAGCGCGGCCAGCGCAAGTCCCCCGCTGCTTCTATTACAGGGACCTATGTTGTTTGTCTTGATTGCGGGAAGGAATTTGCGTACGACTGGGATGAGATGAAGATCCTGGGCGCACACCGCAGCAGCGCAAAGGCGCTCGCGGCGAAGGCTGCCGAGTCTTAGCCTGCATCAACAAACTCTGGCAATTTTCACCGGACGGACCGTAGGCACTGCCCGCAAGGAAGCGGTCCATTCATACGCTCGTGCATTCCAGCCAAAGCAAACAGGCGACCCACAAGGGCCGCCTGTTTCTGTTATTTGAGTTGTGATCTTTACTGGTCGCGGCGCTTCAGAGTCGGACGATCATCGCCCGTCTTGTCGCCATTATCTTTGTCTTTGCTGGAACTGGTGCTCGAAGTGCGGCGCAACGTCGGCTTGTTGCCGCCCTTCTCGTCGTCAACCTTATGACGATTCTCCAGGGCCGCCAACCGGGCTTTGACCTGGTCAAACTCCGAAGTATTCACGACGTACTGATCGCGCCCCGGAAGAATGTGAGCAATCTCCGCTTGGGACTTCTGAATCCGGTCGGGCGTCTGCGGATGTGTGGCAAATGCCTTGGCCAGCGTTCCCGGTTTCTTCTTCTCCTGCGCCTCCAGCTTCTCGAAGAAGGCGACAAAAGCGTTGGGATCGTAGCCGGCCTTGTACATGTATTGCAGGCCAAGATAGTCCGCTTCGGCTTCAAAACCGCGGCTGAAACTCAGGAACGTTAGCGGCAGCCCGATACCCACCACTTGACGAGCCGCATAGCCAATGCCGCCGCCAACAAAGATCAGGGGGATCGTCATCAGGTTGGCGATGTTAGCCCGGGTGGCGCCTCGAGTCGCGTGGCGCGCTGCAACGTGAGCGATCTCATGCGCCATCACGCCCGCCAGTTCCGCTTCTTCGTCGGCAGCCATGATCAATCCGGAGTTCACGTAAAAGAACCCGCCCGGAAGCGCGAAAGCGTTGACTTCGTCTGAATCGACAACCTTGATTGTGAACGGCACCTTGGCATCAGAATTCTACCAGTCCACGCCGCCAATCTTGCGGTTGCCGATGGCGTCAACGTCGTCCTTGCCGCCGCTGTGCTTGACCTGGTCCGCGGATTGGTCGGCCGGGGCGCTCTTATCGGCTGGCTGGCTGTCGTTTGCTGGCTGGGTTGGGTTCGCCGGTTGTGTCTGACTTGCCGGCTGGCTCTGGCTCTGATCAGTTGGAGGCGTCTTTTTCGGGTCGGCCTGAGCACTCGCTAGCGTGGGCAGACTCACCCCCGCGGCCAGAATCACAGATAGCAAGAAAGCACGAAATTTCATGAAACACACTCCTGCGCGAACTAGGCTCTTAACGCGGCAAGATTCCGTAAACTCATTATACCGCCCGAACATAGCTTCCTAAATAGATTTCCGCTTGCGTGGTTTGATTCAAGAACAGAGTCTCGGGTTATCCCGCGGTCCGGTTTAATTCTCTCTGTCTTGTTGAGCGGGGTGCTGAGTTTCAGAATCTCGACCCGCTTGGCATGCCACTCGCCCGAACTGTCCTGCCCCGCTCTGACCAGGACCTCAGTCCCCACCACCAAGCGCCCTGGATTGGCTGCGCCGCGCTGGTTCTCGGGAACCGCGTTCGAAAAGACGATCTCGGCTTGCGCAACCTCTACCCGGCGCAAAAGCCGGTTGCGGCCCTGAATATAGATCCACCCGGGGATCGCCGGCGCGCCCTCCGGTGCGTCGACCACTTTGCCCTGGAAGGTGCCATCGACGGCGTAGGCTCCGGCCAGCGACAGAAGGAGAGCGGCAATGCAGCAAAGGATCCACCGCATATATTTGTTCGATGCTGCTCATGCATTAGCGGCAGGCCGATCACGCACAAAAACCGGGACTATCGTACAGGCAGGGAGCACTCCGCTCCGCATTCGGGATACTGAAAAAGCAACTCAGTCGTAATACTCAAGGCCAAGGTGCGTGATCAGCTCTTCCCCACGCAGGTGGCGCAGCGTGTTTTTGAGCTTCATGAGCTGGATGAAAAGATCGTGCTCGGGATAGAGTCCCGGCACGGTCATCGGCGATTTCAGATAGAAGCTCAGCCACTCCTGTATTCCCAGCCCGCGCAGCTCGGTGGAGCGCTTGGCGAGGTCAAGGAAGAGTACGAGATCGAGCACGATCGGCGCGGCGAGGATGGAATCGCGGCACAGGAAATCCACCTTGATCTGCATGGGATAGCCGAGCCAACCGAAGATATCAATGTTGTCCCAACCCTCTTTGTTGTCACCACGTGGCGGATAATAGTTAATGCGGACCTTGTGATAAAAATCCTTGTAGAGCTGAGGATAGAGCTCGGGTTGCAGGATGTGCTCCAGCACTGACAGCTTGGATTCCTCCTTGGTCTTGAATGAGCCTGGATCTTCCAACACCTCGCCGTCGCGATTACCGAGAATGTTGGTGGAGAACCATCCATTCAGACCCAGCATGCGTGCTTTGAACCCGGGAGCGAGGATCGTCTTGATGAGCGTCTGGCCAGTCTTGAAGTCCTTGCCGGCGATAGGCGCGTAGTTTTTCTTCGAGAGCTCGAGCATGACCGGAAGGTCCACCGTCAGGTTGGGAGCGCCGTTGGCAAACGGTATGCCTTCCATCAGCGCCGCGTAGGCATAGATCATTGACGGCGCAATGTTGTCGTCATTCTTGAGCAGCCCGCGCTCGAATGCGGCCACGGACTCGTGCACCGCGCCTTGCTTCAGGAAGATCTCGGTCGATCCGCACCAGATCATCACCAGACGGTCCACTTTCGATTTCTTATGGAAGTCGCGGATGTCGGCGCGCAGCTGCTCCGCCAGGTCGCGCTTATTCTTGCCCTTTTTTACGTGCGTGCCGTCGAGCTTCTTGACGTATTCGTGATCGAAGACCGCCTTGCGCGGCTTGATGGACTTCAAGAACGGCTTGATCTTCTTCAGCAGGTCCTTCTCCAGCACTCCGGCGTGCATGGCGGACTCATAGGCGTCGTCCTCGAAGATGTCCCATCCGGTGAAAACAATATCTTTCAGGTTGGCGAGGGGAACAAAGTCCTTGATCTTGGGCGAGCGGCCTTCGGTGCGTTTGCCCAGCCGGACGGTCCCCATCTGCGTAAGCGAGCCAATCGGCTCCGCAATTCCCCTCCTGACGGCCTCTACGCCGGCCATGAACGTTGTGGCTACAGCACCCATACCGGGCACCATGACGCCGAGTTTTCCCTTGGCGGGAGCGATGGAAGATCCTTGCGTGGCTTCGATGATTGAATTGAGAGACATTGAGTTTTTAAGACCATCCTGGAAAGATCTTGTGAGCAGAGCCAGTTCCTGGCGACGGATTATTGGCGATGATGTGAAATCGCCCGCACAGATTGCGCGCGTCTGTAGCGCCACGAGAGCTGATGCAAACTGTCTATCTTCTCGTATTGAGAGCGGTTTGTAAACCAATCAAGCAGTGGCGCGCATTCTGTTCTTCCAATGCGACCAGACAAACCAGGCGATTCCCAGCAGCAAGACCGCGATGATCACGAGATCCAAACGATGCAGCCAATGCTTTAGTCTGGGATCAGTGTTCCATTTTTCCCCCAGATATTTGCCTACCCACGCCAGCGCGAAGCACCAGGGCCATGAGCCGGCGAAAGTATAAAGATGGAACTTGAGCCGCGGCATCCGCGCGACTCCTGCCGGCAGCGCGATGAAGGTGCGTATGACGGGCAGCAGCCGTCCGATGAAGACCGCAGCCGAGCCATAGCGCAAGAAAAACTTGTCCGCCACTTCGAGATCGTGACGGTTCAGCAGAATGTAGCGTCCGTACTTCTCCACCAGCGGACGTCCACCGTAATTGCCGATCTCATACGCAATGATGGACCCAACATTGCACCCGATCGCGCCCGCTGTCGCCGCCCAAAATAGATTGAATTGGCCGGTGTACACCAGGTATCCGGCAAACGGCATGATGATTTCCGAGGGCAGCGGAATGCAAGCAGATTCGATTGCCATCAGCGCGGCCACGCCGAGGTATCCTCCGTGCGAGATCACGCTGATAATGAACTTGGCCAGGACAGCAATGATTTGTTCAGTCATGCGAGCGGTGAGTTAAAACTGTCCATCCTGAGTAAAGGTATAGCCGGGCAAGGTCATTCCGTCGTCGGTCTTGGAGACCTTCACGCGGATGGTCTCGGCCTGGGGAGCACTGAAGTCGGCCGGACGCAGCATGGCGTACTGGGTAAAAACCTCGCTATAAATCTTGGTGACGAGAAAATTGCTGCCGCTTGCGTCATCCCGCCAGACCTGTCCTGCCTGAATCGACTTCACGCCCATGAGCACCAAGACTACACACTGCCGATCAATCCGGCAAATTACCATTGAGCAGCTCGTGAATGCCTCCCGCGGGACACCGCACTCCGACATAAAACGTCCCAAACAAGGCGTACACTGCACTGACTTCGTCAAAACGCATCTCGTAGATCAGTTTCTTGAAGACCAGAGGATCGTCGGCGAATAGGTCAACGCCCCACTCCCAATCGTCAAACCCGATCGATCCGGTAATGATTTGTTTCACCGTCCCCGCGTAGCGACGCCCGACCATGCCGTGCTCTTCCATCTGCCGCTGCCGTTCTTCAATGGGCAGGCTGTACCAATTCTTCTCTTCCCCGCGTTTGCGGTCCATGGGATAAAAGCAGATGTAGCGCGACGGCGGAATCTGCGGAAAAAGCCGCGGCGCCATGGCTTCTTTCTGCCGCCTCATGGTCTCTACCACAATTTCGTTCCACTCGGAGGAGTGCGGCTCAAGGCCCTGGTCACGCAAGGTGCGATAGAGCTTGACCGAAGACTCATAGAGTCCCAACTCCACCACGGACAGGTAGGACGTAGTCTGCTCCAGAAAATCGCTGATACGAAGCCGTGACAGCGCCAGCTCCGCATGCTTGAGATCAACAAAAGAATTACGGAAGTGCAAAAGCAGCAAGTCCGCTTTGTGCCCCAGCACGGAGAACAGCGCGCTCTGGCCGCTAACGTCATGCTCCAACTTCTCCAGTGCCGCGCCTGCTTCGCCTGCAATTTCGTTTCTCTGGGCATCCGTCAGCTTGCGCCACTCCGCCCAGCGGAAGCGAAACATCTGGTGCAATACGCTGGAGCCTTCCAGCGTGAGCGGCACGGCATGCAGTTCGGTGGAGAGTGGTTTGATTTCGGCTTTGGTGGATGACATCGGTGGGCCTCTGTTATTGTGATTGTCAGCGCGCTATCTTGACTTGATCTTACATGCCCGGAACCGGAGCTAAAACCCGCAAAGCAGCCAAGCCAGCAAAAACCAGCCAGGCGAAAAACGTCTACAACCCGCTGGCGCCCGAGCGCGTTAAAGATATCCTACAACGGCTTGACCACGCTTATCCCGGCGCCACTTGCGCCTTGAAACACTCGAGCGCCTGGGAGCTGCTGGTTGCAACCATACTCTCGGCCCAATGTACGGATGTTCGTGTGAATATCGTCACGCCAGAACTGTTCAAGCAATACCCGACCCCTGAGGCCATTGCCGCTTTGCAGCCGGAGGAGCTTGAGCCGATCATTCGGACCACGGGGTTCTTCCGCAACAAATCCAAATCGGTGGTCGGCGCAGCCAAAAGGCTGATGGAAGTCTTTCACGGCAAAGTCCCCGACGATATGACGAACTTGCTGTCCCTTCCCGGCGTCGCGCGTAAGACAGCCAACGTGGTTCTGGGGACGTGGTTCAAAAAAGCGGTGGGCGTGGTAGTAGATACGCATGTCCACAGGATTTCTCGGCGGCTGGAACTGACCAGGAGTGACGATCCGAAAAACATTGAGCAGGACCTGATGAAGGTGATCCCGCAGGAGAAATGGATCGACTACTCGCACCAGATTATCCATCACGGACGCGCGGTATGCGTTGCCCGCCGCCCTAAATGCGCCCAATGCACGCTGGAAAACATCTGCCATGCCGCGGACAAAACGTGGTCCACCGTGGAAATTCACAAGGCCGCGACGCCTTGAGTCATTTGGCCTTACCCGCCAGGCGATCGTTTCGAAGCTGCTTCAACGTGCTCAACAGGTCTGTGTGTTCGCCCAAATTCGGGTAACTGAAATTCACAAAAAGCCATCGCCCGCCTGTAAGCTCTAACTCTGGTACTACGTCTGCCTTGGCCTGTTTCTCGCAGGAGCTTCCGAAAACCTCGACCTGGCATTTGCTGCCCGTAATCGTGACTTTCTTGAGTGAATACGGTTCACAAGTATCCTGACCGCCAAGAAATGGGTCGAAGTCCAGGCCCACGATCTCATCCGCCTTCTTCTGCGCATTGGAATCTTCCGTGAGGCTGCGGGTGAGTTCAGAACTGAATGCGGAGCGCTTATATTTGAGAGCGCTATCTGATGAGCGTCCTGCGTGAGCGTGGACCGCTTTGGGAACATACCAGTCATAGAATGTTTGCACGAACTTGCGGCATGACTCCTGGCTGTCGGCCTTCTTTTGCGCTTGCGCCAGGAGCGGGCATGCGGCAGCAAAAAACAATAAGCTCCAGAACACCAGGATCGCGGACGTTTTCATAGGGTTCCTCTTTTGTCCTCAGAACGGATTTTATTGATAATCAAGGAAATTATGGTAAAGACTTGCAGGCCCTTATTTATATACAAATTGTTTGCGGTCCTCGCCAGTGCGGTTTTCGTGGCTACTGGCGCTCTCGCGCAGACGCGTCCGCTTCCACCCGACAAACCTGCGCCAACAGCCTTCCTCACCGATCCTGCACAGCTCACAGCCAAGCAGAGATTCAATGTCCAGCCGCTGACGATCGACAAGCTCTACATGACGCGCGCCATTGGCGACAGCGCATGGTCGCCAGACGGCAAGCAGGTCGCGTTCGTCAGCAATATCACGGGACGCGAAAATATCTGGCTTGTCTCTTCCGAGAGTGGATGGCCCACACAGCTTACCGTGAGCAATCAACGGCAGATCACTCCCGCGTGGTCGCCCAACGGCACATGGATCGCCTACGCCTCCGACTACGACGGCAACGAGCAGTGGGACCTCTTTCTGGTTTCTCCCCAGAATGGACAGCTAGTCAATCTCACGAACACGCCAGAGATTTCAGAAGAAGGCCCAGTCTGGTCGCCGGACGGCAGCAAATTGGCCTTCAGATCAAAAGCCAAAGACGCTTCCTTCAGCGAACTTTGTTCTATTGATATTGGTTCCCGGAAGGTCACGCGTCTCGCGACCAATGCGTCGAAGCAGGGCAGCAGCGGCAATCCCATCTGGTCCCGAGACGGTAAGAGCATCGTTTTTACACAGACTGACGCCTCTTTCACGAACAGCAACATCTTCATTGCCGACCTCGCCAGCGGCAGCGCAACGAACCTGACGCCACATCAGGGCGAGCAGACCTACACTGCCACCGACATTTCGCCCGACGGCAAGACTCTACTCCTCACATCGAATGCGGGCAATGGGTACAACAACGTGGGTCTTCTGGAGATTGCGACGCACAAGATTGCGTGGCTGACCAATGAGAAATGGGAAACCACCGCAGGAAAGTTCTCGCCGGACGGCAAGCGGCTTACGTGGACTGCCAATGTTGACGGAAATGTGGACATCTTTTTGTACGACCGGCAGTCGCGGCAGACAACGACTCTGCCCGTCACCCAGGGCGTCAACACTTTGGCGGGAGCAGAGTCGCCATTCACTCGCGATGGATCGCATTTGCTCTATGGCCACGAAGCAGCCGACTCTCCTAACGATCTCTGGCTCTATGACTTCGCCACACGGGAGTCGCGTCAGGTCACACATTCTCTGGTCGCCGGAGTCCACAGAGAGGACATGGTCCAGCCGTTCCTGGCGCACTATCCCAGCAAGGATGGGAAGTGGCAGATACCAGCTTTCGTTTATGTTCCCTACAACGCTGAACGCAATGCGAAGAATGCTGCCGTCGTGTTCATTCATGGCGGCCCCAACGTCCAGATTCAGAACTACTTCATCAGAAGCGTGCAATATCTGGTGAACCAGGGCTTCTTTGTGATCGTGCCTAATTACCGCGGGTCCACAGGCTATAGCAAGGAATATCGGGACGCCAGCCGCTTCGACATGGGCGGCGGAGACCTGGATGACATTGTCTCCTCCGCTGACTGGATGGTCCAAACCGGGTTCATTGATCCGCAAAAAATTGCTGTGATGGGCGCCAGCTATGGCGGTTATCTCAGCATGATGGCCGTAACCAAACGTCCCGACCGCTGGGCCGCCGCAGCGGTCCTGATCCCTTTTGTCAACCTGTTTACCGAGATTGAAAACACCGACCCTGCCGCTCGTGAACACGCAATTGCGACGATGGGCGATCCTATGAAAAATAAAGAGCTGCTCAAGGACCGCTCACCGATTTATTTTGTAGACCGGATCAAAGCTCCAGTCTTGCTGCTGGCCGGAGGAAAAGACCCGCGCTGTCCGCCGACCGAAGCCGAACAAGTAGCGAGCGCCATTAAGAAACGCAACGGGACCGTAGACTTCAAAGTCTACGAGAATGAAGGCCATGGCTTCTCGCGGGTCGAAAATCAGATTGATGCGATCACTCGCGTCGGTGAGTTCCTGAAAAAGTATGCCCCGCCCGCGAAGTGCGGATGCAATCTCGACTAAGCGATGACCATTATTCCTCGCGTAAAACAACCATGGGATCGACGCGTGTAGCGCGTCGTGCCGGCACACAGCTGGCCAGCAGCGCCACGGCAATCATCATCAGCGGCACGGTGACGAATGTTATTGGATCGGTGATCCCGACACCGAACAAGAGTCCTCGAATCAGCCGTACCGCGAAAAAGGAAGCGACCAGCCCGGTTCCGGTTCCAATCACGGCCAGAAGGAAACCTTCTCGCACCACCATGCGCAGGATACTGGCACGTTGCGCGCCCAGAGCGATGCGAATGCCCATCTCGCGGTTTCGCTGGGTCACGGAATAGGAGACTACTCCGTAGAGCCCAATGGCGGTCAGCACGCAGGCCAGCACGGCAAATGCGCCCAGAAGCAGTGTCTCAAACCGCGGCGCGGAAATAGACGCGCTCACGTACTGGTCCAGCGTTCTTAGATCGCGCAAAGGAAGGTCTTTATCTTTGGCTGCAACCATGGAGCGCAGGCTGGACACTAGCGCATTCGGATCATTCGCGGTCCGCACCACTACGGTCATCTCGCCAATGAAATCGGTCGGAGTCTGCGGCGCGTAGACTTCAGGAACCGCAGCCCCGCCGATGCTGCCGGACTTAACGTCGCCGACGACGCCTACAATTTCGCGCATAGGCGCGTCACTCTCGCCGAAAGAGATGTTGGGTTTGATGCGGCGTCCAACCGGATTCTCGCCTTTGAAGATCTCTCGCACAAAAGTCTCATTCACAATCGCCAACGGCGGACCGCCTTGCTCGTCGTGCGGCGTAAAGGCGCGGCCTTGCGCCAGACGGATTCCCATTGCACTGAAATAGTCCGACTCAATAATGCGAAATGCTACCCGCGGCCGTTGTGACGCGGGTACAGGACGACCCTCAATATCGAGGGAGGTAAACAGACTCTGGCCGCCGCTGAGCGGCAATCCGAATATCGCACTGGCGGACTTCACGCCGGGCAAGGCCCGCGCCGAATCCAGCAGTTCGCGCACGAACACCGCCCGTTGGGCTCGCGGGTGACGATGCGAAGGGACCTCGAGCATGAAAGTCAACATATGGTCGGCACGGAACCCAGGATCTACCTGCCGCAGACGGTTGAAGCTGCGCACCAGCAAACCGGCGCCGATCAAAAGCACGAAGGCAATGGCCAGTTGGGCCACAACGAGCGTGCTGCGCACACGAGCGCCGCCAGGGCCTGCACTCGATCCTCTTCCGCTCTCATTCAGTGGACGGGCCAGGTCCGCGCGCGAGACTTGCATCGCCGGTACAAGCCCGAAGATCACACCGGTGACCAGCGCAATGAGAAATGTAAAAGCGAATACGCGGACATCCAGAGCAATTTCGGATGTCCGGGCCAGATCTTGTGGGACCATCCGCACCAGAGTGCCGGTCACCCATGCGGCCAGCACCAGGCCGAGGGCCGCTCCCGCCAGCGACAGCAGCACGCTTTCCGTGAGCAATTGCCGGACGATCATCCAGCGGCTTGCGCCGAGGGCGGAACGCACCGTGAATTCTTTCTGCCGCGCCGTAGCGCGCGCCAGCAGCAGATTGGCGACATTGGCGCACGCAACCAGAAGCACCACGCCGACGGCGCCAAGCAGAATCAGAAGCGCAGGACGCATGGCCCCAGCAATTCGGTCTGACTCGGATTGAACGACAACTCCTTTGGGACGATTTTCCGGATACTGGCGGTTCAGCCTCTCCTGCACCACCGCAACGTCGGACTGTGCCTGGGGAATTTCGACACCCTGCTTGAGGCGGCCGATCACCTGAAGGTATGAGGCGCCGCGTTGCGTGGCCAGGCCCGTTTTGT
>WNFI01451948.1_pt2 | contig 18732 bp, 21 predicted proteins | sample 5400471 | NCBI WGS metagenome assembly WNFI01 (sample SAMN13153348, study PRJNA577476) | soil metagenome | isolation source: 100 cm saprolite on Douglas fir-dominated hillslope | place: USA:California | collected 2013-09-17 | reverse complement strand
GGTCGCGCTCTTCTTCGCCATCCACGGGCACTACCTCGAGGCGGCCCAGGTCCTCTCCCTGGAGGACTTCGGCGCTCCCCCGCGCGTGCTGCGCCACCGCGTGATCCTGCCCATCAGCGGCGTGCACCGCGGCACGGTGGTGGCGCTGCGCTACGCGCTGGCCCTGTCGCACGACATCACGGCCGTGCACGTGTCGATGGACCCAGAGAAGGCCCAGAAGGTCGAGGCGAAGTGGGGGCTGTGGGGCAACGGCGTGGGCCTGGGGGTCCTGGAGTCTCCCGACCGGCTGCTCCTGGAGCCCCTCCTCGACTACGTGAAGGACGTGGCCGACCGCCGGCAGCCCAACGAGACGCTCACCATCGTCGTGCCGCAGTTCGTGCCGCGGAAGTGGTGGCACCAGCTCCTGCACGCGCAGACGGCGGTCATCCTGCGGCTGGCCCTCATCAACCGGCCCGGCATCGTGATCACCAGCGTCCCCTACCACATGGTGCCGGACATGGGCGAGTTGGACGCGCCCGCGACGGGAGGTAACGGCTAGTGTTCATCATCGTGGTGGGATGCGGCCGCGTGGGCGCGGAGCTGGCTTTCCGGCTCTACCAGCGCGGCCACCAGGTGGCGGTGATCGACCAGGTGGGGAGCTCGTTCGCGAACCTCGACCCCGAGTACCGCGGTCGCACCATCGAAGGCGAGGTGCTTTCGAACGACGTGCTGACCCGCGCCGGCATCGCGGAGGCGGACGCCTGGGGCGCGCAGCGCATCGAGGAGCTGCTCTACCAGCCGCTCGGGCGCACCGTGTTCTCCGCCGGGAACGGCGAGGTCGAGATCTACGAGATGGTCGTCCCCGAAGCCTGGCGCGGGCGCCTGGTCGGGGAGCTGCTCGCGTCGACGGAAGCGCTGGCCGTCGCCTTCACGCGGGCCGGGCGCTCCCTGCTTCCCGCTCCGGATGTGGTGCTGGCGCCGGGTGACATCCTGCTCGTCAGCGCGACCCTGGCCGGCATCGAGGCGCTGCGCGAGCGGGCGGCGCCGGCCGGAGGGCCCCGCTGATGGCGGACACACGGTCCATGTTCGTGCTGATCGCGGGCGGCGGGCGCACGGGCGCCCAGCTCGCCTCCTTCCTCGTTTCGCAGCACCACGAGGTCGTGGTCGTCGAGCACCGGCCGCAGATCCTCGCCCACATCCACCGCGAGCTGCCGACGGAAGTGGTGTTCGAAGGCAACGCCACCGACCCCGACGTGCTGGAACGGGCGGGGATCCGGCGCGCGCAGGTGCTGGCCGCGTGCATGCAGGGCGACGCCGACAACCTGGCCCTGTGCTTCATCGCGCGCAGCCGCTACGCGGTGCCGCGCACCATCGCCACCATCAACAACCCCCGCAACGCCTGGCTCTTCGACGCCCACTTCCACGTGGACGTGGCCGTGAACCAGGCGGAGATCCTGGCCAGCCTCATCGAGCAGGAGATGTCGCTGGGCGAGATGATGACGCTGCTCAAGCTGCGCCGCGGCCGCTACTCGCTGGTCGAGGACAAGATCCAGCCGGGATCGCGCGCGGTCGGCGTGGCCCTGCGCGACCTGCCCCTGCCCCCCAAGGCCGTGATCGCCGCCATCATCCGCCAGGGGGAGATCGTCATCCCGCGCGGCCAGGTCGCGTTCGAGGCGGGGGACGAGGTGCTGGCCATCGTGGACGAGGACGAGGTCGAAGAGCTGGCCGCGATCTTCGGCCACCCGGTACAGGTCGCAGGCGAGCCGCGGTAGCCGAGGACCCCGGGATGAGGCGGCTCGACGTGGTGCTCGTCGCCCTGACCCTGGTCCTGGGGACCGTCTGGTTCTTCCTCCGCCGACCGGCGCCGGTCCCGGAGCCCGCGGGCAACGTCGGCGCGCGCGCGACCGGCCCCTCGCGATCCGCCGGCAAGGCGACGCCCCGCCCGCCCGCGCGATCGTCCCGGCCCGGGCCGCCGCGCGCGTCCGGTGAGCCCGCCGCCGGTCTCACCGTCGAAGCGGACGTACCCGAAGCGGACGTGTTCGTGGACCGCGAGTACAAGGGGAAGGCGCCCCTGGTCCTGACGGACGTCGCGCCCGGCCCCCACCGCATCAACGTCTCCGCCGAAGGCCAGGATGGATACGCGGAGACGGTCGAGGTGACGGGGGAGAGCCAGACCCTCAGCGTCCGGCTACGGCAGGTCCGGCTCGCCGCCTCCCTCGAAGTGGTGCACAAGCACGCGATCGGATCGTGCCGCGGGAGGCTCTCCGCCACGCCGGCCGGCCTGCGCTACGCCGCGGCCAAGGGCGACGACGGGTTCGACGTGCCGCTCAGCTCGGTCGAGCGCCTGGACGCGGACTACCTGAAGAAGCAGCTCACGGTGAAGCTGCGCGGGGGCCGCACCTACAACTTCACCGAGGCGGGCGGCCACGCGGATGCGCTGGTGGGATTCCAGCAGTCAGTGGCCAGGGCGCAGTCGCGATTGGCCGCGAGCGCCCCGAAATGAAAATCCCCGGCTCCGGGCATTCCCGGAGCCGGGGCAACGGCACTGACCGGCCTAGGCTCAGTGCTTGTTGCGCGTCGCGATGTCGTAGATGGTGCCGCCCAGGAGCCCGACCACGCCGCCCTTGACGGCGCCGCTCTTGCCGCCCATGACGGCGCCGACCCCGGCGCCGGCGGCGGTGGACCCGCCGATGATGATCGCGCTCTTCTTCCAGGAACGGGTCTGCGGGGCCGAGTAATCCGAGTTGCGGCTGTAGCTCGGCTCCGCGCTCCGGCCGTAGGTCGAAGACGCGGTGGTGGCGCGCGCGGCGCTCGAACGGCGTGCCGTGCTGCGAGTGGCCGGCACGACGGGGTCACGATAGACGACCTGCTGCGGCGCCGGCTGCGCCGGCACGATCGCCGGAACGAACTGCGAGACCGGCATGGCTGTGGCCATTCCCGGCGTCATCGCACCGGCGGTAAGCCCGGCCTCCGCCCCCACGCACTGCACCTGCGACTGTCCAGTGCGCGGATCGGTGAAGACGAGCGCCTGGCGGCCTTCGCCGCAGTTGACGAGCGTCGTCCGATTCGCGTCCGTCTGACTGACGAGAGCGGGACCAGCCAGGGACGGCTGCGCCGCAGCGGAACGCCCCGAGTTGGCCACCAGCAGGCCGCCCAACGCCAGCACTCCGACGCCGGTTGCGATCATTGCCTTCATGGCCCTACCTCCCAATGTTCGAACGCCCAGAGCGTTCACGCCGGTGTAGTGAGCAATGGGGCTGCCATGTGCGTAACTCCAAAGACACGAGTGACTTGTAATGTGGGAGCCTCGCGCGGAGTGTCCTCTCTGGAGTGCACTTCGGGTTGGAGGTGGGGGGGGACGAAGTCGAGGGCCTGGCGTTACATCCGAAGGTCACGTAGAGCGCGGCGGCGCTGCGCAGCGGCGGCGCCGTGCGAGGGGGTTTCAGGGGGGGTCGCGAACACCCACCGAGGTCGTGTGTGAGTGCCCCCCTGAGATTGAAGACGCTCAGTCGAGAGAGAGGTTGACGAAGACGGGCTCGGGCACGAGTGTGACCCCGAAACGATCGTGGACCCGCTCGCGCACCTCGCGCGCGAGCGCGACGACTTCGGACGCGGCCGCGCCGCCCCGGTTCACGATGGCCAGGGTGTGGCGGCTGGAGAGGCCGACGTTCCCGCGCTGGTAGCCCTTGGCGAGGCCGGCCCTCTCGATGAGCCAGGCCGCGGAGAGCTTCACGCGGCCGTCCCCGGCGGGGAAGCGCGGCGGGTGCTCCCCCTCGCGCAGGATGCCGTCCCGGCGCAGGACGGTCTCCAGCTCGTCCGCGACGGCCGCGGGCACGATCGGGTTCGTGAAGAACGAGCCCACGCTGCGCGCGTTGGGATCCTCGGGATCGAGGACCATCGACTTGCGCCGGCGCAGGCCGATCACGGCCGCGCGGACCTCGGCCAGGGATGGGGGACCGAGGCCGCCCTCTTCCAGGTTTCGGGCCAGCTCGGCGTAGCGGACGGCCGGCGGGCCACCGGGCCGCAGGGCGTAGGTCACGCGCAGCACGATGAAGCGGCCCCGGTCCGTGGACTTGAACCGGCTGTCGCGATAGGCGAAGCCGCACTGCGCGCTGGTCAGCCGCTCGACGTGTCCGGTCTGGAGATCGAGCGCGTCGACCGCCGAGACCGTCTCGCAGACCTCCTGGCCGTAGGCCCCCACGTTCTGGATCGGCGTCGCGCCCACGAGACCGGGAATCCCGGACAGGCACTCGACTCCGGCCCAGCCTTGCTCGACGGCGGCCGCCACCAGGGAGTCCCAGGGCTCGCCCGCCTCGGCCGTGACCTCGACCGTCTCCCCGACCGGCCGCGTCTCGATGCCGCGCGTGAGGAGGTGGAGGACGAGCCCGGGGTGGCCCTCGTCGGCGAGCACGACGTTGCTGCCGCCCCCCAGGACGAGCAGGGGCAGGTCGCGCGCGCGCGCCCACTCGACGGCCTCGCGCACGGAGTCCTCGCTCGTGACGCGCGCGTAGTAGCGGGCCGGTCCGCCGACGCCCAGCGTGGACAGCGGCGCCAGGGGGAACTGCTCGCGGAGGTCGAGCGCCATCAGCGCCAGTGTCTCACGGCATTCGCGCGCCGCCCGGCCCCGCGCGCGCATCGCGGATCTACACTGATTTCGAGGGAGGCGATGCGCACCATGGAGCCAGGCCGCATGCTCGTACGCGCCGCCGCGGTGGCCGCGGCCGGGCTGGTTCTTTCCGCCTGCGCGACGCTCGGCGCGTTGGGCCTCGGCCTGCGCCCGCTCCGCTTCGAGGCCGCGCGCGACCGTCCGGCCGAGCTGCGTCTGGGCGGGGGACGGCTGGGCCTGCCGGATGCGGCCACGCTGCGGCTCTGGGCGCACGTGGAGAACCCGAACACGTTCGGCCTCACCCTCTCCGCGATCGAGGGCGCGGTGTACCTGGAGGATACGCACGCCGCTTCCGTCGACTTCCCGCTCGGCCTGCCCCTCGAGCCCGGTCTGGGCCTGGACATCCCGCTCGACATCTCGCTGCGTCTGAGCGAACTGCCCTCTCTCGGAGGCGTGATCGCCCGCGCCGTCAGCGGCCAGCCGCTCGCCTATCGTCTCGACGGCCGCTTCACCGTCGACGCGGGCCCGCTGGGCACCCCTTCCTTCGGACCCTCCACGCTCCTGCGCGGCGAGGTCCGCCCATTTCGCTGATGGCCGCGGACCCCGTTCCTTCCGACGACGACGACGCGCTTCCCCTCAGCGAGGACGAGCTCGAGGCCATGGTGCTGCGCGCGACCGTCGCTCTCGCGAGTCCGCCGGGCAGCGTCGCCCCGGAGCCGCGTCCGCGCCGCGACGTCGTCGAGGAAGCCTACGAGGCGGTGCTGCGCCTGGTACGGGAGGTGCGGCGCTTGCGGCGCCGCGGGGACCGGGCGAAGGACGCGCTGCGCACCTCGCTGGCCGTGGGCGACGCCGGCTCCATGAAGTCGGCCATCGAAGACGTGCTCGACGACAGCGTCTAGCTTGAAAAAGCCGGTGACCGGCGCAGAATACCGCCGCATGTACCCAGGTTGGACGGGTTCCACGTTCGTCGGAGTCCTGGTCGCCGCGGTCACGCTCTCCGGCGCGTGGGCGGAGGCACCGCCCGCCAACTCCCAGGCCAATCCCTACCGGACGGTCGAGGGCTGGGCGAAGATGCCCGAGGGCCGTGCCTGGGGAGCGACGAGCGCGGTGGATGTCGCGCCGGACGGTCGGTCCATCTGGGTCGGGGAGAGGTGCGGGGCGAACACGTGCGCCGGCTCGAGCCTGCCCGCGATCCTCCAGTTCGACGAGGCGGGACGCCTCCGGACGAGCTTCGGCGCGGGGATGTTCGTCTTCCCGCACGGCATCCACGTGGATCGGGGCGGGAACGTCTGGATCACCGACGCGCGCGGACGCGACGGGAAGGGGCACCAGGTCTTCAAGTTCAGCCCGGACGGGAAGCTCCTGCTGACCCTCGGGAAGGCCGGCGTCACCGGCGAGGGCCCGGACGTCTTCAATCAGCCGTCCGACGTGGTGGTCGCCGCGAGCGGCGACGTCTTCGTCGCGGACGGGCATGACGAGAACTCGAACGCGCGCATCGTGAAGTTCTCGAAGGACGGGACGTTCATCAAGACCTGGGGCAAGAGGGGATCGGCCCCCGGTGAGTTCGACACCCCTCACGGCCTCGCCTTCGATTCCCGAGGACGGCTGTTCGTGGCCGACCGCGGAAACAACCGGATCCAGATCTTCGACCAGGAGGGCAAGTTCCTCGCGGAGTGGAAGCAGTTCAGCAGGCCGAGCGGCGTGTACATCGACAAGCACGACGTGCTCTATGTGGCCGACTCGGAGTCGAACTCCAAAACGAACCCGGGCTGGAAGCGGGGCATCCGCATCGGGAGCGCCAGGGACGGCAAGGTCACGGCCTTCATTCCCGACCCGGAGCCGGATCCGGAAAAGGTGGTGACGAGCGGGTCGGAAGGCGTGGCCGCGGACGCGCGCGGAAACATCTACGGCGCGGAAGTCGGTCCGCGGGCGCTGAAGAGGTACGTGAAGAAGTAGCCGCGGCCTCTATTTCACGAACTTCTGCAGCCGCTTCCCTTCGTAGGTCTCGGTGGTGTAGATGTTGCCCTTCGAATCGGTGGCGATGCTGTGCACGCCGAAGAACTGGCCGGGCTGGCGCCCGCCGTCGCCGAAGCTGGTCAGGATCCGCAGCGTGCTGCGCTCGAGGATGTAGACCTTCTCGTTCTTGCCGTCGGCGAGATAGAGGTACCGTTGCTGCGGATCCCTGGAGAAGGCGATGTCCCAGACCGATCCGTCGCCCAGGGTCTTCTTGGCGATGAAGGTCTCCTTCACGAACGTGCCGTCCTTCTGGAAGACCTGGATCCGGTCGTTCGGGCGGTCGCAGACGTACACGAGCCCGTCGTGGGCCAGCTCCGCGCAGTGCACCGGGGTGCGGAACTGCGGAGCGGGGGGCGCGTCGGGGTCGTACTTGCCGAGGTCGGTGTCGTCGGGCTTGTGGCCGTACGCGCCCCAGTAGCGCTTGAACTTGCCGGTGTCCGCGTCGATGACGGCCACCCGGCGGTTTCCGTAGCCGTCGGCGATGTAGGCCTCGTTGGCCTTGGGGTCGACGAAGATCTTCGCGACCTGGCCGAAGTTCTCCGTGTCGTTGCTGCCGCCGCTCTTGCCCGCGTGCCCGAACTGCATCAGGAGCTTCCCGTCCCTCGTGAACTTCAGGACGTGGGCGTCCCCTTTGCCGTTGCCGCCGATCCAGACGTTGCCCTTGTCGTCGACAGTGACCCCGTGGTTCGAGGTCGGCCATTCGTAGCCTGGCCCGGGACCGCCCCAGTGCCCGACGAGGTTGCCGGCGGGGTCGAACTCGAGGATGGGCGGCGCGGGAAGGCAGCAGTCTTCGGCCGTCCGCGGAGTGGTGGCCAGGCCGATCTCCGTCCTCTCGTTGAGCGTCGCCGCCCCACGATGGACGATGAAGACGTGGTCCCGGGCATCGACCGTCACCCCCACGCTGGAGCCGAGCACCCAATGGTTGGGCAGTGGTCGGGGCCAGAACGGGTCGACCTCGAACATCGGCGCCTGGACGGTGCTCTGTCCTTCCGCGGCCGCCTTCGTGTCGAGGACGACCTGGGCGACACCGAGCGCGGCCAGAACGGTGAGGAACGCCGCGCCCACGATCAGGTTGTGCTTCTGCGCCGAGGACGTCATGGTCTGGTCCCTCCTCCTCTCGCGTTCGCGAGGCGTCGGCCGGGGTCACGGATCCTTGGAAGGGCGGCAGTATACGCCACGGCTTTGGCGGCGCTGGCCCTCGCGCTGCCCTCATCCGCCGCCGCCCACGACGTCCCGGCGGACGTGACCGTGCAGGCCTTCCTCAAGCCGGAGGGCTCGCGGCTGCACCTGCTCGTCCGCGCACCGCTGGCCGCCCTGCGCGACGTCGACTATCCCACCCGCGGGCCGGGATACCTTGACCTCGCGCGTGTCGAGCCTTCGCTGCGCCAGGCGGCGAGCGTCTGGATCGCGGACCAGGTCGAGCTGTACGAAGACGATGTCCGCCTCTCCCCCGCGCGCATCGTCGCCGTCCGGGTCTCGCTCCCGTCCGACCGGAGCTTCGGCAGCTACGAGGAGGCCGTCGCCCACTTGACGGCCGCGCCGCTGCCCAGCGAGACGGAGCTGTACTGGAGCCAGGGGATGCTCGACGTTGGGTTCGAGTACGCGATCCGCTCGGAAGGGTCGCGCCTCTCGATCCATCCCGACCTCGCCCGGCTCGGGCAGCACGTGACGACCGTCCTGCGCTTCCTGCCGCCGGGAGGGACGGTGCGCGCGTTCGAGCTCTCCGGCGATCCGGGGCTCGTCCGGCTCGCGCCGCAGTGGCATCAGGCCGCCCTTCGCTTCGTCGAGCGGGGCTTCCGGCACATCCTGGACGGGACGGACCATCTGCTGTTCCTGCTGTGCCTCGTGATCCCGCTGCGCCGGCTGCGCCCGCTCGTGCTGGTGGTCACGGCCTTCACCGTCGCGCACTCGATCACGCTCATCGCGTCCGCCTTCGGCTGGGCGCCGGACGCGCTCTGGTTCCCGCCCCTCGTGGAGACCCTGATCGCGGCCTCCATCGTGTATATGGCGCTGGAGAACATCGTCGCCCCGCACACGCGTCTGCGGTGGGCGATCGCGTTCGCCTTCGGTCTCGTTCACGGCTTCGGGTTCTCGTTCGCCCTCCGGCAGACCCTGCAGTTCGCGGGGTCCCATCTCCTGACGTCGCTCCTGTCCTTCAACGTCGGCGTGGAGCTGGGCCAGCTTCTCGTGCTCGTGCTGCTCGTCCCGATGCTCGGCCTCGCCTTTCGGCTCGTTCCCGAGCGCACGGGCACGATCATCGTGTCGGCACTGGTCGCCCACACGGCCTGGCACTGGATGATCGAACGATGGGAGCGGCTGCGTCAGTTCCGCTTTCCGTGGCCGGTGCTGAGCGCGGCGGGGCTGGCGAGCGCGACGCGTTGGCTATTCTTGATGGTGATCGCGGCCGGCCTGGCCTGGCTCCTCTTCGCCGTGCTCGTGCCCGCGGCCACGCGGCGCGCGGAGAAGGAGGCGGCCACCGGCCCCCGCGAATAGACTCGATCGCAATCGGATCTGGAGGTGCGCATGCACACGACGGCCGCGACGGCGATCGTACTCTTGCTTCTGGCCCCGGCCGCCGGATGGGCGGAGCCATCGGGGGAAGGCGGTTCGGAGAAGGTCATCGCTCTCGTGCTCTTCCCCGACATCACGCTCCTCGATCTGGTCGGGCCGCTTCAGGTCCTGAAGGGCCTGCCCGCGCCGTATCGCACCGTGGTCGTCGGTGAGCGCAAGGAGCCGATGGCCACGGACGTCGGCCTGGCCCTGACCCCCGAGCGGACGTTTGCCGAAGTTCCGCGGCCGTACGCGGTGGTCGTGCCCGGCGGGCCCGGGTCCGTCGCCGCGATGGCAAACGCGGCCGTGCAGGGCTATCTCCGCTCGGCCGCGCCGGGGGCGGAGGTCGTGGGGTCGGTCTGCACGGGCGGGCTCGTGCTGGCCGCGACCGGCCTGCTCGAGGGCCGTCGCGCGACCACGCACTGGGCTTACGCGCGCGAGCTCGACAAGCTCGGCGCGCATTACGCGCGGGAGCGCTGGGTGGAAGACGGCAAGTTCATCACCGCGGGTGGCGTGTCCGCCGGCATCGACATGGCGATCGCGCTGGCCGCACGGCTCACCGACCGCGCCACCGCCCAGCGCATCCAGCTCGGGATCGAATACGACCCCCATCCGCCCTTCGGGGGCATCGACTGGAGCCAGGTGGGAGAGACGGAGCTGGCTCGCCAGCGGCAAGGAGGGACGGGCCGGCGCTTGACGGACGCGCCCCGCCTCCTGGCGGACCGGCCGGACCTGCTCAAGCGGCTCGGGCTCGCGCCGCAGTAGAGAAGGAGGGCGAAGTGAAGCATCCCACCACCAGACGGTCTTTCTTCCGCGCCGTGGCGGGCGTAGGCTTCGCCGCGATGGTGAAGACGCCGAAGCCGGCGGAGGCTCAGACGCCGCCGACGTTCGACCCGTCGCAGCCGTTGCCCGCGAACCTGCCCGTCCCCGTGGACGACGGGGCGTGCAAGCACCTGCCCGGTATGTCTGTACCTTCGATCAAGCTGCGGTCAACCCGCGACCGCTGGGTCGACCTGTCCGCGCTGCGCTCTCCTCGCGTCGTCGTGTACTGCTACCCGCGAACGGGGGTACCGGGCCAGCCCCTCCTTCCCGGATGGGACGCGATTCCGGGCGCGCGCGGCTGTACGCCCGAGACGTGCGCCTTTCGCGATCACCACCAGGACCTCCAGAAGCTCGGAGCGGACGTGTTCGGTTTCAGCACGCAGACGACCGAGTATCAGAAGGAGATGGTCGAGCGGCTGCACGTGCCGTTCGAAGTGCTGAGCGACGTCGATCTCGCCTTCGTGCACGCGCTGAGGCTGCCGACGTTCGACATCGAGGGGATGACCCTCGTGAAGCGGCTCACGCTGGTCCTGTCCCGGCAGCACGTCGAGAAGGTCTTCTACCCGGTGTTCCCGCCCGACACGCACGCGACGCAAGTGATGGAGTGGCTGCGCCATCACTCGACGCCCGGGTCCTAGAAGGCCTTCAGCTCCGGCCAGTCGAGCGAGGAGCCGAGGGCGCGCTTGATGCCGGCCTTCGCGGCTCCCAGGCTTGGAGATCGACCAGCTCCGGCTCGGCATCATCGGGCTGCCGACGATAGGCGTCGGCCATGCGCCGCTCCGCCTCTTCGTCCGATCCGACGATCAGCTGGCGAGTCATGGGCTGCAAGCACCTACTCTATACGCGTCTTCAGCTCCACGACCATGACCTCGATCGGATCCTTGCCCTCGTTGAGGTCGCCGTGCCTCTCGCCCGGGGGATCCGCGGCCAGCCAGTAGGCGTTCCCCTTCTCCCAGGTCACGGTCCGCGAGTCGCCCGACTCCTTCACGATCCGGAGCGTCCCGTTCGTGAGCGCGACGATCACGCGGCCGCTCTCGTGACGGTGCAGCGTGAGCGGCTGGCCCGGAGCGATGCTCGTCTTCCAGACGCGGACGGAGTCGTTCTCGAACTGAGGCGTGCGCACCGTGGTCCTCGGCGGCTGCGGGCTCGCGGTGGTCGTCACTCCGAGGGCCAGCACGACGGGGAACAAGATCCGGATCGACATAGGACTCCTTCCCCCTAGACGTTGTTGAGTATCGAGAGCGCCGTCCCGCTGAAGATCCGCTCCTTCTCGACCTGGGGGATGGCCAGCGCCTCGATCGAGGTGACGGCCCGCTCGATCGAGCCCAGGAGATGCGGATAATCGCTGCCCATCACGAGGTGATCGACGCCCACGAGGTCGCGCGCCATGTTCAGGACATACGGGCTGAACGTCACCGTGTCGTAGTAGAGCCGCTTGAGGTACGTGCTGGGGAGCTGGTCGATCTTGACCTTGCACTCCGCGAAGTCGCGGAAGCCGTTGTCGAGACGCTCCATCAAGTACGGCACCGCGCCTCCGAGGTGGGCGATGATCCAGCGGATGTCGGGGAAGTCCTTCAGCAGGCCGTCGTAACACATCCGCGCCACCGCCAGCGTGGTGTCGGCCGGGAATCCCACGATCGGGCCCAGCACGTACTCGCCGTAGGCCTCCGGGTTCGCGGGCAACATCGGGTGCAGGAGGATGCAGAGCTTCCGGCGGTTCGCCTCCGCGAAGAAGGGCCGGTAGACGGGCGCGGTCAGGGCGCGGCCGCGGATGTTGCTCAGGAGGATCACCCCGTTGAGTTTGAGCGTGCCCAGCGCGCGGTCCAGCTCGCGCAGCGCCTCATCGGGCGCGTCCATGGGGATCGACGCGAATCCCTTGAAGCGGCCGGGGTGGCGGGCGACCAGCTCCGCATAGGCGTCGTTCACCATGCGCGCGACTTCGGGCTGGGTCCTCTCGTCCGCGAAGAAGACGTTCGGCGTGGAGAGCGAGACGACCTCCACGTCGATGCCCACGCGGTCCATGTCGGCCAGGCGCCGCACCGGATCCGTCATCGCCGGCTGGATGCCGAAGAAGCGGGCGCCGCGGTACTTGATGATCGTGCGGCCGGTCGGGTCCTTGTCGAACGAGAACTCCCCGGGCGTGTCCCGGATCTTCTGGAAGTAGGCCTCGGGGTAGTAGTGGGTGTGCAGGTCGAGCTTGAGGGACTTGCGCGGCTCCTGGCCCCGCGCGTCCGGGGCCAGGACCGACGACACGGCGCCCACGGCCCCGACCGTCTGGAGGAAGCCTCGCCTGTCGATCGACACGCGGAAAGCCCGGTGGCGGCTCAGGCCGCCTTGGCCTTGACCCCGAGCACCATGCCGAACACGGCGACCGCGCGCTTCATCTCGTCCAGGGTGCCGATCGAGATGCGGCAGTGGCTCTTCTCGAACGGCGGGAAGTCGCGCGCCACCAGCACGCCCTGCTCCTTGCAGGCCTCGCGGAACTCCTTCGTCGGCCGCTTGATCTCCACGAACACGAAGTTGGTCTGGGAATCGATGGAGGGGAAGCCGTTCTTCGCGAACCAGTCGATCGTGAAGCGGCGCGCCTCCGTGTTGCGGGCCTGCTCGCGGTCGAGGCGGGCCTGGTCCTTGATGGACGCGGTGGCGGCGACGATGCCGGCCACGTTGAGCGCGTTCGGGCCCTCCCAGTCCAGCTTCTTGATGGTATCGGGATGGCCGATCGCGTAGCCCATGCGCATGCCGGCCATGCCGTGCGCCTTCGAGAACGTGCGGGCCACGATCACGCGCGGGTCCTTGACCGCGCGCGCGGCCTGGGTGCGATGGGACGGGTCGGTCACGTAGTCGTGGTAGGCCTCGTCGATCATCACCACCACGTCCGGGGAGGCGGCGAGCACCTTCTCGATGAAGCGGTCCACCGCGGCCGCGGGCAGGAGCGCGCCCGTCGGGTTGTTCGGGTTGTTGAGGAAGACGAGCCCGGCGCCCTTGGAGGCCTCCGCCATCGCATCGAGGTCGAGCTGCAGCGACTTGTCGAGCGGGATCGCGCGCACGGGCGTGCCGATCAGGCTGGCGTAGCTCGCGCACTCCTCGTACGTGAGCTGCCCGGCCACCAGCGGCTTGACCGGCGAGGTGAAGAGCTGCACGCCCACCCGCAGCACCTGGGTGGACCCGCAGCCGGTGATGACGTTCTCCGGTGCCACGCCGAACTTGTCGGCGATGGCCTTGTGGAGCTGCTTGACGTCGTCAAAGGGATAGCGGCCCGCCGGCCCGCCGGAGGCGAGGGCGGAGCGCACCGCGTGCAGGACGGAGTCCCCCGGGCCGAGCGGGTTCTCGTTGTTGTGGAGCAGCAGCGGCCGCGGCGCGGCCGCGGCCGTCGCGGGCGCGGCCTCCAGCAGGGAGGCCCAGGCCCCGCGCGAGGTGGCGAGCAGCCCGGCGCCGCCGATCCCGACGGCCTCGATGAAGGAACGTCGCGTGAGAGCCATGACGGTCTCCTTCCGATGCACGGTCATCGCTCCCCTCGCGGGGACGTGCTGGCCCGGGCCGGTCCCTCGCCGCGCAGGACCTCCGCGATGACGGGGCCGGCCTTCTGCATCTCCTCGATGGTCCCGATCGAGACGCGCGCGTGCCGCGTCTCCAGGGGCGGGAACGGTCGGCCCACGAGCAGCCCGCGCTTGGCGCAGGCCTCCTTGAACTCCTTCGCGTTGCGGCCCGTCTCCACGAACACGAAATTGGTCTGCGAGTCCATGACCTTGTAGCCGAGGTCGGTGAAGAAGCGGGTCGTGAACGCGCGCGCCTCGGTGTTGCGGGCGCGCTCGGCGTCGATGTGCGCGGGGTCGCCGAGGGCGGCGCTGGCCGCGGCCACCGCCAGCGAGTTCTGGTTGAACGTGATGGCCCAGCGGTTGAAGTTCTCGATCGTGCGCGGCTGGCCGACGGCGTAGCCGACGCGCATCCCGGCCATGCCGTAGGCCTTGGAGAGCGTGCGCGCCACGATCACGTTCGGGTTCTCCAGCGCCAGCGGCACCGAGGTCGCGTAGGCGGGGTCGGTCACGTAGTCGTGGTAGGCCTCGTCGATCAGGATCGCGGTGTCCGGCGACTCCTTGTGGACGCGGGCCACGAACTCCGCGACCGACTTCGCCGGGTGGAGCGTGCTCGTCGGGTTGTTCGGGTTGCAGAAGAAGACGAGGCCGGCCCATTTCGTGGCCTGCGCCATGCCTTCGAGGTCGAGCCGCCCGTCCTTGGCCACCGGCACCTTGCGCACGCCGACGCCGAGCTGCTCGGCCATCTTCTCCGGGTTCTCGAAGGAGGGGGCGGCGGTGACGAGGTGGCGCGACGACGACGTGAACAGGCGCACCGACGTGCGCAGGATCTCCCACGATCCCGCGCCCAGAGCGATGTTCTCGGGTGCGACCGAGACGCGCTTCGCGATGGCCGCGCGCAGGTCGGTCATGGAGGGCCGCGCGTTGCTGGGATAGCGTCCCGCGTCGACGAACGCGCGCGTGAGCGCATCCATGGCCGCCGGGCCCGGCCCCAGCGGGTTCTCATTGCTGTCGAGCAGGATGGGAGACGGGGTGTCCGGCGGCGGGTTGGTGCCGCCCGCGGTGGCCGCCTCGCGGCCCCGGGCCGCGACCAGCATAGGGGACAGGGCCGCCGTCCCAGGCTTGAGGGCGCCCAGGAAGGAGCGTCGAGAGACCGGCATGGCAGTCCTCCTCGCGGCTAGGTGTGGCCCGATCCTACCCGATCGCCTGGCCCACGGCGAAGGGAAATTATACGAATGCTCGCTGGCCCGTTCAGCGGCCGCGGAGATAAAGGTCCGCGAAAGCCAGGTAGTGCCGTCCTCGTTCGCCTCCGGCGGCGCCTGCGTGAGGGCGGCGGCCGCGGGCAGCAGCGCGACCGAGAGGGCGAGTCCGACGAGCGGGCCGGTGAGCTTCATATCCTCAGTGGCGAGCGGCGGGCCGGGTCGCCTCGAACTTGATCTGCTTCAGCAGCTCCGTCTGCCGGGCCAGCTCGGCCTTGCCCGTCGGGAAGCGGTTGAAGCTGAAGACGTAGGCGAGCACGTCCGCCGTCTGCTGCCGGCTCAGCGTGCCGGGGCGGTCGTTCGGCATCGACACCTTGACCCGCTCCAGCAGGTCGCCGACGGTGACGCCGTTCCAGTTCGCGGTGAAGCGGGCGCCGGTGAGCGGACCCGCCATCTCGATTCCCTCCAGAGCCACCCCGTGGCACGACGCGCAGCTGAGCTTGTACACGGCTTCGCCGCGCTTGGCCTGCGCTTCCGTGTACACGCCGTCCCAGACCGAGCGCGTCGTCTCCTGCGCGCGGAGGCCGGGACCGATCACCCCGATGACCGTCAGCCCGACGAGGGCGAGGCCGGTCGTCCGGACCCTCATCGCGAGCCGGCGGCGGCGCCCGCCTTTGCGCCCTCGGCGGGAAGGGCGAAGGCCAGGTACTCGCCGGAATACGGGCGGCCGCTCACGGCCACGACGACGTACTGCTTGCCGCCAAACAGGTACGTCATCGGCGAGCCGCTCTGGGGAGCAGGCAGGTAGACGGCGCCGACCTCCTTGCCGCTCGCCTTGTCGTAGGCGCGCAGCATCGCCCCCCGCGGCCGCTCGGCGGTGGTGGTGAACTGCGGATCGCCGGCGATCACGAGCGTCTTGGTGACGAGCGTGCCGACGCTGTCGGACTGGCCGGTGCGGGGGACCTGGAGGCCCTTGAGCAGCTCGTGATTGCGCACGACGTCCGGCGTCTCGCCGTGCGGCGTCTGCCAGAGGATCGTGCCCTTGTCGAGGCTGATGGCCGAGATCGTCCCGTACGGCGGCTTGATGATCGGCAGTCCCTGGACGTTGAAGACGAACGCGCTCCCGCCTCCGCCGCCCGGCCGCTCCGGGGGCGGCTGCGCCGCGTCGGCGCCCGCGTTCTCGCCCGGGCCCCGCGAGACGCGGAACGGCTGTCCCGCGAACCCGTGCACGTAGTCCATATCCGAGACGTCCTTGCTCGGGGGCGGGACGAGGCCGAGGCGCGTCAGGCACGCGTCGCAGGCGGAGGCGTAGACGACGTGGGTCTCGGGATCGTAGGAGGCGCCTGGCCAGTTCGTTCCGCCGCTGGCGGTGGCGAGCGTGAGCAGCGCGATGGGCCCGTCGACCTTGCTGACCACGGGGGGCGTATAGATGGGGCCGAACTTGAACTTCTTCGGGCTTGCCGGTGACGCGGTCGAAGACGTAGACGTAGCCTTGCTTGCTCGGCTGGGCCACCGCCTTGATCGCGCGGCCGTCGACGCTGATGTCGGCCAGGATCGGCGCCGACGAGATGTCGTGGTCCCAGAGCGGGTGGTGGACGAGCTGGAAGTGCCACTTCCGCTCGCCGGTACGCAGATCGACGCAGACCAGCGTTTCGCCGAAGAGGTTGTTGCCGGGGCGGTGGCCGCCATAGAAGTCGTTGGTCGGGGACTCCACCGGCAGGTAGGCCAGGCCGAGGTCCTCGTCGACGGTGATCTGCGTCCAGACGCCGGTGTTGCCGTTCTCCTCGGCCGAGCCGCTCAGCCACGTGTCGTACCCGAACTCGCCCGGTTTCGGGATCGTGTGGAAGATCCACAGGCGCTTGCCGGTGCGGACGTCGAACGCGCGGACGTAGCCCTTGTTGTTCCGGTGCGTCTTGGGCGTGAACCCCTCGCGGAACGCGGCGCCGACGAGCACGACGTCCTTGGCCACGACCGGGGCCGACTGCAGGCCGATCTCGCCCGTGAGGAGATCGATGTCTTGATCGTTGTCGCGCTTGAGGTCGACGGCGCCGCCCTGGCCGAAGGTGGGGATGGGGACGCCTGTCTTCGCGTCGAGCGCGAGCAGGCGATAGCCCGGGGTGACGTAGAGGATCCGCTCCTCGGTTCCGTCCGTCCAGTAGGCGAGACCGCGGCCGGAGAGCTGGCGCGGCGCGTTGGCGGCGCGGGCTCCCTCGTGCTCGCCGTGGACCCAGAGCAGCTCACCCGTGCCGGGGTCGAGCGCGATGACCGCTCGGCGCGTCCCCGCCGTCGTGTAGAGGACGCGGTTCACCATGAGCGGCGTCCCTTCGAGCTTGTATTCCGGCCGCGTGCCCAGGCTGTCGGTCTTGAAGCGCCAGGCCACCTCGAGGTCGTTGAAGTTGGCGGCGTTGATCTGGTCCAGCGGCGAGTAGCGGCTGCCGCGGACGTCGCCGGTGTAGCTGGGCCATTGGCCGTTGCGCGTGCCCTCGGAGACGGGGCTGAGCTTCGGGGACTGGCCGCGCGCAGCGGCCGTCCAGCTCAGGAGTCCCACGGTGGCGGCGAGCGGCAGCATGGACCGGGAGATGGCTCTCATCGTCCCTCCTCATAATTCAACGGCTTCCCCGCTGCTTGACGCCCTCCAGGGCGCCGCGGATGAGGTTGTACGCGGCCTGACGCGACCGGCCGTCCTGGTCGTGGTCGCCCGAGGGTGTGGAGGCGACGCCGAACGCCGCCGCCTTCGGGTGCCGGAACATCTGGGTGAGCGCCGCGGCCAGCTCGGCGCTCGTGGGCCCGTTCGGGACGGCGAGCGGGTGCCCGCGCACCTCGGGCGGATCGAGCACGTCCATGTCCACGTGCACGTAGATGAGGTCGGCCAGGCCCGAGAGCCGATCCATCTGGCGGTCGATGGCGGCGGAGCGCGTCTTGATGTCCTCGACGCTCAGACGCTCGACGGCCGAGCGGTCGAGCAGATCCTTTTCGAGCGGGTCCAGGTCGCGGGCGGCGGCGAGCACGATGTTCCGGTCGGGCAGGGCGGGGTCCAGGCCGGACTTGACGCGGAGGCGCTGGAGGCCCAGGCCGGCGGAGACCGCGACCGGCATCCCGCCCAGCATGCCGCTCAGCGTCGTCTCCGGCGTGTTGAAGTCGCCGTGGGCGTCGATGAACACGAGCCCGATGCGCAGCGGCGCCTCCGCCTTTCCCCCGTGCTGGAGGCCGCCGAGCATGCCCATGAGCGCGGAGCAGTTCGCGAGCAGGCCCACGGGGAAGCGGCCCTCCTTGAGCTCCGCGGCGACGATCTGCGCCAGGTGCCCGTTGGCCAGGCCGAGCCGGTTCCACTCGCCGTAGGCCTTCTGCTCCTCCGGCGTCAGCGCGACGGTCGAGACGGGCCGGACGCGCCAGCCCTCGTCCTCGAGCAGCTTCGCAAGTCCGCCCTTTTCGAGGTAGTCGGGCGAGTCCGAGAGGTCGGCGAGGTTGCGCTCTCCGCGGTACGGCATCTTGACCAGCGCGACCGCCGGCGCGCGGTCGTCGGACCAGGTGGCGGCCGCCGGTGCACCCAGCGCGACCGCGGCGAGCACGGCGAATCGCATGGGTCGTCTCATGTGGGTGTCTCCTCGTCTACCGCATGCCCTCGAACAGCGCACGGTGGCCGTCCACGATGCGGCGCCGCACCGGCTCGTCCACGTCCAGGCTCCAGACACCGTGGTCGAAGGTGCCGCCGAGGAGGATCCCGTCGCGGCGCGGGAACATGTAGAGCCCGTCGGTGATGACGATGTAGTCCACTTCGGGCTGCGGCAGCAGGAACGTGAGCTGGCCCTTGACCGGCTCGAGCTCCTCGTCCCCGAAGAGGGCCTTGGCCCCGAGGCCCGTGCAGTTCACGATGACCGGCTCGGGAAGCTCCGGCAGCTGCTCGCGGCCCGAGAGCTCCCGCACCACGACGCGCCCCCCGGCCAGCCGTACATCGCGCAGCATCGCGCTCAGGTAGATCGGCGGCTCGATGAGCATGGTCGTGAAGCGGCGGGCGTAGCGAGCCGGG
>WNFI01124943.1_pt1 | contig 18733 bp, 14 predicted proteins | sample 5400471 | NCBI WGS metagenome assembly WNFI01 (sample SAMN13153348, study PRJNA577476) | soil metagenome | isolation source: 100 cm saprolite on Douglas fir-dominated hillslope | place: USA:California | collected 2013-09-17 | reverse complement strand
GCAGGCCTTGCCGCCGCGTTCAACGCTCCCGTCTCTGCGGTGCTGTTTGTCATTGAAGAAGTTATCGGTCGTTGGAGCGCAGGAATTCTCGGTTCTGTCGTTCTCTCTGCCGTTTCCAGCGTGGTCATCGTGCGCGGCTTTCTCGGCTCCGAGCCACTCTTCCGCATCCCCGTGACCACCTTCAAGCGCCCCGCCGAACTGATGGCCTACGCCGTGCTAGGCATCGTGGGAGGCGTCGCGTCCGTCCTTTTCGCCAAAGCCATCGGCTTTCTTCGTCCGCGCCTGAAAGCGCTCCCACACTGGACGCAATACTTTCAATCCGCGGTCGCCGGGTTACTGATTGGCCTGATCGCCTTTCTTGGTGCCCCGCAGGTCATGGGAGCCGGCTACGATTTCATGGATCAGGCCATGCGCGGCCAGTACGCCTGGAAGCTGCTGGCCGTTCTCGCGGCCCTTAAAATCATCGCCACCACACTCTCGTTCGCCAGCGGAACTCCCGGCGGCATGTTTGCTCCCACGCTCTTTATCGGGGCCATGCTCGGCGGTGCGGTCGGTGGCGTCGAGCATCTCTGGTTCCCTCATCTGACGGGATCCAACGGAACCTATGCGCTGGTGGGTATGGGCGTCTTGTTTGCCGGCTTTCTTCGCGTGCCCATGACCTCCGTCTTCATGGTGCTGGAGGTGAGCGGAAACTACGAAATCATCGTCCCCGTCATCGTCGCCAATACGTTTGCCTACGTGGTCTCCCGCAGTCTGCAACCGATTCCGATCTTCGACCTGCTGACTCGCCAGGATGGCCTCGTCCTTCCTTCTCTTGAAGAAGAACGTGAAGAAACAATTCTTCGCATTGAGGATGCCATGCTTCCCCCGCCCCCCATAATCCTTAGCGCGGCCGATTACATCGACGCTGCTACCCGCCGGGCCCAAGCTTCCTCGCAGGTAATTTTCTTCGTCCGCATGGAACCCAGCGGATGGAGCTCGATCAGTCGAGATCTGCTGGAGCGCCTCCTGAATGAAGGCAAAGGAGAGCACACCATTGGTTCGCTGATCTCAGCGCAAACGTTGCCGTGCCTGTATCCGGATCTCCCGCTCGAAGCCGCCCTCCGCTATGTGAACCAGGTTCCTCTGGTGCCGGTGGTGAATCGCGCCGATAGCCGCCGTCTTGAAGGAGTCATCTCCCGCGAGGATGTTTTTGCGCGTTACCAGTCCAGGGAAGGGCATTAGACGTCGCGGGTGCAATTCTCCTGCGTAACCTCAAATTGGGCAGGAATTGCTTCATTCCGATGCAGGAAGGTACGCCGGTCCACATCGCGGCGGATCCGCACGAATTTGTGAGCGGAAAGAAACAGGGAAGACGCAATTCTGAAGGGATTGCGGTATTCAAGAGCGTGGGCTGCACGCCTTGGAATATCTGGTGACGGCGGAACTCCTAAGCGCCGCCTCGGCATGAGGATTGTCCCGCCGCGGCCAGCCAGCTCCATAGACCTGATCGTTTTCTTTCTCTAGCGCTTGTACCAGAAGATCGCAAGTGCGACCAGGGCCACGGTAATAATCCATAAGATCATGTCTTTTTGCGGATTCTTTTCTTTCGCCATAGTGGAAGTACAGCACACCTTAAATATGTGTCAAGTGCCGCGGTGAATTCCGCCGCTCAAATCGCTGATTAGTGCTTGGCCGCTGCGCCGCCGCCTGATTTCGGAGACTGTCTTTCCACAAATGTGCAAATAGTTGCTCGAACCGTTATTTTGTGTTCCTAAGCCAAGACGCAAGCGGGTCTGATTTGGTATCAGGGTTGCCTTCAGCTCAGTGTGGCGCTCAGAAGGTCCCAAACGAGGTTCCCCGACACCGAGTGTGACCCCACGTTACTAAGGAGTTACTGAGGCCGCCTCAGAATTGTGAAGCTCCTCCAGATCGGACAAATGCCATGAAGATTACATTGCTTCTATTTTGTTTTTCCCTTTGTGCCACCGCTGTGTTCGGACAAGCGGCTTCCGTGCTATCCTCTGGGAATTCGGACCAGTCTCGCAGCCTGTGCCTCTTGGGGATTCAGCTCGCGCTCTTAGAAAACAGCACGAAGCCGCGAAGAAGTCAGAAATCGTCTGGCAGAATTAGGTCTGCTCTCCGGGCGCGGACACCGCTGGTCCGCACAGGTTCTCGTGGTTCTCCGGAAAGCCTCGTCGCAGTCGTATGTTTCTTCAGCGCCCGAAGGGGCGGGCTTTCGCACGAGCAGCTCAATCCAAAGGGGCTGTCGACGGATCAGTTAGAGCGATGAGTTTTCCTTGCGGAAAGTCGGTGGGTGTCAGGGGAGTAGCAGGATCGGGGTTGGTGATGGTCAGCACTTCGCCGCTGCGAATTCCTCGAATCGTCAGACGGTGACCTTCCACGCTGACCACCCGGTAGTGTTCGTCGAAGATTTCGGACCCGCTATATTTCATCACTGCATTAGATGCCCAATTTCCTGTAAAGATGCGTATGAAATCGCACCCGCAAACCTCCGTGCGATTTTCAATTCCCGTTATGGAGTCTAACCGCCAAGAGTTTCAAAGGATGCGAATCCGCCTGGGCGTCAGCTCGACGTTTGGATCGGCAGCCACGAGCGGGTAAAATAGCAAGATATGACGCGCGAACTGAATTTCGGGCCTTACGTTGAAGTTGAGAACGGCAAGAGAGTGGTTAGGGATCTGACCTTTGGCAATCCCACTCCGGAGGGAGTAGTGCTGACCACGCTGGACTCGGCCGTGAATTGGATGCGCAAGAGCTCCATCTGGCCCATGACATTTGGCTTGGCCTGCTGCGCGATCGAGATGATGTCGATGGGTGCGTCGCGCTTCGACATAGCGCGTTTCGGGGCGGAGGTATTTCGCCCATCGCCGCGGCAAAGTGATCTGATGATCATCGCTGGGCGCGTATCCAACAAGATGGCGCCCGTGATCCGCACGCTCTGGGAGCAGATGCCGGAGCCGAAGTGGGTCATGTCGATGGGCGCGTGCGCAACTTCGGGAGGAGTGTTCCAGAACTACGCGCTGGTGCAAAGCGTGAACCAGGTGATCCCCGTCGATGTATATGTGCCCGGATGCCCGCCACGTCCGGAGCAGTTGATCTACGCTATTACTCTCCTGCAAGAAAAAATCCAGAAAGAGCGCGGCACGATCAGGAAGGCCCTGAATCTGGCGTAGGGCAGCTATCAGCCTCAGTTATCAGGCTTCCAAACGTCGGATCCTAGGCGTCAACCCTTCGCCGACCTATGATCGGGTTTATGCAGTCCCCGAGTTTGAATTCTTTGGACTGAATCCCACTAAATTCTGAGCCTCACTTTCTCTTTCTTATATAGTGGCCCGCATGGACGGAGCAGCGCCGAAAAGGAACACTACGCTGATCGCCTCCGGGGCCGTGATCGGGCTGCTGTATGGGGCCGCGATCCGATTCGGCTCGCGGATGTTTCCCAACAGTTCTGTTTTCGTGGTCGTATCTCTGGGCTTTGTGGTCTTTTTGCCATTGGCGATGGGGTTCGTCACCGTATTCCTCGTCGAGCGGCGTCGGCCACAACCCCTCTGGATATGGTTCTTGCTGCCCTGGATTCCGCTGGCAGCAGGTGAAGCAGCGGCCATGATTGCCGCGTGGGAAGGGCTGATTTGCATCGTAATGTTCACCCCGATCGGAATGGCCGCTTCAAGTCTAGGTGGGGTTGCAGCTGGTCTGATTGCGCGTTACGCGACGTCACGGAGATCCAAGAACGCTTCGGTGGTCTGCGTACTGTTCCTGCCGTTGTTGGTAAGCCCCTTCGAGCAGCGATTTCATGCGCAAGGAGAATTGCGCCGCATTGAAACCGTCATTGATATCCAAGCCGCGCCTGACGTGGTGTGGCGGAACATCGAGCGAGTTCCCCGAATCAATCCTACGGAGCTGCGGTCTTCCTGGAGCCGGCGTATCGGATCGACGGCTCGCATTCTCGATAAAGGCTCAAACAGGGCAGATTCCACCAACAACCTTGGATGAGCACGTGACGGTGGGCGGGGCTTTCTTCGACGTCCTGCGCGGCGAGTATACGCTGGAGCTGCTACCGAACGGAAGAACCCGTTTGCACCTCGAAAGTCAGCATCGGGTCTCGACGGACTTCAACTGGTATGCGCATCTGTGGACCGATGCAATCATGGCAGATCTTCAAAACACGATCTTGCTGGTGGTGAAAAACCGCTGCGAATCTGCCGCAGATCCTGCATCCCTGGGCGTTACTTCGCTTACGACGGAGCCTTAAAGATAACCGTAATCTGTTTTTGCACGGCTACTGCTTTGCCGTTCAGCAGGGAAGGGCGGTAGCGCCACTGGCGCACCGCTTGAATAGCAGCTTCGGCGAGCGGCGGCGGGCCGCTGATGATCTTCAGATCCCGAGTGCTTCCATCCTCGGCGATGGTGGCTTCCAGAACTACGGCTCCACCCAAATGTCTGGCGCCCGCCTCTGATGGATAAACCGGCGGGACGTTGTGTACCAGGGTGGCCTCGGTGACGCCCTGGGAAATATCCAAGTCGGCTGCGGGCAGAATGGCTGGCGTTGAAAGAAGAGCTGCCATGGCTGCTGTGTCCGCTGTGTTCCCAGCGGCCTCAGGCGGTAGCAGGATGGATATCTCAGAGGTCGAAGGCGGTTGCGAGGCGTCTACTCCAGCAGCTTTCAGGTTCGATGAAGGGACTTCTGAAGCTGCAAGCGGCTCAGGTTCGACTGTCGCGGCATTTTGGAGCGCACCCTTTACCGCGAATCCGTCGGCGCGAACCTGGATTCGGCCGGCAGTGGGTTTCCAAGGAATCACCGTTGGAGCCGGATGGCTTAGGTCTTGCTGCGGTGCGGTCTGCGATTGAGTCGCCTGTTGGCTGGCGACCACCTCTCCATCCGTATCCGACAAGCTTATCCAGATGACTGCTGACATCAGAATCAGCGCCAGCGCGATTCCCCCGACGATCCAGTAACGGTGCTGGCTCTTGGAGAATCTCTCTCCGAACAAATCAGCCGTCAGAGTTTCTTCAGGGATGGAGGCAGCGATCTGCACAGGGCGAGCGAATTCAACGGGAATCTTAGTGACTGCAGAGCCCTTTGTTTGGAGCTCGGCTCCCAGCTCACGGTCATTCGCGACCTCGGCAATCTCCGCCAGGCGTTGTAGAACAGAGAGATGTTCCCCGGTAAAAGCGTGAGGGCGACTGGAAAGCGCCTCAAGGATACCGGCCATTCCCTCGCGGCCGCGCACCGGCACGACGGCAATCGAACGTATCCCGAGAACGCGGCAAACCTCTGGATCGACCCGGTCATCTGTTTGAGTGTCGTCACAGCGGAGAGCTTTGCCTGTGCGGAAGCATTCACCGGAGATTCCCGAGTCGACGTTGAGTTGGGCGCCGACATGGGGAGCAATTTCACCGGCGCGAGCCAGGCAAACGACCATGCCATTGCTGCGCAGGGCGAGCGCGATACCGTCCGCACCGGTCACAACCCGCGCCGCATCGGTAATGGCGCGAAGGATGGAATCGAGCGACTGGGCGCCGTCATCAAGGATTTGCCGTAGCTTGGAAAAAATAGCACTGACTTCTGATGGCCGGATCGGATCCGACCGCAACAGCCGCCGCAAGGGAGGAGTGGCACGCTTCAGTAACTTTGATGGACTCGGAAGCGGCAAATAGGCCATGGCACGGTTCCCAATACGCATACTGGACAGCGACAACGCTGCCCCAAGAGGCGCGAGCAAAGCGCGATTTGGGTGCGAGTCTGTCGCAAGGCGATGCCGCTGTCAAGCGAAAAGCGACCAGTGTCCGTACCCGAAAGGGCAGCCTTGGAGGAAGAGTCCACTCTTTGCTCTCTCCATCGTGGTCAGGCGGCTCGGGGAGCTATAATAGGGCTAAGTCAGCCTGGGGTGTTTTATGCAACGGCTTCGTGTTACGGCCCTTCTGATTCTCCCTCTCGTCCTTGGAACGACGGTGCTCGTCAGCGGACAAAGCAGTGATCCGGTTCAGTCACAGGAGCAATCGGTGAAGGCTGGCCCCACCAGCCAGTCGCCGGACGACCAAAAACCCGCCGCCGCTCTTGACCCCAACGCGCCCCGCATCACCAAGCAGACTCGTTTGGAAATCATTCGCGATTTTGAAACGCAAATGGTGTACTCACGTGCGGCTTTCCCCATGGGTGCGAAGGGTTTGAAGCTGAAGAATGGGGCGGTTACGCCCAGCGGCGGGGAGCTGCAGCAGACCCTCGCGTTGTGGGGCCCAGCGGTAAAGCCGGGCGACCCGGCGCATATTTCGTTTGTCCAGATCAAGGACGACCACATTCGTTTCGAGATAAACGGCGGACCAGTTCATCGAAAGAAGTGGTACCAGCACGTAACCATCTCGGGCGCGAATGGAGCGACAGTGGGCTCGCCCGACACGCCGCAGGCAAATCCTCATGGTTCTTTCGTGGATTTGTATTTCGACAAATACGTTCCCGAATTATCCGCACAACAAGTTCGCGACCTCCTGTTCCCCGTGCTTGACTTCAAGGCGAAGAACAAAGAGCAAGCTTACCTGGATACGGTTCCGCCCAAGGTAAAAGAAGCAATCCTGGCGCATCACGTTCTCGTGGGGATGAACCAGGAGATGGTGATCCACGCCAAAGGAAGGCCGCCTAAGAAGGTCCGGGAAAAGGTTGGCGAAACGGAGTACGAAGAGTGGATCTATGGCGACCCACCGCAAGATGTGGACTTCGTGCGCATCGCCAGCGATGAGGTTGTGCGGGTGGAAACCATGAAGGTGGATGGCCAGAAAATTCTGCGCACGGACAAGGAAGTCGTTCTGGAGCGTCCGGATCGCGACCAGGAAGCGAAGAAGAAGGAAGAGCAAGATCGTCCAGCGAATGCTCCGAGTTTGCGGCGACCGGGTGAAGATTCCGAAGACGCGCCGAAGCCAGCGAACGGGCAGGGGCCATTGCCGCCGCCTACAGTGCCGCCGCCGATTTCTTCTCCCTCTCCGGGCGGTTCGGGGCCGGAAAAGATTTTGGCTGCGGGAAGATGAGTCCGCAGTCTTAATTTGAAGTCGGCGCCCATCGGTTCTAGGGCAAAGGTGCAATTGTCCTGCCGCTCTGCTTGTCGATCCGGAAGTAAGGCAGCAACCGCAAGTGACAGCTTCATCCGAGGTTGAAGCTGCACCGAGCGCTCAATATGCAGAGTCTCCCAGCGCGTCGCGCGGGCGTTTGATCACGTGGTTTGGTTCAGATGGTTTGATCCTGGAGAATCCACTCGCTGGACCGTACGACGAACTGGAAGCCGTAGCGCTGCCAGGGAGTATCGGGCGCCTCAATGCGGGCTGCGCGGACTTTGCCAACATATCGGTCCTGTCCCGTTCCCGAGAGGAAAACGTCCAACGTAGCCTCCTTGCCGAGCGCGACCGAAAAGTTGCACAGAAATCCGTTTGCGCTCACATTTTCGGTCGTGGTGAGTTCTTCAAAAGATCGGCCGGCCTGATCCTGACCCGTAAGTTTGAGGATGAGCCGCATGCGCACGCGGACGTGAGCGCGGCGCTCGGGCTGTTGGCCCTGAATCTGGTCTGCGAGGCGTTTCTTCAGTTCGGGAAAATTGACTGGCTTCTCAAAAAAACCACGAGCGCCTAGTGAACCCACATACTCGCGGTATTTGGCCGCCGACTCCCCGCTGACTATAAAGATCGGAGTTCGCGAGGTGTAACTGAGGGTGTGCAGGCTTTGACACAGCTCAAAGCCAGAAGTGTTGGGCATCATCAAATCCAGCAGGATGGCATCCGGCTTGTGCTCGAGAGCGAGTCCGAGCGCCTGCACTGGGTTGCCCGTATCAATGACCTCAAAAGCGTCTGAAAGGCGCAATTTCAGCAGCCCCCGAAAGGCGTCATCGTCATCAACGATCAGGATTTTTGGCAACCATTCCTCCGTGTTTTTAGAGTCTCGCTGGACTGCACTGAAGCTTACGTCAATTGGCCGAAGCCGCCATTTTGCGGTCCAGAACTTCCCGGACCTTGCGAGCTAGCGCCTCGCGCGTGAAAGGCTTGGGCAAAAAATGACTACCCTCGGCAAGTACTCCGTGGGCTCCGATGGTCTGGCCAGTATAGCCTGACATGTAAAGAACCTTCAGGTGGGGGAATTGCGCGAGAAGTTGCTCAGCCAGAACTCTCCCACTTATTCCGGGCATGACGACGTCAGTCAAGAGCAAGTGAATATGCGAGTTTGGCTGGCGGCTGATCTCCAGGGCAACCTTTCCATCGCTGGCTTCGAATACCGTATACCCGCACGATTCCAGCACATGAACGGCCAGAGCGCGCAGGGAAGCATCGTCTTCCACTAACAGAACAGTTTCAGCTCCGCGCAAGGAGTCGCTGGTCACAGTACTGGTGGAGATATCGATGGCATCGTCCACCTTGGGCAGGTAAATGTCGAAGGCAGTGCCGACGCCCAATTCGCTGGAGACATCGATATAGGCATTGCTCTGCTTGACGATTCCGTAAACCATGGACAAACCCAGCCCAGTGCCCTTCCCCTTTTCCTTGGTCGTAAAGAAAGGTTCGAAGATTCTGGCCTTGGTAGCGGAGTCCATTCCGATACCGCTGTCTGCGACGGTAAACAGAATGTAGTCGCCCACATTAACGGGAAATGGATAGCGGCGGACAAAATTCTCATCCATGTGGAAGTTCTTGGTGGTAAGAGTCAGCTTGCCGCCATGAGGCATGGCATCCCGCGCGTTGATCGCCAGGTTGAGAATAACCTGTTCGATCTGGCTTTCATCGGCTTTGAGCCGCGCCAGCGCAGGATCCAAGTCTGTCCTAAGCTCGACATCTTCACCGATCAGGCGCCTCAACATCTTCTCCATGTCCTTGACCACGGCGTTCAAGTCGATGACCTTTGGGTCCAGAACCTGCTGGCGGCTGAAGGCCAGAAGCTGGCGGGTCAAGGATGCGGCCCGGTGACCCGCCTTCAGGATTTCGTCCACGCTGCCGCGCAGCGGATGAGTTGCGACCAGGCCCTCTTGGACAACTTCTCCATAACCGATGATGACCCCGAGCAAATTATTGAAATCGTGTGCGACTCCACCCGAAAGTCTGCCCACCGCCTCCATTTTCTGCACCTGCCGAAACTGCTCTTCCAGCTGTTTCCGCTTGGTGATGTCACGATTCACAATGACCAGTCTTTCGACCAAACCCTGCTCGTTGACAAGGGTGCTGGCCATCGATTCCAGAACCAGCCAGTGTCCATCTTTATGGCGCATGCGGTACTCGACGCTTTGACCAACCCCAGCTCGACGCGCCTCGGCTGCGGCTTTCTGAACTTTTTCCCGATCGTCGGGATGAATCTGTTCGAGGCCGGTGGTGCCCTCGATCTCGTCAGGGGTGTAACCCAGAATCTTCTCGTAGGACGGGCTGTTGTATAGCCTTTCGCCTCCGACGCCTACAACCGCGATCATGTCGGCGGCATTTTCCGTGATCAGGCGAAAGAGTTCCTCGCGCGCGATCAGCTGCTTGCGAACCATCTGAATCTGGAAATGCTGGTACACCGTGTAAATGTCGAAGAGAAGAACCAGGCCTACCAACCCTAAAACTGTATCGCTGACGGGAGCAGAGTTGAACACCGGCCAGTGCCCGTGGAGTGTGGGCAGAACAAACGAGATGATGGCAAGGGTGAGGAGTAGAGTAATGAGAACGGCACACGACCACAGCCACCAATCGCGCCTCTCGACCACTCGCATCCGATCCCAAAGGCTAGTGCCCTGGGTCGATAGTCCTGCCCGACGGTCTTTCCCTGGGGAACTACTCATGCATACTCCCTAACCAGAAGGATGGCAGGGTCGTTCTGGCACAGGGCGAGGTGTTTAGCAGCGCGGTTGTTTTCCCTGCGTTCAAGGCTAGTCCTTGGTCCCAATCGCGCGACCGAACCTTGATGGCAAGTGGGTCTCCGAAAAGCTTCCGGCCCCGTGATCGCGGCAGTGGCTAAACTCGGAGAAATGGCTGCTATATGCGGCCTTCACTTTTGGCGTCATCCTCGAATTTGGGTCTGTCGGTTGGTTCCCAAAACAGCAACTGCAAGAGCTCTCTGGCTCCTCTGTGACCTATATAGGCATGCCCGACAAGGAAGAGTGTGGCTTGTTCTGACGTCAGCTTTCGCAGAATGGGCGCTTCGTAGGCTTTTCGCTTGTCAGCTTTCGCCGATGAATGCATGCGTACGTTTCACCCCCAGCAGCCATTCTTGAGTAAATTTGGACACTTTATAGTAACTATTCTGATCTTGTTACGAAATCCGAACAGGAGAGAAACAGCTTGTCCGCAGCATTCAATCTTGCACGGGAGAATTGAAGAGCTCTCTTTACGATTTGCGCACGTCACGAAGCGGCCCGTCTGCTCCAGGGTAAAGATGCTGAGGTACAAAAGGTCACATTCATACCCCGGCGGTCCGAGCTGGGCGCGGCCAGTGGCAAGCTGACAAGTGACACGAACGCGCCCAGAATGGCGGCTAGACCCCCGAACATCTCAATGATGATGGTGAGCCAGGCAATCCGATGGGGTTCGGGCACACTAATCGCACTTCCGCATCGACAAGCAGAGGGGCAGCCACGGTGTCGTGCGTCTTCCGTTCTTGTGCACTCCTCTTGTGCACGCCTGGCGCGTACGAGGTGCCATCACTCCATATGCCGGATTGTTGGCTAGCTCGGTGCACCGCGGCATGAGTGGCGGACGCGGGTGGCCTCCACTCCCGGTCTCGGCCAAGGAAGAATGCTATTTGAACACGATCGTCCCGAACGTTCCCGCGAAATTGTTGTCCGGACCGGAGGTGAAGAATAGCCGGTTCTTGCCGCCGTTCCGTCCCAGCCCATCGCCGAAATCGATTCCCCAAAGCTGGTCAATCCGGATCACCTTGCCAGTGGTGTCCTTAACCGCACCCACGAATTGCCCGGTGATGGCATTGAAGCCGTTGATGCTGCCAGTATTCGTATTGTTCGAGACTAGCAGTGTATTGCTCAGTGGACCAAAATTGCTCGGCGCCGCAGCCAAGCCCCAAGGTTGGTTCAGCGGCGGCCCTTGGGCAAGAAGCTTCAGGAACGTTCCATCCTCTTTAAAGATATCAATGAAACCACCGGCAGCTCCGGACGTACTGGCAAACGCAACATAGACCAGGCCAGCGAGGTCACGAATGCCGTTCGGCGCAAATCCTGCGGGAAGCGTGGTGTCGGTAAACGACTTCACGAGTGTGAAAGTGCCGTCATACATATCCACTTTATTGTTCGCATTATCGGCAGCGAATAAGAAATTCCCTGAGGCTTTGCTGGTTATAGCCAAACCCGTGTAGGAGGCCCCTGGAGTAGTCACCGCAATAATCGCGTTATTGGGGTCGACTTGCGGAGCCCACCCGCTGATGGTTCCATCGAGAGTTGCAAAGAGGAAGATCGACGGAAACCCCTGAACTTGGAATTCTTGTGACCCGTTGAAGACGATCCCCGTTGGCGAACCAACGCCTCCGCCGCTCGCGGTAGGAATCTCTACCAGGGGCTGCGCGAGCCTGACTCCGGCGGCGTTATAAAGGGTGGACCATCCTGAAGCATTGTCGCTGACCCACCACGGGGTGCCGGGACCGTGAACTAGTCCCCAGGCGTTCACCAGCAATGGATCTGTATGTGGTGCCACTCCAACTTGATTGGAAACCAGATTGGTAAGCTGATACTGCGCCACGGATGTGCTGGAGACGAAAAGGAACACCAGTCCGAGGCTGAAGGTGAGGGCGATTGTGCGACGCTGCATGTGGAATTCTCCTTATGGAACGGTGAGGAACTATTGAACATGCCAAGCTCGAAGTGCCACCTGCTCTGAACTCCGAGCCAAGAGATGCTTCAAAATTTACGAGTCCTATATCCCCGGCCTGGTATGTAACTGTGCGGGCGCTGTGAGCCGTAACTTTTACACACCGCCCGCCGACTGAACAATGAGAAGAAGCTTCGCAATTACCTGCAATCAAAACCCGCGTCGTGCTGAATCCGCGGCAGATGCCAACTGCATCGCCAGCTTAAAAAACCCGGCTGATTGCCCCCGGAAAAGTCCGTCGGCTGTGAAAGCTTTGACAGTGGCCACTGCCCCTGCAAGCTGTGTCAATGTCGGTCGGATCACTGAACACACAGGCAGACTCTTGCTAATGAAGCTGCAAGGCTCAGGCAGGATCTTGTTGGTTTGGGTGAGTTCCGTGGGAGGGTTATTGAGGTTTGGAAAGGTGAGCCCAGTTTCGGGGTCGGTCACCCCTGCCAACGGTGCATTCACCGCATTACCCGCCTTATCGTGCCAAAGCCCGAAGTGGTCTATCTCGACACCGCCGATACTCACCAGAATCCGCAGGACTGTCGGGTCGGTTGCCTTGAAGGCTAGTGTTGGATAGAGACTCGACCCACCCTGCTCAATGAAGGCAAAGTGGAACCCCGCCGTATTGGCGATGGCCTGCATCCGGGCCTCTTGGGGGGTCGCGGGAGGCACCGGTTGGGGCTGGTTCGGCGGGGTATCGGTGTCGTTTAAGGGAATGGCCGGTTCGCCCGTAATGGTGAAGGGGCCCTTGAACGTTGCACCCAAATCGGGGTTCTGTGCGCTGCGGTACCGAGTGTACCAACTGAGGTCCACGTTGAGCTTTAGGAGGCTTGTGAGCCGTGGGAGCTGCTTGGCCCCGGTCGCCTGACTACCTTGCAAGGTTCGAAAGGCATCCAGATCGACGGGTTCCTCGCCTTTAGAAATCAAGAAGGCGTTAAGGAAGGCTGCATGGCTAATCTCATCATCGGTGTTATCTCTGATGTACTGCGGCATGTCGGAATCTAGATTGCTGAGCGCGGCCATATACGCAGGATTTCCTCCATCGACTGCTCCCAGCTCGGCGTATTGCGTCCACAGGTCAGTCTCGACAACTTCGGCCCACGCCGCGAACTTCAGGAGTGCAACATCGCCCCGGGTGAGCGCCGCCTGGGCGTGGCCTTCTGTCGTCAATAATGCACCGGCTGACATTGTCGCGCCGGCCATACCGATGCCCTTAAGAAATGAGCGCCGCCCGACGACGCGCTGCCAGCGAGAGTCAAGGTCTTCTGTCGGCGATTGATGAGTTATCTCAGATGACACAGTAGTGGGGAGATTTTCTTTTTTCATAATTCTAGGCTCCGGTTTTTCTTGGACGGTGCTTTGGTCGTAAGCCTGGTGTGAGAGCGCGGGTGCACTTCTGCGCCGACACCTTTCGTTCGGCTGGCGTCATGGGTAGCGCCTCTACACAAACTAGAACGACCGCTGTTATCGGCAACGTTCGCCGATTCATAAATAAGCGCGTTCGTGTGTTGTCGTTCGTGGTGTTGCGTCTTCAAGAGCCAAGAATGCTGGCTCTGTCTATGGCCGAGCACAGCGACATATGATCAATGGGTGGTGGCCTGGAATCTAAATTGGCCGTGCGATATCGTCGCCCATAGAATCAGAGCTGTCCGGCGCATGGTGTTCCCTCTTCTTAATGTTGGGGATCGTGAAAAGGGTGGTCGAGACCCTAACGAGCGTCCCGATAATCAGAATCACCCGGAAGAAACCTTGGACAGTGCAGCAAATAGCTTGACATCGGCTAAACGCACACACGTGGAAGAAACGCAGTTGAGCGTAATCAAAAATAAGGGGCGCGAACAATACCGTCGTTACTGGATAACTCGACTGGTAATAACGTCTGAGTTAGCTCACTCTCTAATGTATTTGCCCCAACGTGGCACGGCTAAGCATCTGCTTCCATTTCGTAACGTTGGGGTTATTACCAGTCAAGTTACCGGGTAACGACAGTATTGCTCACGGATTTTATTTCCAATTTAATTCTCACTGTTTCATCCTTAGGTGAGCATTAGCCGATACCAAGCTGTTGCTGTACCTGCCGAAGTGTTTTCTGGTGGCTTGATTTACGGAGACGCTGCCTAGCGTCACGCGACCACCCTCTTTACGAATCACACAAAATCAGAAAAAGAGGAGAGACCATGCGCCGGATAATTCTGATCGTGTCCGTAGTTTGCTTAGTGGCGCTGGGGGCCTTGATGATCACCCGAGGCGTTTCAGCACAGAATGCAACCGCGGTTCCAGTCCCAATCTACAACCCGTACCCGCCTGGGATCCTCCCGCCCGATTTGAATTCAGAGTTAGCCAGGGTTCTGCGGGAGATAGCTGTCATCGAAGCTCGAGCAACTGTACGGTGGCACGCTTTTAAGCCCCCGATTCTGACAGGTCAGCCGCCAACTCTTCAAAACACTGGATATGAGGCGGTAGAAACGCTCGGCGAGCTTATGAATTACGACAGGAACATCTCGCCCTTCAGAAATACGGCCTGCGCGTCTTGCCACATGCCGTACGCCGCCTTTAGCGGACCGATCCCGTCGGTGAATAATACGATGATCGCGTATCCCGGATCGGAGCGCTTTCGGGCCGCCAAACGGACAGCGCAGCGATACACTTATGCACCGTTCTTCCCTGTACTCCAGCGCAACGCGACCCAGGGCGCTTTCTTTGGCGGAAATTTCTGGGATTCACGCGCGACCGGATATTTGCTAAGGAATCCCGACGCTGACCAGGCACAGCATCCTCCCGTCGATCCTCTAGAGATGGGTTTCCCTGACACTGCCTGCATCACGTTCCGGCTTTCAACGGCTGCATACAGACCTCTGTTCGAGGAGGTGTGGGGCGCGGGCTCGTTCGCGATCACTTTCCCCCCCAACACTGCATCGATCTGCGCAACCCCTGGAGGAGCTGCGATCTTCGGCTCGAACACCATGCCAGTTAACCTGAGTCCGGAAGACCGCACCCGCTCAAACTCGGTTTATAACCACTGGGCGCAGTCCCTTGACGCATACGAGCAGTCCGTGCAGGTCAGCGCTTTCACGTCGAAATTCGATGCCTTCCTTGCTGGCAAGGCCACGCTCACAGCACAGGAGATGGCGGGTTTCAAGCTGTTCGACGGCAAGGGCAACTGCAACTCATGCCACCTCGACGGAAGGGGCACCACGATCACACCAAATCTGACTGACACCAGCGACGCAGCCCTTGTGGAGCCTCTGTTCACCTGCTTCGGTTCAGCCAATCTCGGGCTGCCCAAGAATCCCAGGGTCGCCTTGTATTTTGAGACCACGCCGGATTCCTTCGGATTTACGCCCAATCCGGAAGGCTTTGCCTACACCGATTTTGGATTAGGGACATTCCTCAGAAGCGGTTTCGGCTCTGCTCCCAACCCGAACATGACTTGGACACCATTCGCCGCAGTTTCCGACGGCAAAATGCAGACGTCTTCGGCGCGCGATGTGGCCTTGGTGCCGCCCCAGTGTCCGACCACTGAGGCCCCAGGCCCCAATTCACCATCGGGATACTTCCAGAAAGAGTTCTTCCACAATGGCTACATCAAGAGCCTGAAGCAACTCGTACACTTCTACAACACGCGCGACGTGTTTAGGATGCAGGTTGCGTCCGGACACTGCCCGGCAGGAACCGTAGAAAAAGTGAACTGCTGGCCTGCCGCCGAGGTTCCGCAAAATCAAGACATGACGGTCGGTAATCTCGGCTTGACGGATACGGAGGAGAATCAGATCGTAACATTTCTGCAGACACTTACCGACGGTTTCACGACACCTTACCCCAACATCGATACCTTTACAGGGGTTTGCATGAACGGCGGTAACGCTTCAACTCAAGGTCCTCCACCCATTTCCTTCGAGGCGTTGATGAAACGCTAAATGGCGGATGAGAAGAAGGCGCATGGGGTTCATCTCCATGCGCCTTGATTGTTTCTCCGAGATCACGTGAATTGAGTAGTTCTCCCTGGAGGTCGGCACATGAATAAATTCCGTGTGAAGCTTGCGATTACGGCTACGGCTGTCAGCCTGTTCTTCTCAAACTCGATCGTCTCTCAGGTAACTCGTTACAGCCCTAAGGAGCTCCCCCCTGCCACGAAGGCGGCGCGCGTACGCATCACGCAAGGGCCAGAGCTCGAACGAGCTGACCCCGATTCGGCGATTATCAGGTGGACAAGCAACAATCCTGGGGGCTCGGACGAGCATTACGGAGTCGTGCACTACGGCACGAATCCCAAGGAACTTAGCCAGACCGCGAAATCTCACATCCGACTAAATCAGAACCATTCATACACCGTTTTCCGCGTGCGCGTGGAGGACCTTGCGCCGCGGACGAAGTATTACTACACCGTGGACTCGATGGGCGCCAATGGCACCAGCGATGGGGTGAAGAGCACCGTCAAGCAGTTCACCACACGTTAACCCCAAATAAGGGGACAACTGATCGAAGGGGCTTACTTTTTGGCGGCGATTAGCGACGTATTGTCCGCGCTCGTGCGCCTCGCGGTGCACTGAATGGGTTTCAAACGATCCGCAGCAAATGGGACGAGCCGAGCCCGAATTGATAAGACTCGCCTTCGGCTTTGAGCAGGCAACGCATCTGCGAAAGCCACCAGTTTCCACGCCTGCATTTGCCCTAACGTGGCACGGCGAACCAGCTGCTTCCATTTCGTAACGCTGGGGTTAGTAACGCTGGGGTTATTACCAGTCAAGTTACCGGGTAACGACGGTATTGTTCGCAGCTATATTTTCCATTAGATTTTTTCCGTTTTCTTCCTCGGGTGTGCGTTAGCCGATGTCAAGCTGTTGCTACACCTGCCAAAGCGTTTTCTGGGTGATTTTGATTTACGGGAACGCTGCCTAGCGTTACGCGACCACGCTCTTCACGGATTACACAACGTCAGAAAAGAGGAAACACCATGCTCCGGACAACTCTGATCCTAGTGTCCGTAGTTTGCTTAGTGGCGCTGGGGCCTTGATGATCACCCGAGGCGTTTCAGCACAGAATGCAACCGCGGTTCCAGCCCCAATCTACAACCCGTACCCGCCGGGGATTCTGCCGCCCAATTTGAATTCAGAGATAATCAGGGTCCTGGCGGAGGTGGATTTCATCGAAGAGCGAGCTCTCGCACGGTGGCACAACTTAAAGCCCCCGATTGTGACGGGTCAGCCGCCAAGGCTTCAGAATACTGGAACTGCAGCAATGGAAACACTCGGCGAGCTTATGAATTTTGACAGGAACATGTCACCCGGCAGAAATCAAGCCTGCATGTCTTGCCACATGCCATACGCCTGCTTTAGCGGTCCGATCCCATCAGTTAATCTGACGATGATCGCGTATCCCGGAACGGTTCACTTTCGGGCCGGCAAGCGCATACCGCAGCGACACCCGTATTCACCGTTCTTCCCGGTACTCCAGTACAACGAAGTACAGGGTCTTTTCTTTGGCGGAAACTTCTGGGATTCACGCGCGACCGGATTTGAGTTAAGGATTCCGGACGCCGAACAGGCCCAGGGTCCTCCCGTCGATACTCAAGAGATGGGCTTCCCTGATACTGCTTGCGTTGCATTCCGGCTTGCGCACGCTGTGTATCGGCCTCTCTTTGAGGAGATCTGGGGCAAGGGCTCGTTGGATATTAACTTTCCGCCCGAGACTGAACAGATCTGCGCAACGCCTGGAGGGGCTGCCGTCTTCGGCGGAAACACCACCCCAATTCCGTTAACTCCAACAGACCGCACGCACGCAAACACGGTTTATGACCGCTGGGGACAGTCCATTGACTCATACGAGCAGTCCGTGCAGGTCAGCGCTTTCTCCTCGAAATTCGATGCGTTCCTGAAAGGCACGTACACGCTGACAGCAGACGAGATGGCAGGTTTCCAGCTGTTCAACGGCAAGGGCAACTGCAATTCATGTCACCTCGACGGAAGAGGAACCACTCTGACCTCAGGACAGACCGACACCAGCACGGCCGCCCTTGTGACCCCTCTGTTCACGTGCTTCGGCTCGGCGAATGAGGGCCTACCCCTGAATCCCAGGAATGCTTTCTATTATCAGAACAGGCCGGATTCCTTCGGGTTCATCGGGAATCCCTATGGCTTCGGCTACAGAGATTTGCGAATGGGAACTTTCCTCAGAAGCGGCTTCGGTTCCGGCCCCAACCCGAATATAACTTGGAGAAAATTTGCACCAACTGTCGACTACATCAAGAGCCTGAAACAACTCGTCCACTTCTACAATACGCGCGACAAGTTCCAGTTCCCCGTCACGTCCGGACACTGCCCGGCAGGAAAGACCGAAAAAGTAGACTGCTGGCCCATGTACGAGGTCAAGAACAATCTCGACATGACCACGGGTAATCTTGGCTTGACGGATGAGGAGGAGAACCAGATCGTGGCCTTCCTGCAAACACTCACGGATGGTTTCACGAGACCTTACCCCAACCGGGATACCTTTACGGGGACTTGCATGAGCGGTGGTTCGGCTAAGACACAAGGTAATGAGTTCCTTATTCCGACTCCGCCTCTTCCGCCCTGTGCCAAGGCTATCTGCGGCGTTCCGCCGGTTCCCAATCCGCCGATTCCGTAGTGCAACAGCTAAACGGCGGATGCCGAGGTCAAGGTTCGATTCCCATATTTCAGGAGGCGGTATATGTCGAAGCCAAACGTTTTGATCAAAAAGATTTGGGTGCTTCTGGTAATTGCGGGTTTGTTCCTGTTCTTGAACCTCGCTTATGCCCAGCAAGAACAACGCGGGCAGACGAGCTATATGAAGGTAGACAGTACCGAACCATTCGCGGCGATGATGGCGCGAATGACGGCGGCAAAACCAGGGATTGAAAAGGAGCATAACGCTCTGCTCAACGAGCGCTACGATTTGAGCGACCGCC
>WNFI01083222.1_pt1 | contig 18737 bp, 20 predicted proteins | sample 5400471 | NCBI WGS metagenome assembly WNFI01 (sample SAMN13153348, study PRJNA577476) | soil metagenome | isolation source: 100 cm saprolite on Douglas fir-dominated hillslope | place: USA:California | collected 2013-09-17 | reverse complement strand
ATGGGAGTAGATTGCGTTGCCAGTGGTTCGAAACTTTCTTTCTTTACTTGGGAGTAAGACTCGGGTGGAAGTGGGAATCCCAGGTCAGGAGAAGGATCGATCAATTGCAAACTATCACTGGAAGGCCGTCAGCGCCATTAACTCGACACGGAAAGAATGGATGCACCTACAATGCATCAAAATCCTCAGCATCAACATCAATCACCTCAGGTTCTCCAGCGGCACTAATGTGTTTGGAAGCCGAGCCACTCGGAGGCCCTCCTCGTATTCGTCTTCGACTTGCTCGCGCAAATGCCTTTGCTGCATCCTTCTTTTTTAAACCTTCACCCAGTTGGTTATCGCTGGGCCCCTTATTCGGAATTAAGGGCCGATTCGTCGAGGTCGTACTAGCTTTACTTTCTGAATCTGCGCGCAAATTTTTCTTCCAATGAAAGTATCCGAGCAGCCTGAGTTCCAGGAAGTGGCGGCCAGGAGTAGCAGGATACAGATGCTTGGTTGAAAGGAACTCCCGTAACTGGCCACACGTCTGGTGATCATTAGCCATAATTAAAATTATGTCACTGCCCGGCGTCACTATTGATCGATGTCATTGTATAATCTCGAGAACAAGACAATAGACGCACACATTGATGCTGGGTGATTCACCATTGTCTGCTCTATCTCGTCCAGAATGTCAGACAAAACTCTCCACTTCGGAAGATCTTGTATAATAGGTTCCATGCCGCCGGGCATCCATTCTTTCCATCCTTCAGTCTCCTGGTAGTCCTTTGGTGTTAGTGAGGACAATGCTGGTGTTCTTCCTTCTATCTCGTCCAGTACATTCCAAGCCTCTTCTAATTCCGCATCCTCTTTAGATAATGGTTCATTCCTGGGTACTTTGTGTTGAATGTAGACCCGACGACGGGCCTGCGTGAAGATGACATTGGCTGCATCGGTCATAAGCCATGGACTCAGCATCGTAGGCTGCTTTTTACCGCCTGAGTTTGAGACCGAGTTCGATTCCCGTACTGTCTCTATGTAAGATAGGAAGGTTACAGGGTCGTAAGAAAGAAGGTATCTGTATTATCAAATCAGCCACAGGCACAATGATCTAAAGAGACCGAACTCACGATAGCATCTTCCGGAGTTGTGTGAGGTCAGCTACCAGCTGCTTCGTCTTAACACCTACTTTGTGCCATACTGGGTCTAACTGTCTTCTGACAAGTGCATCAAACGATGCAAAGTATGCATTTTCGATGTTGAGGTCATCTAAGTCAAGCTATTAGTTGTATGAGTACACGTTCAGCTCCATCTGCAATACGGGGAAACCACACAGATGTGTTACTTCTCTTGAGCTCCGACAATGTACCAATCATGCATTCAACAATGGAAGTGTGAACGTCCATCATCGTAGGGCTCAACGGTTGGTGAAGTTCGACTATATCAGCTCGTCTGCGCTCTAGATCTTCCTGGATACGTTGGTGAAACCTGCAGCCCTTATCGAATACATCCTCACTATGGATAAATTGAATATAAGGGACTAACCGTGGATACAAATGAACATTTCGGAGATGGAGCTCTTTCATGACCGTCTGAAGAGGGAACATTCCTGTGGTGAAATACTCAGGTTGATCGGAAAATGCTTTCAAAAACCCTTCCTGATCTCCTCGTTAATAAATAATAAGAAAAGAACTCTGTACGTGCCTGGTTTCCTTCTCGGTATAGCCTTATGATGAATGTTTCCGTGCTTGAAGGAGTCACTCTGTGATCAACATGCATGACGTCAATGCATTGTAAATCCAGGTCGAACAAGGCACCTTTCAGCGTGGAGTACTAAGAGTCCAGTAATGATATTGGCCGGTAGGTCCCCTTGCAGAAGATCGACAACTAGGATTCGAGATGTCACAGAGAGAATGCCGCCCTTGCGATAAAGCTCCTGCCTTCCATAGAAAGAGAAATGAGGAACTAAACATAGGAATCATGAAGATGAGTCCTCGCCTTTCCTTTCTCTGCATTTCATAGTCAACAATGCGTAGACCGGGGTTCCTAACGCCTATGGTAGAAAGCTCCGATGCAATGGCTAAGTCTTCATCGGGTGACACAGCCCCAACCAAAAAGATTAGGCTCTCGGGACTATAGTAAATCTTCAGGAGAGAGCATATGATCCTCCGGAGGCCAAGGCCGCGTGCAATGACAAGGAGGTCAGACGTAGTCGGGTCGTGAATCTCGCTGACGATGGTTGAATGGAAAGGTAGAAGACTCGAGGATTGCATTTTTAAAACAAGGGATGCAGAGCTGGCTGCTAGAGTAGCTTCACCTATTTGGGCTAGAAGAGTAGCTTGACAAGACACCTTGACGCCAAATGAAGAGTCAGTCGCCTCGGAGCCGAACTTCCCACCCTAATTTACACAATTTGCAACTATCTAGGCCTACTATTTGCAGCGGCGAGTTGAAGCAAGACCAAAAAATCTGGGTTCTGCAGCGGCGTGGCATAAATATACATACATTTGCGTACAGAGATCCAGCACCCCCCCAAAAGAAAAAGACTGGCTGCACTATAACCCAATAAGTCGAATCATACTAGACGATCTAGGTCTTCACCTCCCTCTCCCGCCCCCCTTGCTGTTCTTCTGTTTCTTTCGCTGCCCCCGGTTCGCACCTGGACCGACGATGTCCGGTTCTGTTTCATCTTTATCTCTACTCCTCTTACCCGGGGAACATGAAGGGCCAATGGAGGGATTAGTCTTGTTCGCAGCAGCGACTGTTGTGTTGGCGCTCTCAGGTGAATCGTGCGTAGGTTCAGAGGGGTAGACAATCTTAGGCTCAGAAACCATCGATCGATAAGTTTTGCGTGTTTCTGAGGCGTAAAAATCTACTAGTCAAGGCAAGGCGGCAATGAGAAATCACTCACGAGCTCGGAGAACAAGAGATTTGGAAGTGTTCATTAAGGCATTCAGTGCTGTATCCTGAGAGAGGCCCAATAGCGTGCCTCTGAGTGTATCGATGAGAAATATGGAAATTGGGGCATAACACAGGTGACGTACAGGTTCGCTACGTCCAAAGCAGCTCGCAGGTCTGCTAAAGTGTTGGTGCCACTCCCAAAGATCACATTTTTCCCATTTGTCACCCTGCAAACTTCTCGTGCGTTAGCCCACCAATTTCGGCGACGGTGTTCGTCAAGTGGCGAGGTTGCAGGAGCGTAAGGAATTTCGAACACCACTCCATTCCGGATCGCGGTGCGTATAAGAGTGTGTTTGAGGTGGTACGGAAGTCGCGGCTGGCTTTCTAGGTCCAAGGTAATTATGTGAGAACTGAGAGGGCTGGGGACGGAATGTGTTAAGCAAGCGGCAGAAAACGCGAGCTGGGTTGTTGGAAGTATGGAAATAACATCATAAGAAGCAAATAAGGCTGCATTGGAGGCCGTCTGGGATGTCTTGTTTAGCTTCTGGGAGACAATTCAGCTCCCTACTAACCAAACCGAAGCCTTTCTCGTTACTTTCATCGACAACGATGGTGAGACGCCTCAGAATAACAACGCCCTCACGAGGACGCAAGTCATATGATGGTACCGGGCTCTGAAAGCTCCCTCTCACTTCATGATTGATCGCTATCACTGTGTATCCAACTATTGGTGAATCCCAGGGTTACTTAAGAGCATACCCCAGCAAAGAAAGACGCTGACGTCGAACTCGAGAATCAATTTGCTCCTCCAACGACTGCCTTTCTGACGGCGTTATTACAATTGGCTGTCTCGCCTTCTGGTTAGCCGGCTCATAAGGAAGGGCGAGGTCGAAGAAAACCATCGGGAATGTGACGTGTGACGTTTGTGTCACGAGCCAGAGCGTTGATGTTCACCCATGTGAATAGGGAGGGGAATCCGGCGTTGTCTGTCGTTCCGTCCCAGCCTCCTTCCCCGCGAGGCTTCAGAACAATTTTCCAGTGATTTTTTGTCTTCATTGTTGGGGCTCTTTCACCGCCACGAACAAGGAATATGGACAGATGTCAGAAGCCTAAGCAACATCGGGAAAATTCACAACTTTGATATGGTGCTCATGACGTTATATCACCTATTGCCTCATGGGCACAACACCAAAAGTTGCGAGATTCCCGATGAATGCTTCAAGAAGAAGATTCTCCACGCACGAGCAACAAGAAAGGGGACAATTGTTCCTGTTATTCATATGATCATATCCTTGTGTATAGTGTGCAGCGTAGGATATAAGGTATAAGAATAAAACAGTGCACTTTCATGTGGCACTGAAGCATGGTCTGAACTGCACCACAAACCGACGGAAGGCGAAATATTTGAAAAAAGCGGCCAAGTCTTGGGCTAACTGGTGACGATCGTGTAAAAGTGCTCTTGCCAACACCTTCTGCTGGACTTTCTTTTCAGGCTTGATAACGGTCTCATGACTATTAAGCGGGCTATGACTAGTCATGTTTTGCATAGAACTCGGCAGAGGCACCGCAAGTGTTTCTTAGAGCACTGATTTGCGAATGGGCGCTGCTCTTAGCGTGGCGAAGGGATACTTCCCACTGTCCCTAAGGGAGAACCAAATTCTGCAACGGGCACTGCGGTCTTCGGTGACCCATGTTGTGTGTGCGGGATCTGGAGGTTTTGGTCCCATCTACGTATTCCCAGGACCGGTCTAATGCGAACTCGGTGGCGGTCGCCCAGACGCGCCAGTTTTCGTGGCCCTGGAGTTTAGAAATGGCAAGGAGATAGGGCGGATATTTTACGAGCTAAATCCAGAACAGACAAGGTCGACGCGATAAAAGCAGTAAGCGGGCCGAGCGTACTCAAGATGGCAGAGTTCGGGCTTATGACTTGTTATAAGTCGATCGGCGGGCGGATGACCTGAGGGCACCGTTTCTTTAGTTAGATACCGTCCCTCATGGCGAATACATACTTTATACGAGAGCTGTGAGTGGTTGAAATACGGAGCACAAAGCGCCACAACTAGTAGCCTAAAAGATGGAAATGTACGCCATCCGAGTCGTTAACATCAAGGACAACTCCCGACCCTGACTACCGTCCTAGTCCAAATACAAAGATTCATCTGGCGCATTACCAACTACCCCTACCGAAAGTAACCTTCTTGGACTTCGACGCGGTGCAATGTTAATTGCAAATAACACAGGCCAGGACTACCCCTACTAGTGTTCGGCCATTGTGGGAAAGCAAGGCTATATAGGCGATTAGTATGTACATACACCAAAGGAGTGAGGGAACGAACACCGAGGTGATTCACCGGTATAGTAGAGGGAGGCACAAAGAGGCATCTATGTTAAAGCCCTTTTCTCACAAGTTCAACGACATACGGGCGGCGGTGAGAATGGGCTCAGGTGAGCGAGAAATTGCTATCAATCTTGGGCATCGTGACCTTGTTCGTACTCACCGATTCGAAATAGCACTGGGGTATGAATGGTGCAAAATGAGCACAAAAACCACTTTCTGATTCCCACCAAAAGGCCGCAGGTTACCCAGGGACAAGTTACCAACGTACTCAGGCGTGCGTGGCACGTTTCGACTAGGATGTTGACTGCTATCTCTGGAGCATCTGCGCAAATCCAGATGATGTGTGAGGGCCGGAGCGAAAATGAAATCATATCACGGAGACCATGACCCACGAGACCTGTAGGTTCCACCAAAAGAGAAAAGAAAATGAAACCATGTTAGACGCAAAATAAGGCGGTCAATGTATCAACGCGCCAGACCTAACGGGGCACAGTGGCTAACATAGATATCATTTCTCAGCTACGGAGAGAAGCCAGCCCAGCGGATGCAGCGAGCAGGCAATCTGCATGAAGACGGTATGCCAATCGATACCTTGTCATTTGTTCAAGACGAAATGAAGACTGGCTCGTTCTAACCCTTGGATTCCATGGCACTAGGGTCCAGACTAAGAGGCAGAGCAATAGTCCGCGGTGATCACTTCACAAACAGTCCCACAAATGAACGTCATCAAGAGCTATCCAAATTCCAAAATTGGCACAACCATTTCCTTTGACTCCCAACGTTCAACCGTTTTTGAAGAAATACTCGGCAAAATGTGCGCATGCAAGTACCTAGAGTCCTTTCTGTGAACTTCACCCGAGATGAAGTGTGTCGGGAGCACGGTGTTGCAGGAAGCGGAAGGGACGCATACTAAGAGCAGATCATAGATGACTCAAGCACCATTGAAGCTCAGGGCTAGATCGTAACTATGACGGACATAGGAGTCGGGCATATGTAAGTGAACTTTCAGAGCCGGGCAGGTTTTCCCTCGGCTGCCTGCGATGGGGGGCCAGAAGCCCCACTAGATAGCCATATCCATAGAAGCCTCGGGCCACAGCGAATAACCCTAACTTACATTTCAGACAGCATTGAGAACGGAAGACCTCATTGGGAGGTTGCCTTAGCCTCCTAGTATCCCAAAACATCATTGTCAAGAAAACCGAGGACGAAGGTCATGCACATCGAAATCGCAAATCTAATTTGGCTAACGAGCGAAAGACACTTGGATGTTTCATCAACTCTAGCCAAACCTATGTTGTTGAGACTTTGCAGGGACGGATGAGTAAATTGAGCAACACATCGGATTCAGAATCAAGAAACAGTCACGCGACAAATCAAGTGCTGCACCTCTTGCTATGGCTGTAAGTCGATTAATTCCCTGCCTATCGCTCACACCATGCTGAACACTCAGCATTATGCAAGTCCGGTTTCGGCTATAACGGGGGTTGGCTAAATTTGGGTCGCTAACTGCTACGTCATTGGCTCACATTGTCTACTAGGACAATCCCGCTGTTTCGCCTTTTGGCAGGAATTCTCCAAGGCCAGTGGTATTGACACCTCTGGGATGCACGTGGTTCCAATGTGCCATTTTTTTTATCAGTGCTATGCTAGCGCGGATCACCCAGCGCAATGCATTCCCCAGTCGGAAGATTACTTAGAATGCTTGCATCACACGAAGGAGGTCAGTCAGTCTGAAATGGCTGTTGTCCACCAGTATCCCATTGACACTGTATCTTTTTGACCTCTAGATTGCGCGAGCGAGGACTATCAAAGCTCACTTTGTGCAAAAGCAGGCACATGAAGGGAAAGAAGGGCGTAAAGTGGCAGATATCTTGTCTGAGGGTGTAATTGTCGGCGTGGGCCTTGTAGGCAGCGACAAAGAGTCACGATCATGAGCAGAAATCTAGTGACCAACCCACCCGAGCTCGGTTTTAATGGAGAGTCGTTATCTTTCATCATCTCCGTTGCTACACACTTGATGGTCTTATTGTCGCTTACAGCCCATTCACTTGTATAACGCAGTGATACAGCTAGCGTTACTCCGATATGGGCCTTCTCCCAGGGGGTGCCCGTCTGCCAGTCTGTAAATCAATGGCTACCAATTATCTACTGGGGATAATTCAAGTTGTCCAAATATTCGTGGCAGTCAAAAACGACATCCTCGGGGTTTTGACGGAAGCTGGTAACTGAAGCCGAGGCGCGCCGAATCATGACTTGCCAAGACAAAGCCTGCTGCGTTATCTATCACAATCGCAAGATTAGATATTGGATGGTTGCTTATTTCCGACGATCGAGAGGACACCGCTTTATCATAATGTGGCAGGTAACGCTCATGGTAATAATTCACGAACTGGTGTACAGGATTGGATGGCCATTCACGAAAACTCGAAGCTACTCAGTTAAGAACTAAATTAGTGTCCCCATTTCCGGTTTCACCAACTTTACCGTTTGTCTGTCCGATGTTTGAGGTTAGATCGTTCCCGTGTTTTGGACATACGTGCTTTGCTCGATAGCTATGTGTCTTTGGTATTCCGAACAATGGGAACGGATGAAAACCCTCTTAGATGGCGGGTGAACGTACATTCCGACGCGTGAATTCCGAATCGCTCGTTCGTGACGTTCAGAGTAGACGATTGAGGCTAATATTAAAAATGTCGCCCATCGATCTGCTGGCCGCAAAAACTCAACCTCCCTCATAACGGGCTTCAAAGTTTATTTCAGCAATTTCTACATTATAGTGTGCAATATGCCTTCATTACTTGAAGCACAAACACACTTGAAGAGGGGTTGTTGTTCAAGCTTCCCATGCTTCACAGCATCCAATCCCAAGGCTAATCAAAATTCGCATGCAGCCAACGTACGGCTACCTGGGCAATCGGAACATTCAATATTAACGACGGCCAGGATGATCAGACGCTGTGACCTTTCGCATATACATACCGGTCTCTAATTAAATAATTAAATCCTCTTTGCATTGGCCAGCAACTGAGGCATGGATGCGTGGATGCGACCTCGACAGTTTCCGTGGTTTCCATTTTTTGACGGGTCCCGGCCTGGTTCTGCAACGGCTATGCAGGGAAAGCAGCATCCCAGACCGGCCGGTATGGAGGTGACCAAGACATCCCTCAAGACTAATTATTGCGTGCATCCATTATGAGATATTTAACTTTATTTTACATTCAGAGCGAATCCCGGGATTTCCAAGCAAATGGGGTCTGAGAAGTTTTTTAGGGCCCCTAATATGTTCCGGACTTTTAGCCCGGGAAAGAGCATTTCTCCGGATAGCCCTGTCAGGGTATTCTCATTCAAAGTCAAAGCACCTCTGTACCTTTGTCACAGCCGATGGCCAACGATCCTGAAATCTTCAAAGTATCGGTCCTCGGCAAGGAAAGCATCCACTGTGGATTCCACCTGAGTCCTTACATAGCAGATACGGTTCTCCGGACATTGCCAGCGTCAACCTATGTGCTTCTGACCGACACTCACATTGCATCTTTCCACCTCAGTCATTATGAGTCCGTCTTCGAGGCTGCCATTCGGGGCTCCAGACCTTCTGCTCGCTTCCTTAGCAAGGTTATCGCTCCAGGAGAGACGTCTAAATCGAGGGAAGGAAAGGCTGATATCGAGGATTTCTTGCTTGACCACAGTTGCACTCGCGACACCGTCCTCATTACTATGGGCGGAGGGGTGATCGGTGACCTTGGGGGCTTTGTTGCAGCTACGTTGTAAGAGATGTCGTTGCCTATGGTATCTTCATGAATTCCGTTAATAACTCCGATCCAGCATGAGAGGCATCCGATTCGTTCAAATCCCCACTACTCTTCTTTCAATGGTCGACTCCAGCGTTGGAGGGAAGACCGCCATTGATACTCCTCATGGGAAGAATCTCATCGGGGCCTTCTGGCAGCCTGAGTACATCTTTATTGACGCCTCTTTCCTTGAGACTCTCCCAGCGCGTGAGGTCGCTAACGGAATGGCCGAAGTCATAAAGGTGTGTTGTCATACAAGTTACTTGCTATCTGTTTATATCTTAGACCTACAGACTGCGGCTATTTGGAATGAAGAAGAATTTGAAAAATTGGAGACACGTTCTGTCGAAATTTTAGCTGCTACAGAGCAGCGATCCTCCCAGTCTGACGCCGTCCGCACCCTCGGCCAGGGATTACTTCTTTCCGTCATCGTAGGCTCAATCTCGGTCAAGGCTCACATAGTCACTGTTGATGAACGTGAGACGGGTCTCCGGAATCTAGTCAACTTTGGCCATTCAATTGGACATGCCTTAGAAGCAGTTCTTACTCCTGCTGTCCTCCACGGTGAATGCATTTCGGTTGGGATGATACTGGAAGCCGAACTTGCACGACAATTGGGTATTCTCAATCAGGTCGCTGTCGGTCGACTCACTCGATGTCTCAAGGCATACAAGCTTCCTATCTCAGTGACCGACTCACTCATTGCGTCTCTCCCTGCTGCTGACCTTCTCACAAATGACCGACTACTGAATATCATGAAAGTCGATAAGAAGAACGTTGGTAGTCAGAAGAAGATTGTCCTTCTGAAACGTATTGGTGCTACATACGAACAAAAAGCCACTTCTGTCGATGACGATGTGATTCGTCGCACGTTATCCCTTGCTATACGGGTCATTCCCACCATTCCCAAACATCCTGTTCGTATGGCACCTCCAGGCTCGAAGAGTATCTCCAATCGAGCTATGGTGATTGCTGCACTGGGAAGGGGTACAGTGCGCATCACTAACTTGCTGCATTCTGACGACACCCAAGTTATGATGTCTGCGCTTGTTGAGCTGAAGGTGATTGGTTGATTATGTGATAGTGAAAATTGACTCAGTTGATGTCGTGTAGGGAGCTGAATTCTCGTGGGAAGATGGAGGCGAGATGTTGGTTGTGAAAGGCGGTGAAGGTTCGTTAACTGTGCCTCCGAAGGGTAAGGAGTTGTACCTCGGCAATGCCGGGACAGCCTCGCGTTTCCTTGCAACCGTTTGCACGCTAGTCAGATCCGACAAACCTGGCGATTCCACCGTCATTACTGGGAATGCTCGCATGAAGGAGCGTCCGATTGGACCTTTGGTCGATGCTCTTCGTAGTAATGGATCTGAAGTTTCTTATCTTGGAAAGGATGGATCCCTACCTCTGTCTATTGCGGCTAGTCCGACGGGTTTCAGGGGCTCGCATATCCAGCTCACTGCCAACGTTTCGTCACAATACGTATCATCCATTCTTCTCTGCGCACCGTACGCCACAGAGCCGGTCACCCTCGAGCTAATCGGCGGACAGGTTATCTCGCAACCTTACATCGACATGACGATCTCCATGATGAAAACCTTTGGAGTCGTGGTTGTCCGAGAGAAGGACGAGAATGGAAAGCCTCTCAACATCTACCATATTCCGAAAGCTACCTACATCAACCCCCTTCACTATGAGATTGAGAGTGACGCCAGCAGCGCTACGTACCCGCTCGCCATCGCCGCTGTTACGGGAACTTCCTGTACCATAACTAATATCGGCTCCTCGTCCCTCCAGGGTGACGCTGGATTTGCCAAAGGTGTTCTCGAGCCGATGGGATGCACTGTTATTCAATCCGAGACCGAAACGACTGTCGTTGGACCTCCAGTCGGGCAGCTCAAGGCTCTTGGCTTGGTGGATATGGAGACCATGACTGACGCCTTTTTGACCGCGACTGCTCTGGCTGCTGTTGCGGGATCTCCGAAACTCGAGCGTCGTTTGGGCGATGCGCCACATCCCCACACCTCTCGAATCCTTGGAATTGCCAACCAGCGAGTTAAGGAGTGTAATCGGATTCGTGCCATGATAGATCAGTTAGGTTAGCTCTGTTTCGATGATGTTCTGTATGCTAGATGAGCTGACGGATTTCTTCCCGTTAGCCAAATTTGGAATCGACACGAAGGAGTTGGATGACGGCCTCGAGATCTATGGGAGGCCTATTGGAGAGGTTAAGAATGGCGTCAATGTCCACTGCTATGATGACCATCGTGTCGCGATGGCATTCAGCGTCCTAGCAGCCGTGGTTGGAGGCACGGTTCTCGAAGAAAAGCGATGCGTCGAAAAGACGTGGCCGAACTGGTGGGATGATCTCGGAAACAAGGTGGATCACAATTTCTTGGTGCCAGGTTCTCCTCTAACTCTGTTTAGATTGGCATTCCTTGTGAAGGCGTTGAACTCGATGTATCTTCCGTCTCAGAAACCCTTCGTCCCACCCAAGTCGACCCTTCCGCCACATTCTTTTTGATTGGTATGCGGGGTGCGGGGAAAACTTTCATTGGCCAACTTGCTGCCAAGACGTTGGGCCGCAAGTTCATTGATGCTGATGATTGGTTCGATGAAAAATACGGTCCCCTTGCTGGCTTCGTGGCGAAGCACGGCTGGCCGGAGTTCCGCAAGCGTGAGCTAGCGCTGCTTCAGGAGGCTCTCGAGACGAAGAGAAATGGCCATGTAATCAGTCTTGGGGGTGGAGTGTTGGAGACTCCAGCTTGCCGTGACTTATTGAAGGCTTATGGCCGCGAGGGCGGCCCGGTTGTTCAAATTGTCCGGGACATTGAAGAGATTCACACTTATCTAGCTGAGGAGACTGCTAGACCCGGATGGGGCGAACCTTTTCAGCAGGTCGTGAAGCGTCGGCTGCCTTGGTTCACTGAGGTTGCCACCTACGAGTTCGTTTGCTTTATCGAGATCCTTCACCCTCCGAACTCGCCTCAAGGAAGCATCAGAAGTCATCTAGTCCCGCCGGATCGGCGCCGTGGTATTAAGGACGAAGTGGGCCGCTTCTTCGGACACATTTCAGGAGTTCGGCCTAATTTGGCCGTCAATCTCGAACTTCCGGGACGACGCACCTACTTCCTTTCCCTCACATACTCCGACATTACCGCCTCCTCTCCGGTCATGGATCGCTTGACGGAGGGTGCCGATGCCGTCGAACTCCGCGTCGATCTCCTTCATTCCACGGGATTCCCCAGCAACGCCCCCAATGTTCCTTCGCGTAGCTATGTCACCAATCAGCTCGCCGCTCTCCGACAACTAACATCCCTTCCTGTTGTATTCACTGTCCGTACTGTATCCCAAGGAGGTGCATTCCCGGACACGGCGGAGAAGGAAGCCTTCGAACTCTATGATCTTGCCGTCAGATCAGGCGTGGAGTATATCGACATTGAGATTACGTGGAACCGGAAAACAATACAAAGCTTTATCAGGAGGAAAGGAAAATCGAAGATCATTGCGTCCTACCATAACTGGAGCGGTACCCTCAAGTGGGATGGCGATGTTGTGAAGGAGAAGTACGACCTAGGAGCCTCATTTGGGGACATCGTCAAGATCGTGGGAAAGGCCAACACCATTGGAGATAACTTCTCTCTGCTAACCCTTCAAAGTCGCATTGCTAAACGCCCTGACTCCAGGCCCCTTATTGCAATTAATATGGGTCAGGAAGGTCAACTATCTCGGGTCCTTAATCCGACATTTAGCCCAATATCTCATCCTCTCCTTCCCACGCGCGCTGCGCCCGGGCAGCTTAGCTTCGTGGAGATCCAAAAGGCCCTGCATCTCATTGGCCAACTGCCGGCTCAACAATATTACTTGATTGGCGACCCCATCCATCACTCCGTGTCTCCCACCTTGCACAATACCGCCCACGCCGCCCTCGGACTCCCTCACAAGTACAGCTTATTCGAGACGGCTGAGGTGGATGCCAAGGTGGAGGCACTTCTCGCTCAACCGGATTTCGGGGGCGCTTCTGTAACTATTCCCCACAAGATTGCCATCATCCCGCTTCTCAATGAGCTGTCCCCTCATGCGAAGGCGATAGGCGCTGTGAACACGGTCATCCCCCGAATCATCGATGGGAAGCGGGATTTCTACGGAGATAACACTGACTGGCTGGCTATTCGCGATCTTGTCCTCTCTAACCTTTCGGAGCCCGTCACTCCCAAGACTACCGGGCTCATCATCGGAGCCGGTGGGACTTCTCGCGCTGCCATATATGCTCTACACCAGCTAGGTATTCCGCGAATTTATATCTACAATCGCACGCAGTCAGCTGCTCATGCTCTCTCCTCGTCATTGCCATCGGAGTATAATCTCAGTGTCATCGAGACATTAGATAAATTCTCTTTTGCCTCACCCCCATCCGTCATAGTATCTACGGTACCCGGACCCGCGACATCAGCCTCACTGAAGGAACCAGGAACCCTCTTTTTACCAAAATCCATCTTCTCGAATCCGAACGGTGGTGTTGTGGTTGACATGGCTTATAAACCTATGGACACCCCAATATTGAAATTGGCGTATGAAGTTTCTCTAGAATTGGCTGCGCAACCCCGAACCTCGCCACCGCCCGGTGAGCCTACACCAGCTATCCCCAAATGGGTGACAGTCCCGGGCGTCATGATATTACTAGAGCAAGGATTCTACCAATTTGAAATCTGGACTGGGAGAAAAGCGCCCAGGGAAACAGTCCAGGATCAAGTGTGGGCACAGTATAGCGCAAATTCATGATACGCATGTGCACACGATAGAATTCAGTCGTATGATTGGATCTTAACCTCAATTTTTGTTTGTAACGTGCAAGCGTCAATAGAATGTATCACCCTCGAACATAATGCGTACGACGGCCATGGTCAAGCTGCAGCTAGGCCTCAACCCCATGTAAATGGTAGTGAGAACTTAACATGTGCGGTCTCCAATAAATCCGGTCTACAACGTCCGCAATGCCTGCATAAGTGTGAATTACATCAACTCAAGGCGACTTACTATCAACTGAAGGAGGTAACACCCCACCGTCTCAGCATCCTTGACAAGACGAGTTGGCTTAGGCGAAAGTCTTTTAACCCAACAGCCTTTAAAGATCGAAAGTAATCGCTGGCAGGACGCTGTTTTGTGGATGTTGAGAATGCCTAACGACGGAATTGAACCCAACTGAGGGCGACGACTAAACTACGTCAACTCATTAACTAATCTCGTTCCTCTAAGGCTCATCCCTGAAATTCCACACAGTTCTCAAGCGCTCATCGCGAAGCGCTTCCGTAACCCAACAGTCTTAGGTGTGCCACACAAGATGGGAACATCACCAATCCCGGTAACCGCACTAGCGCTCGACAGTTCTGAGCGTAACTAAATGCCTTCAAGTCTTAAGTAGATTCAGACCATGCGCATAATAGCAACCAACAATATTGTGTTAGTATGAGGGCCTATGAAAAATTTCAGTTTGGGCAATAATGTACTTGAGACGAAATGAATTACTAGCTCCTGATTCCCCATGAAAGCATAGATATTACACCCATACCCTGACGAAGAAATCCAAAGGATATCATTGGCGCAGAGATCCATGTTTGACGTTCTCGGTTTTGAACAGTGAATTGAGAGCAGCTGACAGCTCGCTTGCATGTTTCTCCCCCGCCTTCCCCGAATGTTTTCAGTGGTTGAGAGTAAAAACCTTCAGCAAATGACATCCTACCAGTATTAATGTACCAATGTCCTGAACCCTGAGCTCGCTGGGGCCAGTGTAATGCATACCATGCGAAACCCCATTGGAAGGGGATGACGGAAGGAAAGAGAAAAATAAAGAAAGCTTATCCGACACACTATCATCTTCTGATGCTGATGCATCGAGAAAGTATGTCGATTCAACCTGCATTGTCATATTAACGCAAAGCGGGGACTTCCGACCTGGAAAGCTTACCAGATTCAACGTGACACACACAGGGAGTCCATCCCTTCCATGAAGTGGTTCTCCGTCATCGTACGAGTCCTCCAGTTCAAAATCAACAGGATTGATACGTTTTCTCTCTTTCAGCAAATCCTTTAGAGCGTCACTCGAGCCCACACCTGTCTCCGAATTGGTGGCCCTTGAAACAAACTGCACTTCCTTTGTCCGCGGAATACGAAGGTCCCAAAGTGCGGCCCTTATAGCGATCATGACAGCGTCTAATGCATTCCCGTCGTCAGCAAGAATGATCGCTTCGATGCTGAGAAGCCAACTCCGCCTTTGAGGAACGACAGTGAGTTGCGATGATGGTGTGAGGGCAGAAGTAAGTACAGGCGATATCAAGGCTGTCAGATCTGCGGATGCTTCTTCCAACGCTTGAGGGGATTTATGAGGGTAGGCGGATTGTGAGCTATCGATCAATGCCGTATCAAATGTGCAACCAGAGACAGCAAATGAGGATCGGAAAACTCACCATATGATTGCACAAATAACACGCCCTCCCTCCTTTCCTTCCCCTTCCTCGGTGGGGGTGCGTCCTGTGAAACCTATGTTTTCAACTTCAAAGGTCTAAACGCCTCTAGTGATCGCCCATCCCGTCGGTGAGAGGGAGTTGCGAGGATTAATGTACGCAGGAACGACTGCTCCGACTTGGAAATTGGCATTTGAGAGAAGGTGCACCGCCGCAAGCACGATCTCAGTGATTTGTTGGGACGGCAATATCCTAGCAGACTTGTGGGAACACCGGGAAAAGTGTTTTAACGTAGCGCCCGCAAGCGGCAGTCCCCGTGTCACACATCATTTGCATTCTACAGTAGTACTACTGTACTAGAGGTGACGCTTCGCGTCTACAGACCTTGCTTGTCAAATACGAAAAGTGGGGCAAAAAATTGTACTCAAGACCAACTCTATGTAACAGAGACGAAAAAGTATAATGGAATATTGGTACAAAATAAGTAAGAAGAATGTGACGTGATGAACTAAGAAGAGTGATGAAAGTAACAGTGGCTATGGGACTGATCTTACGTAATTAAGCACAAGCGAGAGACCTTGCCAAGCAAGGTGATACCGCGTGGGAACTCTATTCAATCAATCAGTGGCTATGAGAGTGATACTTACGTAATTAAGGGGAGTAAGGTGACAGGGTGATAAGCTCTTCTTCCTTTACAATCGACATGCCTTGGCCAGAAAAAGTGATCCACCAGTTTCAAACTATTCCCCCTAATCCTATCGAGTGTGACTTCTATGGGGCTTATAACAAACTCTTGAACACCCTCTTTCCCCCTGACACCGACTTCACCGTCGTGCCCTGGCAGTATATCGATATAGGCAACCCACAAGTGCCCTGGCAGGATCTGGATCTTGAATCCTTGAAACCATTCCATTTTGATATCCATCAAGACATCCATCAAGATATCCGTCAAATCGTTGCTTTTGAAGTCGTCCTCGAAAATAAGCCTGTTTTCTTCCTGGAGCTGAAGAAGCCTACCGATCTCGCTTCGAAATCATCGCGCCAAGCAGCTGATATGGAAATTAGAGAGGATTTGGTAAATGTAGCTAGTCAGTTGCGGACCTTGTGGCGAGGTTGAGGCACAGTTCTCATAATAATGAGCCTCGGAATTTAGGTGAATGCCCTATTCCGACTCTGCACGCTGTCAGTGCTATCGGAACGCGACTCTGCTTTTACCATCTGGATACCACCGATGTCCCAGCGGAAATTATACCACTCGATATCCCGCGACACCCTATCAGTGTAGATGATACTGCACCAATGGAGAAATGGGATTGTGATATTCTGGAGGCAGAGGGAGAGGCGAGGCTTCGTGCTGTGGTGGATTTGGTAAAGGCAGCGTGTGAGAACATTGCCAATACCTGAACTGCTCATTTGTAGATCATAGTGGGCTTCCTCCTTTTTGTTGATGTCTCCAGTGCGCAACTAGTACGAGTCCCTAAGAGATACTGCCGTACAATTGTTCAATTACCTATTGGTCCACCAATATCATGTCACTTCAGCCTTGCTGTTGGCCGTTTATGTGAGAATTCGCACTCAACCTTTGTCCATAAGGGAGAAAATTTCCGCGTACCTTTGAGAGGTTGTTACAGCCGTTTGCACTGAAGTGTGCAATCGTTTTTTCTACTCTGTCCTAAGGAATTTGTAGAATGAAAAACATTCAGTGGCCAGGCAGCTTCGATATAACCACGATCATGGCTCTCCCCCTCCTGAAAGCCAGATCTGAAAATGGCACAAGAAGACAAGAAACCACACGACTCCTAATCGTGGGGTCAGAAAGCACTTTCCTCATATGGAAACTTCGCTCAAAGAGAATACTCGAGAGTCGATACCTCCCCAGAAGCAGCCGAGCGAGGCATTTCGCGACAAGTAGCCATCCTAAACAGCCAACTTGAGCAAGACAAGATCCTCACGAGCCGAAGATGCGGCGAAAGAGCCCTCGCGGACAAGCTTGTGTTAAGCACTTGAAGTGGTACCCTACGCAACCAAGCAAGCCTGCATGAGAACTGGCTACGGGCCAGCGGGGTTTTAGTGGGCATTCTATTCCGTACCGAATCACACACAAACAGGCGATCTACTGAAGCCGATAATGACGCCAGACACGCGGAATAGGGTTCCACACTTATATGTGCGCAAAGGTATTTCCTCGCGGCTTCCCAGGAATAGGCCTAGGGACCTAACCGACTAACCGGGTTCCAGGGGCGAAAACCCCCCAATCCCATCCTATCCCAACCGGGCTCTATGAAGAATCCATGGACGCAGCAAAGAAAAGGGAACTTTTGTCCATATTCGGAATCAATATAGTCCTGTCTCGGATCACGTGGGTGTTCGCAAACTTTAACCCCGAGTCTTTCTTTCTGTTCGCCTATCCCATCTGGAGTAAGTCGATTGTCACACATTGTTATAAGGCCTAGTTTCATATCCGTGAAATTTTATAGCAATCTTCATCCATGGCTCGTCGCAACCCCATCGGAGCACCTTCCTATCTGACCCAATCCGGTGCTGGGCTATTTGCACCTCCCCCACCAAATGAATCCGCATGGGGGCGCTTTCTTCGGACACAAATATACGCTCCAGAGTTCGCTCAGGGCAACTGGAACATCTTGATGAGTGTGGGCTTGTTTGTGGTTTCCATTTCAGCAGTACAGGTGTGCGGAGAGGCTTTTGCTCCTGCCTGAGAAGGGATCATGGTCTTAGTACCCACGTATCCTGTTGTGGGTCTAGTGGTTGCGCTTGTGTCACCCAATTTACTCACAGTATCCTGTTCCCATATGCATAGACGTGTAACTTTAAACCCCAAGTATTTTCATGTAAATTATTCTCATGTCACCATTCGAACCTGTTCCTTGGAAGGACATGCCATTTCACCTGCGACGTCGCGGCTGATATATCACTCTGATCCTCAGAGTAGTGGAAATTGCGTAGGCAAGTTCTTCCGGCAGGAACCCAGTGAAGCTCCAGGTCTTGTTTATTCGTTGCACGAATGTTGAAAGGCATATACATTAGCCTCGCAACTCAGATACAGAATAAACGGGCCAAGGATATAGTGTCTTTATGGTTCCCTTGAGACGCCTTTACAAGTTGGCGCGCACTTCTTTCCCAGTACTCTCCCTGACGAAGATGGCTGCTGCACCCATACCGCTACCAATACACATACTTGTCAGTAATACATTCTGATCTCTCTTTTTTAGCTCTGAGAGACCAGTAGCGATTTGACGAGCTCCAGTGCAGCCGAGT